>JFJP01020631.1_pt1 | contig 18597 bp, 16 predicted proteins | sample 431651 | NCBI WGS metagenome assembly JFJP01 (sample SAMN02602958, study PRJNA72255) | Microbial mat metagenome, whole genome shotgun sequencing project. | biome: fresh water; feature: sink hole; material: water; isolation source: purple microbial (photo- and chemosynthetic) mats found in...
ACGGCCCCATCAACACCCCCTTCACCACCGGCTTCGCCACCTGGTATTCGGCGGCCTGGACGATGACCGCTGACTGGCTGGACATCACCGGGGATGGTGACTGGCGTATGGCGCTGGAGTGGTTCCGCTCTGAGAACTACTTCTACGATCACAGCGTGGCGCCGTGGGACGATGGCGAGCGACCGTTGGCGCATCCCGATGGCGGCAACGCCAACTGCCTGCGCTGACTGGTGCAGCATGTCGATGACGATGCTGGCCGTTGGACCGCACTGGCCACCTGGCGGCGTCTTGGCTGGCGCAACGCCGAGGCAGGCAACTTCAACACTTGGCGCGATCTCGGCGTGCCAGGCAGTTCGGGCTACGCGCCGATGCCATGGGACAACTGGGGCCTGCTGCTGCGCTGGGAGCAGCCGCTGGGCGAGGCCTGGCGCGTCTCCGCCACCCTCGGCGGCACCTACGACCGCAATCGCAACTTCGACCGTCTGGCAGACGGCGTCAGCGGACAAGCCGGCCTGGGCGTCGAGCGCAGCTGGTAGGGGTCGGGTTCGGCCCCTCATCGAGATGGGGGCGTTGACTGATGCCCAAGACGCCATGTCACCTGTCGGTGGCCGGATATGAACATGTGCTCCTGTCAGCTACATTTTTCCGAGATCACCCTTCGAGTCCCGTCAAGATATAGACAGGATCAAAGTGGTGAGAAGATGCCTGGATGCACAATGACAATGAAGGCGCTTCCGGCTGCGATTCTACAGTGATCGCAGGCCTGATCCGAGAACTGACGACAACCCTAGCCAGGGCTATTGCCTCCGAGCTACGAGACAGTGTCCGCGAGACGCTGCAGGATGGCACCACGACACGATATCTGTCGCTACGGGGGGCCGCACGAACCGCCAGGATCAGGACGGCGGTCGTCCTGGCAGCCGTGCGTCTGGCAGCTGACCATCCAGGTCACCTGCGCTCCTTCCTGCGACCAGGCAAGGGAGGTAAGCGACGGTTCATTACCTCGGGTGATCTGGATGAGTGGATGCGTTCGGGGGCGATGGGGGAGGCGCGCCAGGCCAGCGATCGGATGGCATCTGGGGGCACCCCGTGAAGAAGCGCTCCAAGCCAAAGCGCCGAACGCGTGCGCACACGCAGACGGTCGAGGCGGCCGTGAACCAACTCGGTGGAATCAAGCAGGCGACCTCACGTGCGGTTCAGGGTATCACCGGAGGGTCGATGGCGTCGGTGCAGCGCGTCCTGGTACGCATGCGCGGCCGTCAACATGTGCCTGCAAACGCATTACGATACATGCGCGCCTTGTCTGCGTCATTGCAGCGCCGGCTGGAGACGGCTGGCGCTTGGGCCAATGCGGTGCAGCACCTCGCAACAGAGGCGGGTTTGCCCCTTCCAGCTCCACCAGCCTTCCTGGTTGGCGAGGCGCTCCGGGATCCCGATGCACTTCTGCTCGTCCTCCTGGAAGATGATCAGGCGATTCCATGACTGGGCACCCAATCCCAGATGTGGTGATCCCGCCCTGTGGCATCACCGCAGACATCAGGTTTTCCCCTAGGTATGTTGGTGGCGCCAATTTCCATGGGTGCACCACGGCGACGATGGCTCTCGTTGAGGTGCGGTTTCCATCATCGTTCAGATTCATCTGGTCATCCCCTCTGTATGGGGTGCACCATTGGATCTGGGCGCCCCACCGGACATGCACGGTACCAGCAATATTCCGTGCATGCGCGCGAGGCGGGCAAGCCCACCCCGCGCGGTATGGTAATACCTTTGTCACGGGGATGACCGTGGCGGAACGGGCTAACCAAGTTCCCGGGTTACCCAGGGAAGCCGGGATGACCAAACCGAACAAGCCAACGAGTGGAAGTAGACCACATGCGTAACGTTACGAAGCAGGGCAAACGAACTATTCGCGTCGACCTGACATTGACTCCGCAGGAACATACGGAGATCAGCGCACGCGCTGCCCAAGTCAGCATGCCCGTTGCGCGCTATCTGCGTGAGGCTGGCCTGGCGCTCCCCTTAGCCACGATTGTCGTAGATGATCGCCGGGTCGAGGGCCTCGTGGCCGAACGGGCGTGGACTGTGGGTGGGTTGCAGAAGATCATCGCCTCACTGCCTGGAGATGGTTTGCTGCTTGAGGATGAACTGGTTGGACTGCGCCAGGCTCTTGGACGGCTGGTTGCGCGCCTAGCACCAAGCGGATCGCCATGACAGGATCCTTTGAGCGATCGAGCGGAGGCCCAGCGGCGTCGCGACCAAGGCAGGCGCATAGCGCAGGGGACACCCTGTCATCGGTGTTGCCGTCGCCCGACGCTGGTCGGACGGCGCGGGCTACCTACGACCGCCTTCGGTTGCGGCCTATCACGGGTCTCAGTGCCGAAGAGACTGAGTGGCTGGGCACATACCGGGAACTACGCGCACGGCAGGAGCGAGAGCGACGGGAAAAGCGCAAGTTGTCCTATGGCCAGTTGGTGCAGGGCTGGTTGGCGCGAGTCCGTGGACTGGTCGGGCTCCAAACAACGCCTACGGCCGCAACTGGTCCAGCTGAGCGGGCACTGGAATCGCACGCGCGTCGCAGCGCCGACGCGCTGGTCGGTCACTGGCAGTCACGCCACCAGCAACCTGCCCTCCGCCTGCCACGCATATTCCATGCGACCCCCAAAGGGGTCTTGATCTTACCAGGCGAGGCACCTGGTACGACGTTGGCAATCCACCGCCAATCACTGCGGCCCCCAAGGCGTATGCTGGTGGACATGCAAATATCGCTTCCGCCAGGCACAATCGCCACCCCAGAAGCGTGGTGGTGGATGGCTACGAGTCTGTCTGTCTACTTGGGGCAGGACCCGCTTCGCGCTTTGGCGGCCGTGCACAGAGGTGATCGAGCCCAGAGCAAAACGCGAGCCGGCGAACCGATTTGTGATCACATGCACATCGCCTGGCCGACTGTGCAGGCAGATGGCACGAGTTGGAGAGTGCCGCATTTGCACGCCGTGGCGCAGGGGTGGCTGCGCACAGTCGAGGTAGTCGCCGGTCACCACGAGCCCGCAGTACCCGCTATTCGCGGGCGGCATCAGCGCAGGCTTGCAGCAGGGCACGGTTTCATGGCTGTTTTCAGGGATGACAGCGGAGACCGGGTGTGCCCACTCGACAACCACCTCGCAGCTATCGCTGCTATCGAATTACCGCCGCCCGAACAGATGGCAAATCGGTGGGGCGTGGGACACATCAACGCCACGATCGGAAACGCACGCCGTGGGCGTCTGCAGCGCGCCGCCCAACGCGCATGGGCCAAGGCAGCAGACACCCTGAGCGCGATCGTCGCCTCAACCCTGGCGGCTGGTCGTGCGCTCGGCGACTATATCACGGGATGCAGCCATCCGCGCTACGCGCAGGCGGTGGAGCGTCTGCGCGTAGCTGACCCGGAGCGGCGCATGGCTGAAGAAATGCGCCGCTACTTTATCGGAAAATAACGGGAAAATGGGGCGGGCGGGACTTGAACCCACAACCCTGCGATTATGAGTCGCGTGCTCTAACCAGTTGAGCTACCGCCCCGTTGAGCACGGCATGTTGGGGGGTGGCCCCCGGTCGTCAACCATCGCGCTCTGCCGTCAGGGAGCGAGGTGCCGCGCTGACGCCGTCGATGTGAATCCGATAGGTCATCTCCCGCTCGCTCCCGCAGCGGCGCCAAATAGCGCGGACCGCAGCATCGATCTGCTGATGAAGACCACGGGCACCCAGGCCGTCGTCGATAGCGCGGTGAACCCACCGATCGATCACGAGATCATCCACGGCCAGCTTCGATGCGCGCTGCTCCAGGTGGTCGCGCAGTTGCGCGAGCGGGGTGGTCGAGCGCTGGACGATGATGTCACGCATGGTGTCTGCGCTGAGCGGCCGCAGCCGAATGCTCGTTGTGATGCGCCCTTGCAACTCGGGGCTCAGACCGAGGTCGTCCATGTTCTGCGGTCCATCAAGGCACTTCGACACGGAGTTTTGACCTACGGCGAACCCAACGCGGTCGGCGGCTTCTCGCTCAAGATCCATCCAGGCGCCAGCGAGAACGAACAACATACGACTGGTATCGATCGTGTGGAGTTGGAAGTCTCGCTTATCAGCGATGAGTTGATATACGCACCCATCGAGGACACGCAGCAGCTGCGAAATAACGGCGTCCCCATACTTCGATGAACTGTCCCGCGAGATTTTGTCGATTTCGTCGAGCAGTACGATGCCGTGTTGGGCGCTTTGGATGTTTCTGCCGGAGCGTTCGAAGAGATCGAGGAAGGTGCTGGTCAGTGTCGGTCCGTAGATGCCTTCAGGCACCAGGCTTGCAGCCGATACGTGAACGACAGGAACCCCGAGCAGCGCCGCGCCGTGGCCAATCATGAGTGATTTTCCGACGCCGGTTGGCCCGCGGACGAGTACGGCGCCGCGGTGACACTGCTGCTGATGGCGATACAGCGCCACGGACAGTCCATCAATGGCGTCGTCTTGACCGCGCACGCGGGCGGAGAGCGCTGCACGGATGCCTTCGGCCCCGCCCTCCATGATCCCGTCGGACGCTTCCTCGCCCTGCGTGTGCTCCGTCATAGCCGACTCTCCGCCCCAACCGGTCATATCTGCATCAACAAGGCGCGTAGCATCCCCCGTGCTCGCCGCCGCGGACATGAGCGCATCGACGGCGATTGGCAACCGACGCCAGCTCTGTTGGATATCGAGTGGCGAGCCATGCCGCAGGATCATCCCTGCGCACTCGCGGTCGATTTCGAGGGCCGCAAGCAGCCGCGTCTCGTCCTCCATGTTTAGGACATTGGCGGCGATGGCCCGCAGCAGCAGCGTCTTTTCCAGTGGTTCCAATGATGGAGCAAGGCACACCACCAGTAGTCGATAGTCGCGAGCGGTGTTTTTCGGCAGTTCGGGCACGCGGCAATTCGAGATGTGCCGCAACTTGGTGCGCACCCATTCGAGTGCCGTGGTGCGACGGCGATCCCACGGAGCGATCTCCTCGGGGCCACGCCGCCTTCGATGGCATACCGTCGCCCGTTCGATGGCATCGCGCGCTGCTTGAATAAACATACGGCAGCACACGAACCGATCACCATCCAGGTGGATGCAGGCTGACGCTGTTACGCCGAAACCACGCAGGTCTGCGCGCCACGTGAACGGTGTTTCAACGCCCGTGGCATCCCGGGCAGTGGGATCATTCAGCCGCTCAGCGAGCATGGCCATGGACGCGGCTGTACCGATCACCCGCGTGGGCGCGATATGGCATACCACGGCATCCTCAGTTCTAGAAAACCGCATTTCGCCCCAGTTCCCCATGGCAACGATCTCGACCTGAGGTCCTCCGACAATCCGTTGCGACAGATCTTCAATGTCCAAATCCGCAGGACCTTCCTCGTTGGTTGATTCAGTGTTTGTGGCCATGGTTGACCGATCCTTTGCATGGTGTTTTCCGCTGCGTTCTGCGCAGCGTGTAACCAAGGCAGGGATCCTCCCTGCCTGTGCAAAGCGACTTGCCCATCACGAACCACCAGCATGAATCAGCCCTTCTTCACTGCCGCTTCGATGATATCGGCGGCGGCACGTTCACGATGCACGCGCTCGGCAGCAGTCGAGGTGGTCACCTCGAACCACGTGCGACAACCATCCTTGTCATGGCGGATCTTCATCATGCTCGGGTACCATCCCGTCCTGGTGAGCGCCGGAATGAACCGCCTCAGCTCGGCAATCGCTTGGGTCGGCCCCTGATGTGGCCACCAACCGCTCGCTCCGGTGTGCTTGAGGACGTTCTCCACGAAATTGGCAGCCCAGCGCACTTCACCGGGGTCTGCTGCCATCGCATGCGACATCATGCGTGCCAGTTGAAGCTTACGATTCATATGCGGATTCTTCACGGTCACGACGCTTGCCGTGATGCGTTCCTCGGAGGCAGCCCACACACTCATCGCGGTAATGACAGCCACGGGATCGACGACTCGGACGCATACCGTGCAGTCGAAGATAGGCATCTCAACCGCCCAACGCGCGTCCAGAAGAACCAGGCCATCGAACAGGTCGTTGCGCAACTCCGCGGCTTCGGCGCAAGATGAGCAGTCGATTTCCAGCGGCTTCTCCAATGCCAATTTCAGGATTCCATAGGCCTTCCAACGGCGCGAAGCGGGCGCTGGACGGATCCGCGCTGGCGTCGCCACCACCGGGATTCCCTTGACGGCAGGAATGGGCAAGCGCTTCGGCGGTTCATTCACGATGAGTGCGGGGCGGGTAGTCTGCGGCAGGACGAGCGGCTTGACCGCGGACTGGACTGAGAGATCGGCTTGGGGCTTATCGGATGGCAATGCGGACCGCTTTGTTGCATGCCATGTCAGGAAATCCTTCGTCATGGATGAATTGGGGTCTGGGTACACCTTGCGCTGCGGATAAGGGGGATTGGACATCGGACCTCCGTGTATGCCGCCATTATAATCTGTGGGATTATCTTGTCAGCTGTCGAGTTCGCGACATCATGTCGTCATGCTCTTCACCGCGCTTGTCACAGACCTCATGCGGCGCCGCCTCCTGCGCCAGACTGACTTAGCCGATAGACTTGGTGTTTCCCAGCCATTTGTCTCAGCCGTCCTCAGTGGTGCGGCAAAGCCGCCGGTCGCGGCCATGCCTGCCTGGGGTAAGGCGCTCAGGGCCTCGGCCGCTGAGCAACGAGCGCTCGTCGACCTCGCCGTCATTGCCTGGGCGCCCGATGCAAGCCGACGACGATTGGAGGCCATGTACACGCTCCAGCCCACGAGGCTTGGCAGGCGTGGCTGACAAGTCAGAATAAAAAACTCAATCACAACATAGAGGTCTTGATCATCCCGAATAGTTTCCATTTTGAGTCAAGGAAGTCGTACCAACGCCAAATAGCAACAGTCTGCTATTCCTGCTCTGCATTGTGCCGATGAACGCCAAGGTCTAACGCCGACACTATCCGCCTCCCGTGCCACCTACAGATTTGTTCATATCGATGGCCTTTTAACAATGCAACGATTGGGATATACCGCAAACGATCCATACGCTGCAGGCCTCCACCTAAACTTCCCATTTTTTAAGGACGGAATCCCTTATCATCTTGCGGAATCTCCCCCAGGGCAGTTGGTCATAAATGGAAGGCATAACGGCATAGCGCTGGACGAAAATTCCGTAAATTCCTGCGCGGCTCAATTCGTATTGCGCTATGCCGAAGGCAAGCCCTCGCACATATGCCGATTGTACCTTTCGGATATTCTCACATGACGGTACTGACACCGTTGTCTGGATAGGACGCCGATTATCACCAAACAGGTGCCAGCAAATTTCATTGCCAACCCGAGTCGGTTGTGCCCTTTTATTACGTTTTGCCTCTGCGATAGCCGCATTTATCTCCATGTCGACTCGCCGCCGCGTCGACAACGACACGGATGATCGGATGGAAATGGCTTTTTTGGACATGGCTGGATCCCCTGTGGTTTCATGATCGCTACGCATCAGGATAACCAGCCTTAAATCCCAGCAATATAGTTGATTAGATCCTGTCATCACTCTTGACAGACCTCGGCTATTTATCTCTGAGTTCAGAAATTCAGACAACGAGATTCCGAAAATTCTGGCCTGTGCCCGCCCTGCGGGTCCATAGGGATCCCGACAGTAAGTTTTTCGCACCATGTCGCATCACCCCGGGACCCAGGACGTGATCAACTCCATGACCTCCATCACCAGTCAGCGGTGGTTTGCAGCCATGCCTTCATTGCGGCAGGCCTCAACCAGTTGTAACATCAGTGGGTAACGGCGCGTTGACCGTATCCCTTCAGGCTCCAGCCCAGCGGACCTTGATCCCAAGATCCTTGCCAACCTTGGCCATGAGATCGTCAGCGGTTGCCATGGTGAATCCGTCCAAATCGGCCACGGCCAGATGGATGGCGTCCAGGGTACGTAGACGATCCTTGGTTTGCCACATGGACGCGGCGGCATGGTCGTAGTGCCGGCGTTCCAGCTCGGTCAGGCGGAAGATGCCGGTGGCCACGTCCTGCTTAAAGTCCTCCCAGGCGGCCTGGGCGTCGGCCCGGGACAGGGCCTTGTCGTGGACCTTGCGGCGGAAGGCTGAGCTGACTTCGGTGAGCACCAGTGGGGAGATCACGCGCTGGGGATGCCCATCGAGCACCTGCTCGGCCTGGGCGCTGTGGGCCTCGGGGACGTAGTAGGCCACGACCACGCTGGTGTCGCAGTAGATCGTGGTCACCACCGCTCCTCGGAGCGGATGACGGTCACCGTGCTGCGCGTCCTGGTCGTCGCCCGGCTGGGCAGCGGTCGGACGGCCTGAGCGGCGGGCACGATACGCGCCACCTCACGGCCCCGGCGGGTGATGGACACCGCCTGGCCATTGCCGACCTGGGCGATGATGTCGGCCAGGTGTGCCCTGGCATCGCGGATGCTGACGCTGTGCATGGCTATCCCAGTGGTACACGATGAGTGTACACGTGGCGCAGGGGAGGCAAGCGCCTGGGGATCGCCATGTTCGGGTCATGCTGCTCCTGGTCGCCATGAACCGCAACGGGCGCCCAGCACTGGATCGCATCCTGTGGTGCTGAGCGAGCGGGCTGGCGCAAATACCGGTGGGCTCAGCTCCGCAGACGTAGACTACCCTTCCAGTTCGCCACAAGCGGGCGGTATGCCGCGATCAGATGATCGGCATAGCGCGACGTCATCATGATGTTGGCGTGGTTTACGCGCCGACGCACGTCAGCGGTCGGGATGCCCATGGCGGTGAGCAAGCAGACGAACGAGTGGCGGAGATCGTGCGCGCTGTGATCCTTGGCCCCGTGCTTGGCCAGGAATGCGTCGAAGGTGTCGCGCAGCCAGGTCCGCTTGCACAGGCGGCCCGAGGCTTCAGCGGGATCGGGGACGACCAGTTCGCCGTCGCGTGGCCGCTGCGCGAGGATCTCCCGCAGTTCGGGTTCAATTTCGATAGCTGCTTCGATACCGGACTTGTTGCCGACCACATCCGCGCGCAGGCGGATCGTCTGCGCGGTATCGTCGATATCTTCCCAGCGCAGGGCCAGCGCCTGACCGATGCGCATGCCCGTGTAGGTGAGCAGGCAGGCGAGGATCCAGCGGGGATCCTCGCGTCGCTCGGCGCGGGCCAGGCGGTTGTGGATCGTCGAGACATGAACGCGCAGCGACCGTGCGGCCTGTTCGCGACTGCCCTTGTGGCGCTCGATGGCGGCGATGGCCGCCGCCCGCAGCACATCGTCCATCCAGCGGGCCGCGTCGGCGACGAGACGGCGCAGGGCTTCGATCGGGATGATCTTGCTCCGGTCACGCTCCTGGAGGCGCGACTGCACGTCCATGCGGCGAGCCTTGGTCCGTCGCGCGGGGATGGCGCGTAGGGGATTGTGCGCCAGTACGCCCATCGTGTGCACGGCGTAGTTGAGCGCCCCGCCGAGGATCGCGCGATACTCGCGCTGCGTACTGGGGCTGGCTGGCGCATCGGTCAGTTGGCCGTGGCGTTTTGCCCGCAGCTGCGCGATCCACGAGATCGCGGCCTGCGCCCATCCTGGCATGCGCAGGTCATCGAGGCCTGCATCGACCGCACGCTGCAGCACCATCGCGACCGTGCGCATATACCCCTCGGTCGGCGGATTCGGATCGGTACGTAGGCTGGCGACATAGGCCGTGGCCACCTCGGCCAGGCTGACGCGGCCAGCGTCGATGCGGTGCAGGGGGTCCTTCTTAGCACGCTCGAGCTCATCGCGGCGGACGATGGCGGCGTCGAGATCGTCGAACAGTTCGACGACGGGTTTTTCGTGCCCAGGCAACCCGCGCATCCGCAGTCGCCAACGCCGCCCCTTGCCCTTGCGGTCAGCTGCCGACCATCGGTCTTCAATGCCCGTCAAGTCCAGCTTCGGAGTGCGCGCCATGGCCGCATCATGCCCGACCCCGCCGTGGGGCAACGGTGGGGCAACTTTGCTCAATTTCCGAGCGTTTCCGGAGGCTTCCGTGCGTCATAAACCATTGCAAATACAGGGATTCGCGTTTCCAGCAGGCGACTCATAATCGCTCGGTTCTGGGTTCAAATCCCGGCTGGCCCACCATTTCATTACCTATACACAGCATTTCACACAGAGAACCAGAGCCACCAGAGGTCAAGACAAGGATTTGCGCGATTTCTCGGGTTCACCCGAGACGGTGCATGTCGATGCACCATGCACAGCATTTCCCCTCTGGTCACTCTGGCGCTCTGTGTGACCCCTATCGCTTGGTTTAAGTTATGCTCACCGCCATCCTCCTCGCCCTCGGACTCAGCATGGATGCGGTGGCGGTGTCGATCTGCGCCGGGCTGGCGCGGCCGGGCGAGCCGTTTTGGCGCGCCCTGCGCATGCCGCTCGCCTTCGGCTTCTTCCAGGCCCTGATGCCCTTCCTCGGTTGGCTGGGCGGCGAAGCGGTGGTTGGTTACATCGCGGACTATGACCACTGGATCGCCTTCGCCCTGCTTGCCGGCATCGGCGGCAAGATGCTGTGGGAGGCTATCGCCGGGGAGGACGACGGACCGGTCGGTGATCCCTTCGCCTGGGGTCGCCTGACCCTGCTCGCCATCGCCACCTCGATCGATGCCCTGGCCGCCGGCCTGTCGATCTCGCTCATCGGCCTGGAGGTCTGGCTGAGCGTGGCGATCATCGGCGGCGTCACCGCCCTGCTCTGCCTGCCGGCGGTGCGTCTGGGGGGGCGGCTTGGGGAACGCTGGGCGCAGCGCGCCGGGATCGTTGGTGGTGTGGTGCTGATCGGTATCGGGGTGAAGATCCTGGTGGATCATCTGGGCGGCTGAGCCAAGGTGCCCGCGTGGGGCATTCCGACCTAACCACCCTGCTGCTCGCCCTCACCACCCTGCTGGTGGCGGCGCGCATCTGCGGCGAGATCGCCCGCCGCCTCGGCCAGGCCGAGGTGCTGGGCGAGATCCTCGCCGGCGTGCTGATCGGCCCGACCATCCTCGGCCGCTTCGCGCCCGAGGTGCAGCGCATGCTGTTCCCGGCCCCCGGCACCCCCGCGGCCACCACCCTGGCCGGCATCGAGCAGCTGGCCGTCGGCCTGTTCCTGTTCGTCGCCGGCATGGAGGTCAGCCTGGCCGCTGTCCGGCGCGAGGGCGGCCGGGCGCTGGCCGTGTCGCTGGGCGGTCTGCTGGTGCCCTTCGGCCTCGGGCTGGGCGTGGCGATGGCGGCGCCGGAACTGGTCGGCGCGATCGAGGGCAGGTCGTGGGGCTTCGCCCTGTTCTTCGCCGTCGCCATGTCGATCTCGGCCCTGCCGGTGATCGCGCGCACCTTGATCGACCTGGGCATCTACCGCAGCGGCATCGGTGCCGTGGTCATCCCGTCGGCGATCATCATGGACCTGGTCGGCTGGCTCGCCTTCGCGGTGGTGCTGAGCGTGGTCGATCGCGCCTCGGCCGGGCCGACCTCGGTGGCGCAGACGGTGATGCTGACGCTCGGCTTCTGCGCCATCATGCTGACCGTGGGGCGCTGGCTGATCGATCGCGTGCTGCCCTGGGTGCAGGCCTACCTCAGCTGGCCGGGCGGGGTGCTCGGCTTCGCCTTCGCCCTGGCGCTGGGCTGTGCCGCCTTCACCGAATGGATCGGCCTGCATGCGATCTTCGGCGCCTTCGTCGCCGGCGTCGCGCTGGGCGACAGTCCGCATCTGCGGCCGCGCACGCGGCTGGTGCTTGAAGACTTCGTGCGTTCCTTCTTCGCCCCGTTGTTCTTCGCCGGCATCGGGCTGAAGGCGGATCTGATCGGCAACTTCGCACCGCTTGTCGTCGCCAGCGTCCTCACCATCGCCTGTGCCGGCAAGCTGATCGGCTGCGGTCTGGCGGGTCTGCTGTCGGGACTCGATTGGCGTTCGGCCGGGGCGGTGGCCATGGCGCTCAACGCACGGGGTGCGATGGAAATCGTCCTCGCGTCGATCGCGATGCGCTTCGGCGTCATCGGGCAGACCACCTTCGTCGCGCTGGTGGTGACGGCGCTGGTCACCTCGCTGATCGCCGGACCGGCGATCAAGCGGCTGCTGCGGCTGCGACCGGTGCGCGGTCTGGCGGCGTGGCTGACCCCGCGCACCTTCGTCCGCCGCCTGGCCTCGACCGATCGTTCGGCGGCGATCCGCGAACTGGTCGCAGCTGCGACGCCGTCCGGCACCGATGCAGAACTGGTGGTGCAGGCCGTGCTGGCGCGCGAGACGGCAAGCGGCACCGGCCTCGGCCGTGGCCTGGCCATCCCGCATGCCCGGCTGCCCGGTCTCGCCGCCCCGCTCATCGCCCTGGGCGTCAGCGAGGACGGCATCGCCTTCGAGGCCATCGATGGCCAGCCGGTGCGCATCATCGTGCTGCTGCTGACTCCAGGCGAGGCCGACGACGAGCACCTCGGCCTGATGGCGCAGATCGCCCGCGAACTCGCCGACCCCGCCGTGCAGCGCCAGGTCATCGCCGCCAAGTCCTACACCCAGCTGATCGCCCTGCTGCGCGCCGGCACGCTGGCCGAGGAGTGACCCGAGAAGGCGGAGGCTGGAGGCTGGAGGCTGGAGGCTGGAAGCTGGAAGCGACGCAGCGGAGCAAACCGTAGCTGCATGTGCTGGCCTGAGTTAGGCTGGTCCGTCATGGCATGTTGGGCTTCGAACTTCCAGCCTCCAGCCTCCAGCCTCCAGCCTCCAGCCTCCAGCCTCCAGCCTGACCAGTCAGCGCTGCAGGGGCAGGGTCCAGCGCTGCAGCTCGCGCGCGGCGGACAGCTTCCAGCGCGCGTGCGGGGCGATCAGTTCCTTGTAGCGCGCGGCGTCGGCGGCCAGGCGGGTCACCTGCGCGTCGCTGGCCAGCGGGTCGTGGTGGAAGATCACCAGCTCGCCGATGTTGGCCTCGCGGAAGAAATCGATGAAATTGAAGATCGTCGAGTGGCCGAAGTTGATGTGGTCGTGGTAGTCGAGGAAGCCGTACATCGCATCGACGATCACCAGGTCGGCGCCCTCGACGAAGCGGGCGTAGTTCTCGGCGACCTTGTCGGGGTGCTTGCTGACCTCGGTGTCGGTCAGGTACACCACCGAGGTTCCACCGTGATCGATGCGGTAGCCGTAGGCCTTGTCGGGATGGATCAGCGGCAGGATGCGGACCTGGGCGCCGGCCACCTCGGTGGCGGCATCCTCGGGCAGCTGGGTGCAGGTGATCTTCGACGGCAGGTTGTGCCACTTCACCGGGAAGTGGGCGTCGTTCATCTGCAGCGATAGCAGGCGCTCGGAATCGCTGCGACCGCTCCACACCCCGATCTCGCGGCCGGGCTGGTAGATCGGCAGGAAGAACGGGAACCCGCAGATGTGGTCCCAGTGGAAATGGGTGAAGAACAGGTGGACCGGACCCTTGGTGCGGCCCTCGGCCTTGAGCGCCCCGCCCAGGGCGCGGATGCCGGTGCCGGCATCAAGTACGAAGGTGGTGTCGCCGAAGGACAGCTCGACGCACGAGGTGTTGCCGCCGTAGGTCCAGGCGTGTTCCGAACGATCGAGGTATGCATCGATGGCGGCCGGGGACGCGATGTCCTCGGGCTTCGCCTCGGCGAGCAAGGCCTTGGCCTTCTCGCGCAGACCAGCGCTCGTGAGTGGCGACGCGATCGAGCCGCGAACGCCCCACAGCCGCACCTGCATGTTCCCTCCCCCCGGCAACGCGGGTCCGACGCTCAGAGTAGCCTCCACGTAAACCGCATGCAAGGGGCGTGATGCTGGTCAACCAGCGGCACAGGCGGCATCGATCTCGGCCAGTTCGGCCGGATCGAAGTGCAGGTTGGCCAGGCTGCCGACATTGTCGGTGACCTGTTCGGGCTTGCTGGCCCCGATCAGCACCGAGGTGACGCGGGAATCGCGCAGCAGCCAGGCGAGGGCCATCTGGGCCAGGCTTTGGCCGCGCGCCTGGGCGATGCGGTGCAGCCCGCGCACCCGCGCCAGGATCTCCGGGGTGATGCGGTCGGCGCCGATCGCACCGTTGCCCATGGCCGAGGCGGCCCGCGAGTCGGCCGGGATGCCGTCGAGGTACTTGCCGGTGAGCAGGCCCTGGGCGAGGGGCGAGAAGGCGATGACGCCGATGCCTTCATGCGCGGCGGTCGGCAGCACCTCGCGCTCGGGGGCGCGGTTGAGCAGGTTATAGCACGGTTGGTGGATGGTGATCGGCGCCCAGGCGCGCTGGCGCATGATGCCCAGCGCGCGGGTGAACCACGGGTCGGGGTAGTTGGAGACGCCAGCGTAGAGCGCCTTGCCCTGGCGGACCAGGGTCTCGAGGGCGCCCATGGTCTCCTCCAGCGGAGTCTCGGGGTCGAGGCGGTGCGAGTAGAAGATGTCCACGTGGTCGAGACCGAGGCGGCGCAGCGACTGCTCGCAGCTTTCGATCAGGTACTTCCGGCTACCACCGTCGCCGTAGGGTCCCGGCCACATGCGGTAGCCGGCCTTCGAGGACACCACCACCTCGTGGCGCGGCAGGTCACGCACGATACGTCCGAACAGCTCCTCGGAGGCGCCGGCCGGGCTGCCGTAGTTGTTGGCCAGATCGAAGTGGGTGATGCCGTGGTCGAAGGCGGTGAAGACGATGCGTCGCGACGCCTGCTCCTCGACGTAGCTGCCGGTACCCTGCCATAGGCCGAGGCTGATCGCGGGCAGTTGCAGGCCGCTGCGTCCGCAGCGCCGGTAGGGCATGGTCTGATAGCGCTCGGGGGCGAAGGTCATGCGGTCAGCAGAGCGCACGGGCGGCGGGGCGGAAGGAGCAAGCCGCCGGCGACAGAGCAACCGGTCCGCGGGGTGCGGTTCAGGAGGTCGTCACGCAGCCGAAGCGGCGCTCGCGACCCTGGTACTCGCGCAGGCAGGCGAGGAAGTCGTCACGCGTGAATTCTGGCCACAGGGCGGCGTGGTCGATGAACTCGGCGTAGGCCGCCTGCCACGGCAGGAAGTTCGACATGCGCCGCTCGCCGGCGGTACGGATGACGACATCGACATCCTCGGGGCTGTAGAGCGCACTACGCAGCGCCTCGGCATCGATCGACTCAGGCGCGATCTCGCCGCGCACGGCGCGTTGCGCGAGCTGGCGACAGGCGGCGACCAGCTCGTCACGACCGCCGTAGGACAGGGCCAGGCACAGGTTGGTCGCCGTGCCATCGCGCGTCGCGGAACGCGCGGCATCGAGGGCGGAGACGACCTGCGCCGGCAGCCGGTCGAGCTGGCCGATCGCGGTCAGACGCACGCCGTTGTCGAGCATGGTCGGTATCTCGCCACGCAGGAACTCGGCGAGCAGATCCATGAGATAGTCCACCTCACGACGCGGCCGGTGCCAGTTCTCGGACGAGAAGGCATAGAGGGTCAGGCGCGAGATGCCCAGTTCGACGCAGGCGGTGGTGACGGCGCGTACGCTCTCGGTGCCCTTGCGGTGGCCGAGGAAGCGCTCCCAGCCGCGCCGCTTGGCCCAGCGTCCGTTGCCATCCATGATCACCGCGGCGTGCCGCGGCAGGCGCGCCGGGTCGAGGCCGCAGGCGCGGGCGTGGGTATGGGGATCTGAAAGCACGCTGGTCGCGGGCATGGTCAGCGAACGACGATCTCGTCGCGGCCGGCGCCGGTGCCGATCCACGAGACCGGCACGCCGAGGCGCTTCTCGATGAAACGCACGTAGTCCTGCGCCTCTTTGGGCAGATCGGCGAAGGTGCGCGCACCGGTCGAGGGCGTGCTCCAGCCGGGCAGGGTCTGGTACACCGGCTCGACCCGGGCCAGATCCTCGATGCGCGCCGGTGGGCCTTCCAGCACCTCGCCGTCGAGACGATAGCCGATGCACACCGGCAGCTCCTTCTCGCCGTCGAGGATGTCGAGCTTGGTCAGGGCGATGGCGTCCACGCCGTTGAGGCGGCAGGCATAGCCGACGATGACTAGGTCGAGCCAGCCGCAGCGGCGCGGCCGGCCCGTGGTGGAGCCGAATTCACGGCCGCGTTGGCGTAGGGCCTCGCCGCGCGCGTCGGTCAGTTCGGCGGTGAAGGGGCCGCTGCCGACCCGGGTGGTGTAGGCCTTGACCACGCCGATGACCGAGCCGAGCTGCTTGTGCGACAGGCCCGAGCCGGTGAGGATGCCGCCGATGCCGGTGTTCGACGAGGTGACGAAGGGGTAGGTGCCGACGTCGAGGTCGAGCTGGGCGCCCTGCGCGCCCTCGAAGAGGAAGCTCTTCTGCGCCGCCATCGCCTCGTGCAGGATGCGGATCGAGTCGGTGACCAGCGGCGCGATGCGCCGCGCCGAGGGCAGGTAGGCGGCCACCGCTGCGTCAATGTCGAGGGCCTCGGCGCCCAGCGCCTGGGCGATCACGTTGCTGGCCTTCAGGTGGGCACGCAGCTTGGCTTCGAAGGCCTTCAGGTCGATCAGTTCGCCGGCGCGCAGGCCGGACCGCGCCGCCTTGTCGGTGTAGCACGGGCCGATGCCGCGCAGCGTGGTGCCGACCTTGGCGGCGCCCTTGGCCAGCTCCTGGGCCTTGTCGAGGTGCGGGTGGCTGGGCAGCACGAGGTGGGCACGGTCGGAGACGACCAGGCGCTTGGCGATGTCGCTGCCGCCGGCCAGCAGATCGTCCATCTCGTGGCACAGCGCGATCGGATCCAGGACCACGCCGTGGCCGATGATGCAGCGCGCGTTCTCGTTGAGGATGCCGGAGGGCAGCAGGTGCAGTACGGTCTTCTTGCCGCCGACCACGACGGTATGGCCGGCATTGGCGCCGCCTTGGCAGCGCACCACCAGGTCGGCATCGACGGCGAGCAGGTCGATGACCTTGCCTTTGCCTTCGTCACCCCACTGAAGACCGAGAACGACGCGATTCCGAGGCATGCTGTCCCTGCTACATGAAGGCGCCCGGGGAGTTCCCGGGCGGGTACCTGGGCGATGCTAGGGGGGTCGGGGCGGCGGCAAGCCTCGGGCGGCGGGTCATCGCCTGGGGGCGGCCGCCTCCAGGCAGGCCCGTCGGGCCTCCTCGGACGCCACCCGGCAGGGGGGCCAGGTCTCCTGCCAGCCAGGCTTGTGCTGGCGGGCCGCCTCATCGCAGGCGGCCAGGGCGCGGTGCAGTCCCATCAGGCCGAGGGTGCCGGCCGCGCCCTTGAGGGCATGCAGCAGGCGGTGGGCGGTCGGCCCATCGCCGGCCGCGACCGCCGTCTCGATCTCGGCGTTGCGCGCCGCGATGTCGCGGGCGAATTCCCCCCACAGTTCGACAGCCAGGCCGTCGGGCAGTTCGCGCAGGCGGGCCGCGATGGCCGGATCCAGCACGCCAGGACCGGTCGCCGCCGGGGCGGCGGGAATCTGGGCCGAGGATGGACGCCGGCGACCATGACCGGCGAGGGCCTGCATCAGGGCGGTGGGATCGACCGGCTTGGTCAGATAGAGATCCATGCCGGCGTCCAGGCCACGTTGGCGGTCTTCGGCGTGGACCAGGCAGGTCAGGCCGGCGATCGGGGTGCGTAGCCGGCCCAGACGGGTCTCGTGGCCGCGGATGGCCCGGGTGGCGGCGATGCCGTCCATGCGTGGCATCTGCACGTCCATGAACACCATCGCGTAGTCGTTGGCCATGGCGAGACGCACCGCCTCGATGCCGTCAGGGGCGGTGTCGCAGGTGAAGCCAAGACCCTGCAGCATGCCAACCGCCACCCGCAGGTTGATCTCGCTGTCGTCCACGACCAGCAGCGGCAGGGGCTTGTTGCGCGTCGCTACCGGGGCCGGGGCCGCGGCCGGTGTCGGGGCAGGCGGGGGGACCGGGGCGCGGAGTTCCAGGCAGGGCAGGTCGAGAACGAAGCGCGAGCCGCGTCCAGGCTCGGAGGTGGCGGAGATGGTGCCACCCATCAGGCGGCAGACGCGTTGGCAGATCGCCAGGCCGAGGCCCAGCCCGCCGTGGGCGCGGGTATGCGAGCTGTCGGCCTGCTCGAAGGGGCGGAAGAGGCGGCCAAGCAACTCGGCGTCCATGCCACTGCCGGTGTCGCTTACCGCCAGGCGCAGGCGACCGGCCTGCACGCTGGCCTCCAGTGCCACGCTGCCGCGGCGGGTATGACGCAGGGCGTTGGCGAGCAGGTTGCCCAGCATCTGGCGGAGACGGGCGGGATCGAGGCTGACCAGGGATGGCACTGACGGGTCGATGCGCACCTCGAGGCGCAGGCTGGTGGCGTCAACGCTGGCGCCCTGGCTGGCGACCAGTTCGGCGAGGGCGAGGCGCAGATCGACGGGTCCGGCCTCGAGACCGAGGTTGCCGGCCTCCAGCCGGGCGAAATCGACCACATCGTTGAGGCTGCGCAGCAACCCCTGACCGCTGTCCAAGATGGTGCGGACCTGGACGCGCTGCGTCTCCTGCAGATTGCCGCCGTCGAGCAGCCTGGCCATGCCGATGACGCCGTTGAGCGGTGTGCGCAGCTCGTGGCTCATGTTGGCGAGGAAGGCGTCCTTGGCGCGCAGGGCGCTGCGCGCCTCGTCCAGCGCGCGTTCGAGGGCTGATTCGCGCTGCCGGCGCATCGCCGTGTTGGAGAACAGCTCGGCGGCGATCATCAGGGCGCTGAACTCATCGTGGCCCCAGCGCAGGTCGCG
>JFJP01040011.1_pt1 | contig 18597 bp, 21 predicted proteins | sample 431651 | NCBI WGS metagenome assembly JFJP01 (sample SAMN02602958, study PRJNA72255) | Microbial mat metagenome, whole genome shotgun sequencing project. | biome: fresh water; feature: sink hole; material: water; isolation source: purple microbial (photo- and chemosynthetic) mats found in...
ACCAGATGAGCTAAAACTCCATTGCACCCCAGCACCAATTGTCGCATTATTATAAGTATTAATTCCTATATTAGAAAAGATAACACGACTTGAGTTTCCAACATCTACCAATCCGATAAATGTGTGGGCGATACCAGAAAAGTTTACATTACTTGCCGCACCTACGCTAAATCCACCATTAAAAGTATTAGTTCCTGTAAAATTTGCATTGACGGTATTTGCTCCAAAAATAATATTTTGAGCATAAGTATTGGTATTATTAAAAGTAGCATTGGCATTTGTTCCAAAAGTTACCATACCATTAAAATTACTACTTGGCGTAGTTTTACTATTGAAAGTAGCTATTACATTGTTGCCAAATGTAATATTTCCATAATTTTTTACGCCATTCCCCGATACTGAAAAATTAGTATTGTTTTTACTTGCCGTAATATTTCCAAAAGTAATAGGCTGTGCGGTGTTTGTTGCATCAATATCCACAGCACAATCGAGCGTTATTGCTGTACTATTGGTAAATACCATAGTAGGAATGGTACGTGCAAAAAAACCGGGAGTAACCGTAAGTGCTGCTGAGTTGGTGAAGTTAATAATAGATACAGCATTAGAGGTAAAGGCAACCGAAGAAGTAAAAGGAGCAGGAATAGGCGAAGGAACTGTTTCCGACAAGTCAAATACATTTCCACTGCCCGTGATAGTAAGTGCTGAGTTACTTATGTCCAAAGCTCGTGTTTTCGTACCGCTACTTAAAAGCAGGCTGCCACAACTTACCGCCACGCCATTTGTATTTAGCGAGCCCTCTATTAGGGAAAGCGTGCCACTTGTGCTAAAATTATCTTGTAATACATAACTACCGCTTAATGTGCTAATAGTAAAATCTACATTTGCGAAAGACTGCCCCGCAGAGGTAATTGTCTGCCCTATATTGAGGGCTGAAAAAATAAATTTGCCGGCAAAAGTATTATTCATTGCAGCCGTAAAAGACAAGTTTCCATAAACAGTAAATGTAAGATTAGATGCGCCAGCCAAGTTAGGGACATTGGCAACTCCTGCCCACGACATATTCCTGCACTGCGCATTGACATTTATTGTAACCGTACTTGTGGCAGGAAAGGAATTAACATCAAAAAACACGTCATCACCAGCAGTAGGCGCAGAAGTATAGAATACACTTCCGCCTGAAGTGCTTGCCCAATGAGTGGCAAAGTCGCTCCAATTACCGCCACCGCCTACCCAATAATAATCCGCCGCAAAGGAAGACGGGGTAGGCACAAAAAAATAGCTTATTAGTAAGGCAAATACTATTTTTGGGGAAAGAAAAAAAACAATTAACTTTTTCATATCCGATGTTACAAATATTTTCAGCATTATATATACAAAAATCCAAGTAGAATTATGACAGTTATTTATCGGAAGCAATAGTTAATTAGATAATACAAATATAGTAATAAACAAGTAAGTTTAGCTTTGTTTATTAACCATTTTTCTGTAAAAAACGAACAATCTTAATATATTACAAAAAGAAATATGAATAGTGAAAATAATAATTTTATGAGGTGCTGTCCAATTCCCATACAGAAATTGTGTTGTCATCAGAGCAGGAAAGTAGTAAACTTTGATAGGCAGTCCAAAGTAGCTTATTAACGGAAGTGCCGTGCCCTGCGTGCCGAGATTTGTCGATGACTTTCTGTAGTTTGAAATCATTGACAGACCAAATTTTGATAGCCTTATCTTTGCTACAAGTCGCAAAATGCTGCCCTAAAGAACTGTAAGTGATATGGTTAATCGTAAATAAATGGGCGACAATGCTTTCGTGAGGCAGATAGCCCTCATTTGCTCGCCAAATTTTTAAGTGCGCATCTCTGCTACCACTCAGTAAGTATTGATTATCAGGAGAATAAGACAGTGAAAATACAGAATTGGCATGGGCAGCTATTTCATATTTCACCCTCAAATTTTCTAAGTCCAAAATTCTAATAAAATTATCACTGTAGCCAACCGCTAATTCATTTTTTAGCGGATTGATAGCCAAGCATCTTGCACTTTTGGCAGAAAGACGTAGGTGCTTTATCGTACTCAAATCATGGGCATTGAGTATGGAAAGAGTACCGTCCCCACAGGCTACAAAAAGAATTTCTTTGAAGTATTGAATGTCAAAAATAGGCGAAGAAGTAATAGAAGTGGAGGTAAGTTCTTTGTTATTATTCAAATCTATTAGATGAATACCTTTGTAGTTTTGCCCAACAGCCAAGCGGTTTTTTTCTCTAATAAAGCACAAAGCATACACCGAAGCGGGAATGCGCACCACCAAATTGCCTTGTATCGGTTGGTTACTTGCTATATCTTCCAAATTCCACCTTACCACAAAACCGTCAGTCCCCGCCGAGAAAATGTCGTGCCCTTGCGAGCCTTGCACCAAAGCATACACCGAGTCTCGATGCCCCGTAAGTGTAGTGAGTTTTTGAACTTGGATAGACATAAATAGCTTTTTAATCCTTTCGTATTTTCCTGCAAATGTACGCAATCTGCAATTATTTCTTGAATTTTTTGTACTTTTGTGAAAAGCAAAATAATACAACTATGGGATATAGTAATTATAAAAAAATAGAACAGCTTACTAAAAAATTTGGTCTTTTAGCTCGCAGGGCTGATTTATTTGAAAATATTGTGCCTATAGAAGCAAGTTTTTGGTTATTAGAAACCTTAAAGAAGGCAAAATTGGTACCCCTTCGAAACGAGAAAGCTAAATCCGAACGAATAGTTTCACCGATTTTGCTCGAAATTGCTCAAATTTTTCAAACTAATATTACTTTATTTTCAGGAGAAGACTTAGAAATAAATCCTAAAGATGATTTGTCGGGCGAGTGTGATTTTTTTTTCACTTTCATTCCTCAAAGTGCCTATTTAGAGTCGCCTATTATTTCACTTGTTGAGGCTAAAGACGAGGATATGGATTACGGTATTGCCCAGTGTGCAGCCCAACTTTACGGGGCAAAATTATTTAATGAAATGGAAGGTAAAAATTTTCCTATCTTGTACGGCTGTTCCACTGATGGCGTAGAATGGAAATTTATGCGGTTTGAAAACAATGTTTTTTATATCGATAACCAAGTTTATACAGATTTGAAGGAAATTTTGGGCGTTTGGCATCATATTATACGCCTTTATATAAAAGATTAGCGATTATTTTTTTAGCCCAATCACCTACTAAACAGGCGATTGGGCTATTTTTTTAATGGTTTAGCAAATAAGCAAATATCAAAGGCGCAACTATTGTAGCGTCTGATTCTATGATAAATGAGGGAGAAGTTTTGTGTAGTTTTCCCCATGAAATTTTCTCATTTGGCACTGCCCCAGAGTACGAGCCGTAGCTGGTCGTAGAGTCTGAAATTTGGCAGAAATATGCCCAAAAAGTAACCTCGTCCATCTCCAAATCTTGCTTAAGCATAGGGACAACACAAATAGGAAAATCGCCCGCAATACCGCCACCGATTTGGAAAAAACCAATGCCATTTTTTGCCTTGAAAGTATCCAAATACCACTTTGCCAAATAAGTCATATATTCAATGCCCGACTTCATAGTAGAAGGTTTCATGTCGCCAGTATAGCAATAAGAAGCAAAGATATTTCCCAGCGTAGAATCTTCCCAACCCGGTACAATTATCGGCAGATTTTTCTCGTAAGCGGCGAGCATCCAGCTATGTTCGGGCGGGATTTGATAGTATTGTTCCAAAACGCCACTACCTAATAATTGGTAAAAAAACTCATGTGGCAAATATCTTTCTCCTTTGGCTTCTGCCGCCCTCCAAAGTTCTAACATGTGCCCTTCTATACGGCGGATAGCCTCTCCTTCGGGAATGCAAGTATCTGTAACTCTGTTAAATCCGTTTTCCAATAGCTCCCATTCGTCATCGGGCGTTAAGTCCCTGTAGCGAGGAATACGCTTGTAGAAATCATGCGCTACTAAGTTGAAAACGTCTTCTTCTAAGTTTGCACCCGTGCAGCAAATCGCATGAACTTTGTCTTGGCGGATAAGCTCTGCCTAAGAAATACCAAGTTCTGCCGTACTCATTGCCCCTGCCAAAGTCATGAACATTTTGCCCCCTTTTTCTAAGTGAGCCTCATAACCCTTTGCGGCATCTACCAAAGCGGCAGCGTTAAAGTGCAAATAATTTTTCTCTATGAATTGCGAAATAACTCCTTTTGCCATGATTATATTTGTCTGTGATTTGTGTGTAAAATAATTTTTAGAATAGATTTCAAGCCTGTTATACAAATTTGATGCAAAAATATAGATTCCAAATCTTATATACGAAATTTTTCCTATCTTTACTTCTAAATTTTAACGATTCATTTGGCAAATATGGCTGCAATTATCTTGGGAATGGCAATTTTAATTGCCTTTGGAGTTATAGGCTCCGTTGTTTTTTTGACTATTAAAAACTACATAGAAAAATCAAAACATATTTCGTATAAAGTATCTGATAAAGAAGTCATAGAGATAGCAAGGCAGAACAACGGCGAAATTAGTGCGGTCTTACTTTGTGAGAAAACCGACTTAAGTTTGGGCGAGGCGCAGTCTAAAATTAATAGCCTTTTAATGGCAGGTATTATTCACCAAAAGTGGGACTGGGGTGATTGGAGTGGTAAAAAATATAAATATATCCTCAAAGATGCGGAGAAAAATTTTGAAGCAATTGACGGCAAAAGAAATAAAAATATCACCGATTCAGACGTAATTTCAACGGCAATTCAGGCAAAAGGCAAAATTACTCCTACGGCACTTTGCCTAAAATTGGATATTTCCGTAGATGAAGCCAAGCGTAGGTTAGAAGATTTGCGAAAAAAAGAAATCTTTGAAATTAACGTAACAGAAACAGGTTCAATTGTTTATGAACTCCTTGACAAGGATTTGCTAAATTTCTAATTTGCCACCAAGCCCAGCCGCCACTTTTCTATTGCCTCATACCAAACCGCAGCATAGTCCGACTTGCGGATAAGTTCGTAATGTTTTTCGCTAAACTGATTTGCCTTCTGCACAAAAGCAAAAGTAACCTTAGTATTACCCGCATTAAGGTAGTAAGTCCATAGTTGCTGATTGCCTTGCGTACTAATTTGCGGTGCACCAAATGCAATATAAATCATGCCCATGTCCGTTTTCCAACCCTCTTTGTAAGTAGTATATGCCCGATTTGCATATTCAACCCGCTGATAATAAAGTTTGATAATGCGCCTTGCATTTTCCTCACTACCAGCTAATTGCAGCCAATAAGCATCAAGAGCATTCTTTTTATTCGGTGAGCCACTTATCTGATTTTGCTCTTCCTGCGTAGAAATATATACCAAAGGGGCTATCAAATCTTCTACTTTTGTAAACTTCGGATAGAGAGCGTCCATGACATTAAAGCCAATTCCCTTGTTAGTTGTCGAGTCTGATTGGGCAAAATATAAACCTTTCTTCTTTAGTGTAAAGTTCGTATTGGAGGGCATTATAAAAAAAGAATCAACCGATACATTTTGGTTTACACTCAGATTATTGAGTTGCATCGGGGGAAGGGCAGGCAAGAAATTTTGCTTAATTCTGTAAATATATATAGGCATATCATCTCCTTCAAAACGAATGGTATCTTGGTTGCCCACAAAGTTATCAAATACCTGACCTTGCGTTTTGCTCAGTACAAAAGGTAACGTTATTTCAGCTCTACCCAAGCCAATTTCCTTGAAAATGAGTTGCTTAGTTTCTGTATCTTGTATCCTTAGAATCATTACGGCAGGCATTACTTGTGGCTTAACTATGCCAAAACTAAGGTAAAAACTATTGCCCTTTTTTTGTAAACTATTGCCGTTAGTAATAATGGAATCCTCTTTGATAATCTGAGAGCTTTCAAAGTTAGGTTTTATCTGATAGGATAGCTTAATGCCTTGCAAAGCAGTAGCATAATAAAGTCTTTCTACATCTAACTCTAAAAATATTTCCAATAATGCGCCCTTATTTACTACCTTTGCGTTGCAGTTAATTCCCATTTGTCTTTGAGAACTGACATTGGAAGGTTTTGAAGCAAAGCAGCCGTAAAGCGCAAATAATATAATTATGTAAATAATTTTTTTCATTCCTATTAAGTCAATTGGTTTGTCAAAGATAAAAAAAATATCGGTTTGGCGGAGCTTGTTTGATGACAAAGTAAATTTTTTTAATAAATAAATCGGAAAGCATTGTATAATTAAAAAATAGTTCCTACTTTTGCGAACTAATTTTCAAACGGGCGTAGCTCAATTGGTAGAGTGGCGGTCTCCAAAACCGTAGGCTGTAGGTTCGACCCCTACCGCCCGTGCAAATTAAATTTTCTAAAACGTTATAAACGTTTATATAATGAATAAAGTATTTCAATTCGTGAAAGAGTCCAAAGATGAGATGGTAGAGCATGTAACTTGGACAAAGTATAAAGAATTACAATCTCATACAGTGCTTGTATTGGTAGCTTCCCTAATATTTGCATTAGTAATAGGTTTGATAGACTTTATCTTTGATAAAGGGCTAAACGCTTTTTATAATTCATTCTAAGGCTGTGTTCCGTTCATTTTGTGTTGAGAGTGGTAAGCGGGCAAGAAAAGAAAGTGAAAACTTATCTTGAGAAAGAAGTTTCCATTCAAAAACTTGAGGAGTACATCGCTCAAGTGCTTACACCTTCAGAAAAAGTTTATCAGATTCGCAAGATGAAAGATGGCAAAAGTAAGAAAGTTGCTGTCGAAAAAAACATTCTGCCTGGCTACGTTATGCTTAATGCTAATTTGGTCAATGGTGAGGTGCTTCATACAATTCTAAGCGTGCCTGGTGTACTCGGTTTCTTGGATTATAACAAAAATATTCCAAATACGTTGCCCAAGCCAATGCGTGAATCTGATGTGAGCAGAATACTCGGCAAGGTAGAGGAAACTGATGAACATGAAGTAAAGCATGATGTTTCATTCCATATAGGTGAAACTGTAAAAGTGATGAACGGACCTTTTAACGGTTTTTCAGGTGTGGTCGAAGAAGTTTTTGATGAGAAGAAAAAGCTCAAAGTAATGGTCAAAATCTTTGGCAGAAATGCACCCGTAGAACTAAACTATATTGAAGTTTCAAAAGAAGAATAATTTACGTAAGAAGAATCATAAAAAATGGCAAAGGAAATTATAGGTTACGTAAAATTACAAGTGAAAGGTGCTGCAGCTAACCCTGCGCCTCCTATCGGTCCTGCTCTTGGTAGCAAAGGCTTAAATATCATGGAGTTTTGCAAGCAATTTAACGCTCGCACACAAGATAAAGCCGGTCAAGTAGTACCCGTTGTAATTACAGTTTATTCGGACAAAACTTTCGAGTTTGTCCTTAAAACTCCGCCTGCGGCAGTATTGATTTTAGAAGCAGCAAAAGTGAAAGCTGGCTCGGCTTCTCCGAATCGTATCAAAGTAGGTAATCTTACTTGGGAACAAGTAAAGAAAATAGCAGAAACAAAAATGCCCGATTTAAACTGCTTCACTATCGAATCTGCCATGAAAATGGTTGCCGGAAGTGCAAGAAGTATGGGTGTAACCGTAACAGGTAACGCTCCTTGGGAAAATTAAGTTAAAGATTTTTATCGCCTATTACATTAAATCTGAAATTGTTACTATCAGATGTGCGGATGCTTCCAAATTCGTATTAATTTAGTACAGTGATAATTTTAAAGCGAGTAACATGGGAAAATTAACGAAAAATCAAAAAGAAGTACTCGGAAAGTACGACCCACAAAAAGAATACTCCTTAAGCGAGGCAACAGCTTTAGTAAAAGAACTAAACTATGCTAAGTTTGATGCTTCAGTGGATATAGATGTACGCTTGGGTGTGGATCCTCGCAAATCTGACCAAATGGTTAGAGGCGTTGCGGCTTTACCTCACGGTACAGGTAAGAAGGTAAAGGTATTGGTACTTTGTAGCCCGGACAAAGAGGCTGAGGCAACAGAGGCTGGTGCTGATTACGTGGGACTCGACGATTATATAGACAAAATCTCCGGCGGCTGGACAGATATTGATGTCATCATCACTATGCCTACCGTTATGGCGAAAGTCGGTAAATTAGGTCGTATATTAGGCCCGAGAGGGTTGATGCCTAATCCTAAATCTGGTACGGTAACGATGGACGTAGGAAAGGCTGTGAAAGAAGTTAAGCAAGGCAAAATTGACTTTAAAGTTGATAAAACGGGTATTATTCATACTCGAATTGCTATGATTTCCTTCTCTCCGGACATGATTGCGGATAATGCGTGCGAAATTATCAATGTAATCGCAAAGTTAAAACCTGCGGCGGCAAAAGGAACTTACATTAAGACTATCTTTATGTCAAGCACCATGAGTCCAGGTATTAGAATTGATAAGGCAAGCATTCCAGGATTATAAAATTATTTGAACTATGACGAGAGACGAAAAAATCCAAATAGCTCAAGATTTGAGTGAAAAATTGGTAGCGGGAATAAATTTTTATGTTACTGATGCCTCCAGTATGACTGTTGCACAAACCAATGCGTTTCGTAGAATGTGTTTTGAGCAAAATATCGAGTATGTAGTAGTAAAAAATTCTTTAATTAAGAAAGCTTTATTACCAATCGGTGACTTCAAAGCATTTGACGGTACTGTATTAAAAGGTTTTTCAGGAATCATGATATGCCCAGAATCGGCTAATGCACCTGCAAGGCTACTAAAAGAATTCAGAACTAAGAATCCTCGCAAAGATAAATCTGTGAAGCCTTTATTAAAAGGTGCTTCAATTAATAAAGACCTTTTTATAGGTGAAGACCAACTCGAAGTGTTGGCTACGCTGAAATCTAAGTCCGAATTACTTGGCGAATTGGTGGGCTTGTTACAATCTCCTGCAAAGAATGTTATCAGTGCTTTGCAAAGTGGTGGAAACAAGATCGCTGGTGTTCTTAAAACGCTTTCCGAAAGGGAAGGTTAATTTTCAATGCCTTGTTTCTTTTCTAATATTTAAAGAACAAGTATTTTGAAAAATCTATTTTTAATTGTTTTATTTTAAATCATTGTCGAACAAGATTAAATTTCAATAAAATGGCAAACTTGACAGAAATTGCTGAACAGTTGGTAAACTTGACTGTAAAGGAAGTAAATGAATTAGCAAAAATTTTAAAAGATACTTACGGTATTGAGCCTGCAGCAGCAGCTCCTGTAATGGTAGCTAGCGGTGCGGCAGCAGCAGCTCCTGTAGAAGAAAAAACATCTTTTGATGTTATTTTGAAAGCAGCAGGCCCTAATAAATTGGCTGTAGTGAAATTGGTAAAAGACCTTACAGGTTTGGGCTTGAAAGAAGCTAAAGACTTGGTAGATGGCGCACCAAAACCAGTAAAAGAAGGTATAGACAAAGCTTCTGCTGATGACTTGGTTAAGAAGTTACAAGAAGCAGGTGCTGAGATTGAAGTTAAGTAATCTCCTCTGTTTTCCTAATATGACGAAAAGTCTTATCTTCAGATAAGACTTTTCGTTTTTATTTTACTGATATTTTGCAATTTTAGCACCCATAAAATATGGCAGTTTTCCTCTCGATATTACGTGGTATTAATGTTAGTGGTCAGAAGAAAATCTTAATGGCTGACCTAAAAGTTATATATGAAGAATTGGGGTTTGCAAAGGTCATAACCTATATTCAAAGCGGAAATGTAATTTTTGAAAATCCTCAAAATATAGATATGGCACAGGCGATTGAGCAAAAAATCTCCGAAAAATATGGCTTTCATGTGCCTATTATCATCAGAAACCTCCATGAATTAGTTACCGCAATTGATAAAAATCCATTTCTTGAACAAGAAAATATACAAATAGACAAACTTCACATCACCTTTTTGGCAGAAAATCCTAAAATAGAATTATTAGACAAAATCCAATCACTAAATTATGCAGCTGATAAATTCATTGTTTCAGGGAAAGAGATTTATCTTTATTGCCCTGACGGTTATGGAAATACGAAATTGACTAATAGTTTTTTTGAAAGTAAGCTAAAAGTAACTGCTACTACTAGAAATTGGAAAACGGTAAATGAACTATTGAAGATAATGATCGTGAGATGAAATTATTATCATATTTATCTGACTAACACGCCTTTTTCTCTCAAAAAAGTTTTTAGGTCTTGAATATCAATTTCTCGATAGTGAAAAATACTTGCTGCTAAGGCGGCATCTGCGTCATCATTTTCAAAGATTTCTGCAAAATGTTCCATTTTCCCTGCCCCACCGGAAGCAATGACGGGAATTTGTAAATAATGCGTGAGTTTTCCTGTCAGTTTTTTTGCAAAGCCATTTTTTGTGCCGTCATGGTTCATTGAAGTAAGCAAGATTTCGCCTGCGCCACGTTCCTGAGCCTCTGTTGCCCAAGCCATCGTTTCTAAAGAGGTTGGCGTTCTCCCTCCGTGCGTGTGAACTACATCTAATCCGTCTATTTCTTTGGTATCAATGGCAACTACAACACACTGACTACCAAACTCTTTGGCTAAGTCTCCAATTAAATTGGGGTTTTTGACAGCAGAGGAATTGATAGAAATTTTGTCAGCACCTGAATTGAGCAAAATAGAAACATCTGAAATAGTGCTAATGCCGCCACCTACGGTAAACGGAATATTTACGTAGCGAGCAATACTTTTGACTAACTCCACTAAGGTTTTGCGCTTTTCTACGGTTGCGGTAATGTCCAAAAATACCAACTCATCTGCACCTTGTTTTGCATACATAGCCGCCAATTCTACAGGGTCGCCGGCATCTATCAGATTGACAAAGTTTATACCTTTGACTGTTCTTCCGTCTTTAATATCCAAACAAGGAATAATTCTTTTGGTAAGCATGAATCTAATTACTAATGGTGAATTGTAAATTATGAATTTAGAATAAAAAACATGGAACAGAGAATAGCTATTCATTATTTCAAGCTATCTCGGACAACTTCAAATTCTCAATTGCCTTTCTATATGCTCTAATAAGCAGAAAAATACCAACAGGCAGCAAAAAAGGTATGACAAAGCTAACAAAATAAAATAAATATAAGGTCATATTTGGTTGCAAATTGCTATTTGAGTCCCAGACGGCATACTTTTGTAGAATTGCAAATATTTGAACAAAGACATTGATTATCAATAATAAGAGTGCTAAAAACCAAAGTTCGGAATGGAAAATAAAAAGCAATAAAGCCAAAGGAAAAACTAAAAAAGTGGAAAATAAGACATGGTATTTTGCCTTGAAAATCAGAAATTTTTGCGGTGCGAGCTGTGGTAATTGCAATAAAACTTTTTCTTCTCCGTACAAATAAAAAGTAGTTAAATTAATGATTAACAATAAATTACAAAGAACAATGATAGTAACAGATTGGTAAAAGATAGCAGCACCAATGTAGGTCAGCAAAATAAATAACCATGACTGTCTTAGCCCTGCTCGCCATTCAAATACGAAAGGGGGCACAATAGCGAAAGACAAAGAACGCAGCCCCTGCGTTTTAAAAGTAAAATTGTTTATGCTAATTACTAATAAGACCAATACTAAACCGATTAATTCTATAAATAATTGATTAAAAGCAAGATATAAAATAAAAGGAGTAGATAAAATTAGATATTCTAAAAAAAATAATTGCTTGCTCGGCACTGAGGCTGACATTAAAAAGGCTTTATCGGTACGAGTTGTCTGCAAAGAAAAGATAGCTAAAACATTGATAAATAGTATAATATAATTATTTTTTAAGGCAAAAATTTGAAAAAAAATGTAAATCAAAAAACTAATAACAAAAGCACTTCTTATCCAACCTATTTCTAAGGCAATGCGATAAAGTACTTTGGCTCTAAGTGTTAGTAATGTCTTCATTTGTTATATATTTAACCAATAAGAAAATTTTAAGACTAAAGACCTACTTTTTACTTTAAAGTTAGGAAAATAGTTGTCAGAATAAACCAAAAATATATCTGAAACAGGCTTAAAACGCCATTGGAAGCGTGCGTTTATGTTTACATTTTCTGACTGCTCGTTATATTGTAAAAAAGTAGTGAGAAAAATACTTTTGCTGAATGACAAATCTAAACGAGGGCTAATGAGCCAGAATTTTGTGCTGTTATAAGGTTCGGGTAATCTGAGGTTGTTGTACTCTGCTGAAATTCGAAATGCGCCATAAGGCTGAAAGCGGTAACTCATAAAAGGAGAAATACTTGCATTTGTACCATTGAAATATTGCCCTGTCCAGCCCTCAAAACCATAAGTAAACCGCTTGCGAGTATCTGAATTATAGTTAGCAAAGATGCCTTTTACGTTATACTCACTACCTACAGGAAGCTCTACGCCACCCGAATTGGTAGGGTCAAAAGCCGAAAACAAGCGAGTGTAGTAGTTATAATGCCCAATAGCGATACTGACTGTATTCAAGAAATTGAAAAAATAATAAATATCAATATTGCGGTCATTGAGTTGGTAATTCAAATCGGTATAAATGTCTGTTTCTATGCCAAGCCCATGATTTACAAGACTTTTTGACTTTTTTGTGTAAAAAGTAAACTCAACTTGGGGTTGTAATCGCCAATGTGCATTTCTCCTACGAAAACCAATGCTATTTACGTCAAAATTAGCTCCTACGTATTCGTGTGTCCATGTAAGGCTTACATTTCGGCTTTGGTACTGTAGCTGCGAGCCATGTGCATCGCTGTTATCCAAGTTTTTGGGCGTAATTTCTCTATGGTAAAAAAACTTGCCTGTCCATTTATTATTAGCACTCTGCAAGTTGTAGTCCAACCCAAATAAGCGAGTATAGCGTTCGTCTGATTCGTCATTGAGGCGGTGGCGGTTTACAAAAATACCTGCAATATTGGAACGAGAAAACACTTTGCGCTGAAAAGTAGCCACTGTAAAGTTTTGCCCCTTGATGCCTGCCGCATCATCTTGGGCGGTCTGCATATTGAGCAAGCCGACACGCCAATTTTTGTCTAATTTTCCGCTTAGTCTTGCACCGTACAAAATCCGATTCTGCACAGTTAGCCCTGTCAGCGTATCTCGCCCAATGCCAATTCTGCGAGAGAAAAAAGGTCTTGTATCCTCGAACCCAAACTGCCCAAAGAGGTCATTATTTTCCAAGAAAAACTGCCTACGTTCGGGAAAAAATATTTCAAAGCGTTCTAAATTAGTTACTTGTTGGTCGACTTCTACTTGCGAAAAGTCTGGATTAACTGTCAAATCTAAATTAAGTGATGGCGTAACTGCTACTTTTGCATCAAAGCCTGCACTTAATTTATTCTGCGTAGGCGTGCCTTGTGCATGATTTTTTGCTATATTGGTAGTAGCGTATGGAATAAGTGCCAGATTTACGCCGGGGTGCGGTAGTGGGTTTTCAAAGTGTATTTCCCCTGTAAAAGCCAAAGAGGACACCTCATAAGCAATCGGCACAGGCACCCAAGATGAACGCTGATTATTTTTCAAATCATTGCGTGCAAAATTCATTTTCCATGTAGTAGCCCCATTTTTGTAGCGCAGAGTCTTGAATGGAATCGCTATTTCTGCAATCCATTCATTTTCAAGCCTTTTTACTACTAATTCCCACTTATTATCCCATTCGGGTGCTACATTTTCCCCATTAAAAATCAAGCCCTCTCTCTGCACGCCCATAGGATTAAAAGTAAAAGCAAAACCGTTCACACCATCTCCAAAAGGGTCTAAATAAATACTAACATTGTCGTTGCCGTCCCAATCAAAATCACGACGCAAAGAGCTAATAGTGAAAGGTTTGGTCTTATCATCTTGGCATCTGATAGCCAGATAAAAATTATTTTTGTCGTAGGTAACTCTTACTTCTGACTGTAAAGTGGCGAAAGTTGTATCATTAGGGTAGTTTAGGAAAAAATCGTTAGCAATTTCGGCTTTTTGCCAAATAGACTCCGAAAGCACGCCATCTAAGTGAATGATAGAATCTGTTTGATGAATAAGCAAACTATACTCTTTTTGTTGCTTTTTATTTGATTGCGCAAAAAGGCTATTATATGATAAAATAATAGTTATAAAAGTGTTAAGTGCTAAAAGTTTAAGCATAAAATTAATTTTGCAATAAGATGCTGGCGAATATGCCTATTTGTAATCTCTTTGTATTTTAACTATTCAACATTATCAAAAAATCTTTTAATTCTTTGAGTTCAGAAATGGTGTCTTTGCCAAAGTCAAAAATATTACTTCTTTTTAACATTACATTTTCCCATTTAGTAAAGACATCTTTTCTATCTTTTTTGGCTAAAGTATCGTAACGGACATAGTTATTTACCCAAAGTTTTACTAAATCTTTATCTCGAAGTTCTTTTTCATTATTCAAAGTCAAACATTCCGGTAATTTAGCGTTTACACAATCCGCCAAAAGCGATGGCTGGTTTTTAATTGCTTTCAATAAATCTTCAATTTCTCCCTTTCCGCCCAAGTGAATAAAATGACAAGCAATTTTGACCTCAATGCCATCTACGGTCAAATTAGAAAATTGATTAATTGCTGCGATTTCTTCTAAAGTAATAGAAATTTCTGGCTTTTTGGTAGCGTATTCACTGATAGCCAAAGCGATAGCATTATTCATTTGCTTGATTCTTTGGTTATGCGTAAAATTATCTATATCCCATATCACCCCTATTTTCTCACAACTTCCATTTAAAATATCCGCAAAAAGACTAATGAAACTTTCTTTTAAGCCATTTGGCTTATCAATATCATTTTCGGCAGAACGGATAAGCCATTCAATATCAGTAATTTCTGAGCTTTTAACCTCAATTTCTTTAGTTTCCATTTGCATATACCGCAAAATAGCTTCAAAGGTAAATTTGTCGTTGTCATGCTCGACTATGATAAAGTTTTTTGCCATATTTATTCGCCTCTGAAAGTATTGTTTTTAGTAATTTCATAATGCAGCATCTGCATATCCATAGGATTTGCAATGATTTCCTTCGTTTTTACGTGCCTGCTCATTTCAAAGTACATCGCATCTTGCTCAAATTCTGTTTGATAAGCTACTTTATTGAAAGCACTAATCATTTCCAAGCTATGAGAGGTTGCAAAAACCTGAATGCTGTAGGCTTTGGCTAATTTGAATAGCATTTTCCAAAAAACTTCGTGTGTGGTGAAGTGTAAACCATTTTCTATTTCGTCAATGAGCAAGCATTTATCAATATTCAGATTTTCTTTGCTCAAATTCATTATCGTAATAATATAACGCATGAATTTTTGTAAGGCATCGCCAAAATCATTGATAGGTGTAAGTATTTTTTCGTTTTTCTTGCGCAAATAGAGCATATTAGGCTTACTACTGTACGTCTTTATTTCCTCTATAGTACTATCTATAATTTGTAAAGCCTCCAAAATAATTTTGCTTTCTCCCTGAATATCTGCCTTATCAAATTCTTCACTAAGATTCAGATTATACGGTAATTGTGCATTTTTAGAGAAAATTAAAGAAGAAGCGTAGGGAAATCCTCGTTGCTGTGGCTGTGGGTCAAATGGGTTAAAATAAATATTAGTCCCTTTTTCGCTTACTTTTATGACATCTGTGTAATTATAAGCAAAACTTTTATACTCACTCTCACCACTAAAGAATATCTTTATTTCTGCCTCTTTATTAATGTCATAATTATAAAATAAATTTTTTTCTCTATGGTTTGTATCTAAATTTTCATATCTTTCTGTCAAAATTCTCTGATAATTATCTTCTTTTTCTACGCAATAAATCGCCTCCAACAGAGCCGTTTTCCCCGAATTGTTTTTCCCACCTATCAAGTTTATTGACTTAAAGCCACTCATTTTGGTTTGATGAAAACATCTAAAATTATTTATTTCGACAGCATCTATCATTTTCTTATTATTTTTGAAAGTCTGATACAAAAGTAGCAAATTTTTTAATTTTCTCCACATCTTTCAGCCCCGCACTTAGCTCAAATTTGCTATTGATATCAAGGGCGTGAATATTGAGGTTTTTGAGTTGTTTTATTTCTTCAATGTGCTGTATATCAATGCCTCCACTTAGGAAAAACGGAATTTCATTATCGTAATTTTTCAATATTTCCCAGTTGAAAGTTATGCCATTTCCGCCCAAATTTTTTCCTTTGGTGTCAAAGAGGAAATAATCTACAAAAGGCTTGTAATCATTTAGCTGGCTAAAGTCAAAGTCGTCTCCGATAGAAAATACTTTGATGATTTTGATTTGATTTGACTGTAAACTAAAGCGTATGTTATTACAATATTCAACTGACTCATTTCCATGTAGTTGTATTAAATCTAACTGGAATTGATTGATTTTTTCTGCAATAAATTCAATGGTATGGTTGACGAAAACGCCTACTTTTTGAGCCTTATCGAAGTTTAAATCTTTGACAAAATTGGTGTCACCTTGGTGTATATATCTTGGGGATTTTTCATAAAAAATAAAGCCAACGTAATCTATGCCTAAGCTAATTACATTGGCGATATTTTGTGCTTGAGACATACCACACACCTTGATTTTCATGTATTTTAAGAGAATAAAGTATTCAATGCGGCTTGCACTCTTTTTCCTTGTTTTTCATTGCCCTGTAGGACGGATTCAAAGACTTCTTTTTCGTCTTTGTTTATCTCGGTTAGGTACTCAATTTCTTGGTTAGATACTTCCTTTCTTCCCATGTGCCAATTAGGAAATATTTTTTTATTTATCACCCCAAGACCAAGTAAAATAACATTTTCGTGCCTATCGTCTGTTTTAATTTTGTCATACAAAGGCATTATTTTAGAGTATTCTCCCTCTACATACTGGATAAACTTTGTATTAGAATACAACAATAACCCTGTAGTTTTGGCAGAAGGGTTGTTTTTATTACAAGAAATTAAAATTTTTTCCATTTCTGCATCCGTGCAGTTGGACTTTCTGTTGCTTATGTAAAGTAGATAAGTAAGCATGATATTTAAAGTTTTTATTCCAAATTTTTTTATAAAATAAATAATTATTTGTAGTTGGTAGATAGCAAATCTATTCTTTAAGTTTTGACTTTAGTTTTTCCAATTCTGAAAGTAAACTGCTCGGAGGCGGTACATCTTTGGGCTGACTTACAACGGGCACTTGATTAACGGGCTTATAATCAGGCGAATTTACGTTTTGTTTGAGTTGGTCTAAGGCACTACTAAGATTTGGATTATTGGCTGGTTTGTCTAAGCCCAATATTTTATCTACTTCGTTTTCCCAAGTTGTTTTTCCGCTTGAAAGGTGCGAATACGACTCTGCAAGTGCCTCTTGTTCAATGGTTTTTTCTTTGATAGTTTCTAATAAATTGGCTGTGCTACTGGAATCGAAACGAGAAAGTTTTTCGTGCAAAGATTTCGTTGCCTCGCTAATTCTTGCTCGTGCTTTGAGTGTGCGCAGTTCGTTTTCCCAAGTTTCTATTTGGTTTTTAATCTTCATAGTTTGACTTTCAAGTTGCCTTACCAATTCTTCATAGTTCGTAAGCCCGCTTGCACCCGCATTGACACGTTTCGAAATTTCATCTTTTTTTGCCAATGCTTGCAGGGCAAGATTATCAGCAGTTTGTGCGTCTAATTCTCCACTTTTTGCTTTTTCTAATAATAAAACAGCTTTTTTTTCATAATCATTTGCCATTTTATTTTGTGCATCTGCTTCCCTTTTGGCACGGATGAATCCTGCTTTTGCTTCTGCCAAACTTTTTAGGCTTTCGCTCAAATCTACTTTTAACTCTCTGATACTCTGTTCAGTAAGTTTTACTGGGTCTTCCTGCTGCTCTATTTTATAGCCAAGCATTGCTCGAACAGAGAGTATTATGTTTTTCCAAAATTCCATGATGTAGGGAAAGAGGTTAATGTTATTTGCCAAACTTTTTTTCGAAATAACTATATGCAATGTTTAACTTTTGCGAAATTTCGACTGCTACTTTATGCTTTTCTACGTCATTATGAAAGCGGTCGGGGTGATATTGTTTAATTAATTTTTTGTACGCCGCCTTTATTTCCTCAAAGGAAACTCCGTAAGGCAATTCCAATGCTGTATAATACTGTCTTTCTTCTTCTTGTTGCTGCCAAGAAGTTTGCTGATTGAACTGATTATTAGTATCTTGCTCAAAGTTTTGATGCTCTTGTTGCTTTTTATTTTTTTGAAATTGCTCGTAAAGTTCCCAATCTTCTTTGGATACTTTTTCATTTTGTGATTGGAAGGCATCGCCCAATTCAGCTTTTAAAATATTAAAAATACGGTCAAACATACAGATAAAATTTTGGAAAACAAAGTTATAAGAAAATTGTTAATTTATTTATTAACGCAAGTCCGTCTATAATCGTTTTGTTAAAAAAACTTAAAAATTACCATTCAAAACCAACTTCGCACCTTTCTCTTTTTAGTTTTTTTATGTCTTCAAAAACGTTTATTTTTTTAATTTTTTCATTGAACTGAATTTTTCTAAGTAATTTGACTTCTTTGCGTGTCATTGCCACCAAAAATCTTCGTACATCTTCTTCATTTTCAAGCACTAAGCCCGGTGAATTTGTGGGTCTGCCGTCATCATCTTTGGCAACCATCGTAAAGTAGCCTGAGCAAGTATGTTTGATGATACCTGTTTT
>JFJP01027769.1_pt1 | contig 18596 bp, 23 predicted proteins | sample 431651 | NCBI WGS metagenome assembly JFJP01 (sample SAMN02602958, study PRJNA72255) | Microbial mat metagenome, whole genome shotgun sequencing project. | biome: fresh water; feature: sink hole; material: water; isolation source: purple microbial (photo- and chemosynthetic) mats found in...
CAATAGTCGGAGCCTACGAGACAGAATTAGACAATTTAGTTCGTGAAGCAAACGTTGCGATCCTTAAATACAAAGAATCTCTTTCTAAAATGCAGAAAAATGATGAATTAGAGACCCAAATAAAGAATTTTCAGGATAAAATCGATATAGAAAAGAGCAAATCCATAACAGAATTCATAAATTATAAAAAATTAATGGAGGAACGTGAGAGTAAATTCGTGAAGGAGTCTAATGGGAAGATTGATACTTATAAATCAGAAGTTGAGATGATAAGAAATAAATATGATGGTTTATTGAAGAATATAGAAAAACTGATGGGAAATAACAGCGAAATGTCAAAGAATCATAAGAAAGAAATGGCGGATTATGTGACAGAACAGAACCAGAAATTCAATGAGTTATTGAAACAGAAGTTAGATATAGAGGATCTTTTGAAAGAAAAGCAAAAACTTCTTGATAATATCAAGAAAGAACAAGAGAAAATGCTTGAAAAAAACAATCAAGACCTTCGAAACCAGAAAAATATGAGCGATAAAGGCATAAATGACTTGAAAAACGGCTATGAGAAGCGTATAAATGAGTTAGAAATAGGGAAAAATAACTTAGAAACGAGAATAAAGGAGTTAGAATTCAATGAAAAAGATTCAAAGAAAAAGATATTGGAGTTACAGGCTGAAATCAATGCGAAAAACAAAGAATTAGAAGGAAATATTCAGACGAATAATAGCAAGGGAAGTGAAATATCTAATTTAATAAAGAAAATACATGGTTTAGAAGAAGAAAATGGAAAGCTTCGAGGAGATTTAAGCACTGAAAGGAGCAAAATATATGTGTTTGAGACCAAAAATAAACAATTTGAAGAGAAAATCAATGGTTTAGAGACAGAAAAACAGGGTTTATTGAAGGATTTGCAGAAATTAAAGGAGAAATTCGAGAAATATGATGTGGAGAAAAATTATGAAATCGAAGATTTAAGGAAACAAATCGAGCATTTGATGATAGAAATCTCTAATTTAAATAATTCAACAAAGAATTTATTCTATTCGAATGAAAATGAGCTGAAGAAAAGAGATAAAGAAATCGAGGGTTTGAAAAGTACAATAGAAAATCTTGAAAGAAACATACAAGAACTGAAAAACCAACAGAAAAAAGCTTTGCAAGAACATAATGAAGTAATTTTTTTCTATTTTATTTGAGAAATTTTTTGGTTTTTTAGGAAATAAAGAGATTAAATGAAGAGTTTTCTGTTGAAAAAAGGAAAGTATATGAGGATTTAGATGAGAAAATCACTTCAATTAGCTTTCAACACGAGGTTAAAATAAAAGAAATTCTAGCTGAAAATGAGAGAAAAATGGATGTTTTACAAGAGGAATATGAGAAAAGAATGAGTTTATTAAAGCAACAGCATGAAAAAGAACTCAAAGTATTTCTATTAAGATTTGCTTTTTTTATTTAAAAAAACAATAGCAATTGAAACTAGAATATGAAAGCACATCTCAAGCGAAATCCAATCGAGAAAACACCTTATTAAAAGAGTTGGCTGCGATGAAAGCTGAGCTTGATAAAACCTCAAATGAACTTATAAGTTTCAAAAAAGCCAAAGAAATTTTGGAAAGGGAAAAAAACACATTAGAAAATCAGGTTTTTTTTACAAAAAAAATTTTTTTTTGAAAACAAAAAAATAAAATTTTAATTTGAAATTTTTTGAAAAAAACTGTTTTTTATTAGCATTTTTTATAAATTTATTGATTAATAGCTGGAAAAACTCAAAGGAAACTTTCTCGAACTACAAGATTCCTTCCAAAATTTACAGAACGAGAACTTGCTTCTCAAGAATTCCGGGTTCGCAGAACTAGATAACATTAGATCCGAGAACGAGCGTTTGAAAAAAGAAATTGAAGATCAAACGCTTCTCTATCAACAAAAACTTTACAAAGAGAAATCTGAATACGAATCTACGATAAAATCCACCTTAAAACAGTCAAAAAAAAAATATCCTTTTAAAATTCTCAAAATCCATTTTTATTGATTAAAAAAGTTTGAAAGATGATCATTTATTCGAAATAAGACGATTAAAAGAAGACTATGAACTAGAGAAATCAATGTTAGAAACTGAAAAGAATAAGAAGATTAGAGAATTAGAGAATGAGGTCGGCAATGAGAAAAAGCGACATATGGAAGATAACACAGAATGGGCGATGAAGCTGGATTCCATGACAAAAGACTATGAGAAAACAATAGAAACTCTTCGCAATCAGAAAAAACAGGAACTTAATGAAAAAGAGAGCGATTTTCAAGCTCTTATCGATAAAATGAAAAAGAATTTCACAGAAGAATTGAAGAAATTAGAACAAAAAAAAGAACAAGAAAAACAGGATAGTTTAAAAGAATTATTCGATAAGAAAAACTTAGAATTCGATGAATCGAAGAAATTGTTTGAGAAGAAATATCAAAGATTATCCAAAAGTTTCGATAGTCAATTACAGGAGAAATTAAAGGAATGGGAGGTGAAATTACAGTCAAAAGAAGAGAAATTGCATGCAGAGTTGAAGGCACATCATGACACTAAGAGTGAATATTTGAAGTTTAAAGATGAATCAGAGAATAAGATTAAGGGTTTAGAAGAAATGGTGAGAAATCTAAAGAAATTTCAAGAGAGTTTACAAGAAGAAATCAAGGAATTAAAGGAGGAAATTTTGAAGATTCGAAGCGATCATGAGTATGAACTCGAAGCGAAAAATAAAGAAAAAGCTAAAATTGCACAGAAATATCAAGAAAAAGAAGCAATTTCTTAAAATTTAAGATGTTTTACAAAAAAAATTATTTTAAAATTCAGGTGGATTTGAAAGAAAGACTGAAAATGGAGCTGTCAATACAAATAAAATCTCATATGAAGTTTATAGAAGATTTGAAGATTGAATACCATGAGATGGAGCATATAGGACAGGAGAAATTCCGTGAATTGAATGACAAGTATTCAATTCAAAGAATTTAATTTACAACAAATTTCTTTAAAAAGATATGAAGATTTTAAGATTTTGTTTGATCAAAGACCTTCAAGAATTGAAGATATTGAAACGATTAAAATGCTTAAGAAGGAGATTGGAGCAAGAGAAGATGAAATCAGAAGATTAAACGAAAGCATGAAGTTTTTCAAATTAGAACTCATCAATCGTGAACAAAATTACAATAAAATCTTCAATGCAAACCCACATATCGGAGTTTTGAATCCCCTCGAAAACAAAGTTCTTTAAATTTTAATTCTTTTTTATTATTTTTCAATAATTTGATGGATTTTTTTGTTGATTTTATGGGGATTTAAATAAAATTCAGACGTCTTTTGTGGCAAATAATGCCAATAATCCCAACAGTGCTAACTCCAATAATGGTGCGAACAACGCCCCTCAATTACAAAGGTTGGGGAGCTCAGGACCAGGAGGATTGACAGGCTCAGGGATTAGTGGGAATAACCCAAGTTCTAATCAAATTTACAATCAATCCAAATCAATAAAATCCGTGAATAAATTATAAGTTTACTTTTTTTCCTTTTGAGAAAAATGAAATTTTAGAAGAAAAACTTTAAAATTTAAATATTTTTTAGTTATTTGAATTAAAAATGCACAAAGATTTTTTTTTAATTTTTCTTAAATTTAGGTCATCATAAACATTATGATTTTATCTAATTCATTCAAAAAATTCTTGCTGCATAAAATCACAAATTCAAAAAATTCGTATTTTCTTTCAAATTTAAAAAAAATTCAAAAAAATCTTACAAACATCAACTTTTAAAATAAAATGAGTTTTTTTAAATTATACAACAAATTAACCGTCTATCTATCGGTTCCAGGCACTATACACAAAAATTTCAACTCGGTTTCTTCTCCAATCTACGAACAAATATCGAAAAATGATAAAACCAGTCTTTATTTCGAAAGTCTCATGTTCGCATTCCTCGAGCTAATATTTCGCAAGAAAGATTTGAAGAAATTTAAGACTTTTTCTATTCTATTTGAAGATTCTTTGCAATATCTCAAAGAGAAATATTTCACTTCCAATGATAAGGTCCAAAAAATCACTAACTTTGATAACTTCAAAGAAATGAAAGAAGATTTGCTTCATTATTTGCGGAGTTACGAGATCTTGTTTTTTAGAACAAAAGAAGAGGAGTTCAAAATAGATAATTTAGTGAAATCTCGTAAGAAATCACAATATAGGCTTCACATGATTTTGAAACTCATGTTGATGAGCGAAATTATGCAGTTATGTGCATATGAGAAATCGAAAAAATCCCTAGAAGGATTTTTAAAAGTTATTATAGAAGAAAGTTTCGAAGAAGATCATTCCTTGATGAATATGCTTGTTGCCACGATATTTCAATCGAATATAAAGATTTACACTGAGAGCAATTCTTCAAAAAATGCTGTTGAATTCTATAAAGTTCAAAATGAAAATGATGTTATGAATAGATTGAATCTGATGAAAGATAAAGCTGGTTATTATAGGATTTTATCAGATAAATCAGATCTTTGTGCCAAGCAAAGGGAAGAAATATATGAGAAATTTGAGAGAGAAAAGGAGGAATTAACAAAAAAGCTGAAATCCTATATGGTCCACCAAAAGAATTTAGAGAAGGAAATTCAAATCCTAAGAAGATTATATGAACATTCTAAGAATATGGCAGTTCAAATAACAGATGGTTGCAAGAATTATATAGATCTTTTGACAGAGGATAAAACAAAAAATAAAAGTATGAAATTTTCAACAAGGAAGAAATTTAGAGAAAGTTTTCGAAAAATCAAGAGTTATGAGAGGATTATGAGGAAAAAAAATTTACCATATATAAATTCTGATAAATTACTGAAGAATATAGTTAACAAAATCGAATCTATGAAGCAGAGCATGGAGGAGCAAAATCAAGAAAAAAAAAGTCAAGTTACAGAAAATGATGATAACAGAGAATTCGAGGATGAAGATAGACTTTCTCTAAAACTGGATAAAACTCCAAAAAATAAGAGCAATGATTCACCACCTCAATTTTTCAAAAAATTACAAAAGAAAAATTCATCTGAATTCGATGTAGATGTAGGAGCTATTGTCTTAAAAAAAAATACCCTTATTGAATGTTTAGTATGTTTTGAGAAAAAGATTATTGATGATATTAGAACCTTTGATTGCGATTGCAAAATCTGTATAGAATGCCTCAAAGGTTATCTAGTGAGCCGCTATGAAAGGGGAAAATATGATCTGGATATCCCTTGCTTTAATAGCGCTTGCAACTCACCAAATCCTGGAGTTTTTCCTCCTATTTCCTTGCATCTTGTCAAAGAAATGCTTGGACAAGAAGCACTTGAAAAGATGCAAGACTTTCTGGTCTATAAAATTGCAGACCGCAAATGTGCAAATCCAGATTGCAATTTTCGTTTTCAGCTAAACATTGAGGAAGCAAATAATGAATTCTTTATTTGTGAGTATTGCCAACATCAAACATGCTTAAAATGCTGGAATTTGCGGCATCCAGGAAAAGGCTGCACCAGAATTGATGAATCTTTAAAAAGAGTTTATGCAGGAGTGATGCTTCGAATTTGTCCTGATTGTTTGAGCCCAGCGACTAAAGATAAAGCTTGTGATCAAGTTACATGTACGAAATGTTTATTAAAGTTTTGCTTCCCTTGTTCGGTTGCTCAAGCCCCGATTAGTGCTCATGGGACACATTATCATAGAAAGAATTGCAAGAATTATCATCCTTGGATAAATTCTGCTCAGCAAGAAATTTTAGTTGATGAGTTTGATAAAAAATGTTCTGAATGCGTTAGATTGGGAAAAGCTTGTCAGAGGCCTGAATTGACAACAAAAGAGTTTTATGAAGAAAAAAAGGTGGACCAATTTTTTATAGACTCTTTAGAGAATGATCGCGATGATGATAATTAAAATTATTAAGAATTTCATCATTAATTTTTTAATTATTTTGAGAAATTAGAAATCAAAACCTTTTTTTTAAAAAGATATGTAAAAAAAATTATGTATTGGATTTTTTTAATTCTTTTGAATTTTTGCATTAATAATTCTTTTATTTAATTATCTATTTTGGATCCTAGTTTAAAGCCCACTAAATTTTGATTATTAACCACATGTGTCCAAAATTCTTGCATCTTAGATAATAATTAAGAAAAATCCAAAATTTTTTTTTTTTACATTTTTGGAATAATCCAATTCTGAAAAAGCCAGCCTTTTTATCACATCATAATACAACTCAATTTTTTCTTTCTAAAATAAAAATTAAACTTCTGATTGACCTTTTTGTTAAATATACCTTAAATCTATCAATCTCAATATATCCTAATATCACTGTAATAAGATCACATAAAAATTGCACACTCTCCAATTCTTTTCCAATCTTTTTTTTGTTTAAAAATTTTTTTTTAATTCTTATTATACATCTGCTATTTCAGTTTCCGCAAATTTCATTCGATCTTCCTTTGTTCCTGATTGAAAAACAGATTTTAAGGTAGTTTTTCCCGCTAAATATTTTTGCAAATCCAATTTTAATTCTTTTTGTTTCAAAAGCAGTTTTTCTTTCAGACTTTCATAATGATTCTTTGAATTTATTGCATCTTGAAAGGCCTTGAAAACAAAACTTCAAAATATTGATTATAGTGACATTGTTTTACAGAAACTTCTCTCATTTCATCCTTCAAAAGCATTTCTAAGTCCACGAAACAATTATTATTAGCCGTGTCTTTCTAAAATTTTGGACAAAAATAAAAAATCTTGGGCAGCAAAATGTTTTTTAATTTAAAAACAAAAGATTTTCAATTTTTTTAGTCATTTACAATCATTGATGTTAAAACATTCATCTGTTGATCTTCACTGTTAGAAAAAATCAGCTTATCTTCTCCAGATTCCAAATATTCTGATATACATTGTTTTTCATAATCCGGCAATAAATAATTTGTCATAGTATCTATTTTTTTTATTGATCATAATTTATTATTTTAAAATGGTAAATTATAATTTTTTCAGTTTTTTACTTATTTGATTTATATATTTTTTTTTTGCTTTGGAAGTGTTTCTAGCCATATCTTTAAAATTTTCTAGCATTGGCTTCACTTTTTTCAGATAATTTTGGAAATAAGTAATTTTAAGCACTAATTCTGTGTTAATTTCTTTCTAAATTCTTTTCGGTAAATAAACAAAGTTTCAATACAATAAATGAAACTCCAGAAAGCATTTTGAAAGCGACTTGATATTTTTGGAGAATGTCATCGTATGATTGTTTTAGTAATCCTGTGATTAATTTCTCGATATTGTCAGTACTACTCCTCAAAAACAATTTGAACTCCTCTGAGTAGAATAAATGAGGCAATTCAGTCATTTTCCTGCAAAAATTCTGCAAAAACTTTCTTCTTTCTTCAATAAATTCATTATCTAAATTTCCCTATTTTTTATTTTCAACTAATATTTTTTTTGCTATGATTTGATTTACCATAGCTTGTTTGGGTGGAAGTGGAGGTACATAACAACCAGGCCACCTCATGAGGAGAGAGTTCCTTATTTTATCAAAATCACTATATCTTCTTGAAACATTAAAAATTCCATCTTTATCGCTGCCTTTTATTGTATAGATGACAAATTTACTACTTAAACCCTCTTTTATAACAGGATCACAAACCCATATATCGATCTTTGCATAAAAATGTGAGTTTTATGGTAAATTCTTTCGTACTTTTGTTTCAGGGGGAGCATTTTCGAGAGTGTCTTTGAAAAAATTTTCTATTTCCTGTTTTTTTTCTCCATAAAAATAATAATTCAAATTGAAAAAAATTTTCATTTTACTAGAAGTTTGGCTTTTGTAGGGATGATGGCTTTTGAATGGTTTTTCAAATTCGTCATTTTCTTTAGATGATAATTAAATTTGATAATTTCTTTTTAATTTTTACTAGAAGTTTGAGTTTTATATGAATATTGGCTTTGGTAAGGCTTTTCAATATCGTTTCCAAAGACAATTTGTTCATTTTCTTGTCTTTCTCCTAAAAATCAACGGATTTTTAATAAAGCAGGAGATATTTAAAAAACCTTTAATTATAGATTTAACATTTTGGTCTTCTTCCTCTTGATTTTCTTGTTTTTCCTGTTTATCATCGTAATTTTCCATCCTTTTTTTTTTTGGAAAATTTTAAAATTAATTAATTTCTTTGTTTTAATTTTAAAAAAACAAAATTATTTTTAAAGGATTCTGCCTTATTTTGTTGTTATAAAACAAAATTTATCGTTTTCGACCTGAGATGTTGAAAATTTGAAATAGCAGAAAATTTAAGGTAAATTGCATTATTCCTTCATTTATATATTATTTTTCTCAATTTTGGGTAAATCGTGATTTTTTTTGAATTTAAAAAATTTCAAAATTCTTTTATTTTTTTGTTTTGTTTGAAAATTTCCAAAACAATTAAGAAAAACTCCTTTGAAAATCTTTTATAAATTCGTTTTGATAAATTATGTTCGCTTTGAAAAAATTCAATAAAAATTTTAAAATCTTTTCAAATATCCAAAAACATTTAAATCTTTCTCACAAGTTCATTTTTCCGATCATGGAAGCCGATAACCATAAGCAACCCAATGGCTCAACAGATTTATTTCGAGGAGTCCCAGAGACTCTCCGTTTTAAACCCATTCAAGAATTTTCACTTCGAGATATTTTAAGAGTTCAAGCAATCCATAACAATCCAGAAAAGTATTATGAAACCACTCAAGTAGTCTGTGGTTGGTCCAGAACTATTCGGTTCACAAAACAATATATATTACCAATTCTTAATTGAAATAAAAAATAGACCTCAAGGCAATGATACTTTGGTTTTCATTGAATTGACTGATGGTTCATGTTTCAAAAGTTTGCAAGTAAAAAAAAAAAAATTTTAATATTTTCTTATAAAAAAAGATTGTTGTTGAAAAAACAGTGAAAAACTTTGAAGAAGTTCTTAAATGTGGTGTGGCCTCTTCATTTGAAATCAGAGGAAAATTGATCAAAAGTCCTGGAAAAAACCAATTAATTGAAATGAATGTCAGTGCTGAGGATCATTATGTGAAGATTCATGGAACTTGTGATAATAAGAAATATCCGTTGGCAGGCAAGCATCTTAAGGCTGAAACCTTGAGAGATATAGCTCATTTAAGACCGAGAACTAATCTAATTGGAGCTACTGCAAGAGTTAGAAACAATTTGTCTTTAGCTACACATCTCTTTTTCCAAAGCAGAGGATTCTTGTATGTCCATACCCCGATTATCACAGCTTCTGATTGTGAAGGTGCTGGTGAGATGTTTCAAGTCACTACTCTTTTACCAGATAAGAAAAAAACTATCGACGAAGTGCCTGTTGAAAAAGAAAAAAAGACCATTGATTATACCAAAGATTTTTTCAAAAAACCAGCATTTTTAACAGTTTCTGGACAATTGAGTGTTGAGGTTTAGTTCAAAATTTAAAAAAATTCAAATAAATTTATTAAATTTGATTCAGAATTATTGTTGTGCTTGGATGATTGAGCCTGAAATCGCCTTTGGATCTATTCATGATGTCATGGATCTTGCAGAAGATTATTTGAAATATGTGCTAAGATTCGTGATAGATAACAACAAAGATGACATGGATTTCTTTGATTTAAGAGTCAAAAAAGGCATCAAAGTCTATTTACAGAAAATAGTTGAAACTAAATTCGTTAAAATGACCTACACTGAAGCCATTGATGAGTTATTGAAGGTTTTTACATAAAAAACGACTATAAATCTAAATAAAAAAATATTAAAAGGCAATTAAAGAAGGAGTTAAGTTCGAAAACAAGGTTGAATGGGGTATTGATTTAGCAAGCGAACATGAGAGATACATTGCAGAAAAGAAAGTCCAAGGTCCAGTCATGGTCTACAACTACCCAAAAGAAATCAAAGCTTTTTATATGAGAGCCAATGAAGACAACAAAACTGTAGCAGCTGTTGATGTTCTGTTCCCTGAAGTAACTTTTCATTGTTTTAATCATAAATTATAATTATTTATCAAATTTTTGAAATGTTCTTGGTTTATTCAAAAAAACTCAGTTCTCTTTATTATGAAATATTTATTATTTATTCCTTTGAAATTGGATTAATTTATGTTTTTAAAAGGTCGGTGAAGTGATGGGAGGATCACAAAGAGAAGAAAGATTAGAAGTTTTAGATCAAAAAATAAAAGATTTCAATCTCGAGATTGATAACTATTGGTGGTATCGTGATTTGAGACGTTATGGAACCATCCCTCATTCAGGTTTCGGAGTTGGGTTCGAAAGATTGATTATGATTGCCACTGGTATTGATAATATCAGAGATGTCATTCCTTATCCCAGAGTTCCAGGAAATGCAGAGTTTTAATCAAAGGAAATTAATTTTTCTTAATTTAAATAAAAAGTTACAATTTAATTGATATTTGACAAAAAATAAAAAAAATTTTAATTTTTTAAGGAATAAAAACAAAAAATTTTTGACTTTTTTTGTTTTTCAGAATAAAAAAAATTGTTTTTTTTGTTATTGAACATAATTAATGAATTTTCTTTCTTTCTTATTTATTGGCTTAATAAACAATTTTTTTTTTTTCATATTTTATTTGTATAAATTAAAACAATTTTTTCTTGAAATAAAAATAATTTTAATTTAAAAAACATAAAATTTTAATGATAAATGCTTTATAATAAAAATCAACAAATAAAAGACATTTATCTCGACGATGGCTTCCCTGTCTTGCATCTTGACACAGTAAACGAAGCTCGTTTTCTCAAAGCTCATCAAAATTTCAATATTGATTTATCCCAAAAATATTCAATTGATCCTAAAATCAAAGAACTTGAAAGAAAAATCGAAGAGGAATTTCAAGATCGAAAGTCCATTCAAGCTAAAATCTATGCCAAATTAGAAGAAGAGAGAAATTTTCAAACAAGATCAAATGAATTTTTTAGGAAAAAATCTCATATAACACCTCCATATTATCATCTTCAAAACGAAAAATCACCTCCGCGAGATAGAGATCATTCACTTTCTATAAAAAATGAAAACCAATCAAATATTGATAACAAATCAACGCAAACATTAAATCATCAATTTCCTCATATATTTTTTAATGAAATCGTTCCTTCAAAAAAAAATCCGGATTTCAATGTGAATAAAAAAGAAAGAATTGATACCAAAACGAAATTTTTTAATTCTGAAGGAAAAAAATCCAAGGGGTTTTTTGCAAATTCTTCTCCAGAAAACAATAAAATGAGAACTTCAACAAAGTTTTGTATGGCGTGCGAGCCAAAATTCAGTTCTCCTGAAAGGAATAATCCACCACTATATAATGAACTGAATAAAATATTATTAGAAGCTAAAAGCTTGATAATAAAGAGAAAAATAAAAGAAGCCAATAAACTATTGGAAGATCTAATAAAGAAAGATATTAAGCATGCTGATGTGTTTTATTTGATGGGTGAAACTAAAAGACTTTCAGGTTTTTTTCCCTCATTAAACTTCATTTTATAATTTTCTGCTGTCAATAAAATTCATTTATAATTATTTAATTAAATAATTAATAAAACTAATTGATAAAGTAAAATATTTTTTTAGGTGAATTTGAGAGTTCAGAAGAAATGCTTTTGAAAAGTTTAAGCTTTGAAATGCATTCCCCGTTTTGTTATTACTCATTGGCTTTAGTGTTTATGGAGCAGAAAAAATACGATAGAGCAATAAATCTCTGGAAAATTTTCTTAAAATTAAAAGTAAAATTTAAAACAAAATAGTTTTTAAAATTTTTAATTTTTTTTCCGGTCAGGGAAATAATGTCTCAGGCTTTTTTGAATTAGCTAAATGCTTTTTAGAAACAGAGGCTTATGTTGAAGCTGCGAGTTGCCTTAATAAAGCAATTGATTTGGATAATAAAATTCCAGATTTATTTCTTTTGAGAGCAGAAGCCTTCGAGCTTTTGAATTTGGAAGAAAGTGCGAAAAATGATTATAAGAAATACAAATTGCTTTCTCCGAAATTTCAAGAAAAATACGAAATAGAAATTAAAAGACTGGAAGGGTTTGGGCTTTTTGAAGAAGGGTTGAAATTAAAAAAATTTGTTGAAAAAATTAAAAATCTTTAATTTCTTTTTTTTTATTATTCTAAATTTCTGATTTTTATTATTGTGGAGACAAAGTTCCATTTTTAAAATATAATTAATAATTTTTTCAAGATTGGAAGAGTGGGAAAAATTAATTTATTTAATAATTTTTTATTTTTAAGAATTTTTTTGAAAAACTACTAAACCCAAAAAAAACTTAAATAATGTTATAGAAAAACTACTAACCCAAAAAACTTAAAACATTAATGTTTTTTTGTTGCTGATTAATTGATTGAATTTCTTTTTAGAAGATAAATTTTAGACCATAATTAAAGCTATTAATAAAGAAACATTCAAAGTTCTTTTTCGTTTATTTCTTAAGATGGACAAGAGGAGGCAAAATTCTTTGTTTAACCTTGGAATAATCAGTTTTTTCGGCAGTATTCATATCCAAACTCATTATTTTAAGCGCCAAAGTCTTCTCAAAATTCTTCTTCACCTCCTGACTATTCGGTCTTTTGAATAAGAAATTCAATCGACTTGTATTCCATTTATCTTTATAAGTTGTCGACCAAAACTCTTCTGTTTTTGTATCAGATTTTCTCATCTAATAAAAAAAAAATCACAAATAAACTAAAAAATAAACCAAATAAAATTTATATAAAAATTTTAATAATTATTAAAAAATAGTCTTTTGAATAAAAAATAATTAATTTTACCTTCATTTCGAAGCTTTTTACATTCATAATAGTGGAAAAATCATTTCGATAATGATATGAGAGGTTTTTTTCAATGATCATAATTTTGCAAAACCCGAATTCAATCGCCATATCATAGCCTAAATCAGTTAAATCAATAATGGCTTTAACAAAAGCTTCATGAGCTGATTTCACTACTTCTTTTCCTACATAGCTAAAATCATAAATAAATTAACAAAAATGCTTGAATATTCCATTTTTTTTCTATGTTTTTTTTTTACCAAGAAGATGCTATTGGTCCTGGATTGCAAAACATCATTCCAAAACCTTGTTGATAAATAGAATGCTGACTTTTTGGAGCTGAAATCTCTTCTTTTCCAGGGTATCTTTGCAAAGATGATTTGAAAGGCTTGTCAGGAATGAAGCAAGGTCTGTTAAAATTTGAGGAAAATTATTATATTTTATTTATATTATGGACCCTTTTATTAAACTACCTAATTTTATGCACATGTTTTCTCTCCAAACGCTGATCGACAAGATTTTTCGTAATGTCGAAATTCGAAAATTGCGCTGGTTTAACCGAATCTGAGAAAACCTCAAAACAAAACGCACCGAAATTTCTGATATTAACCCCCTATTTATCAGAAAAAAATTAAGTTATTTATATATCATAATCAATCATAAAAACCTTTCCTTCAAGCATTTTTTCTTTAATGAATTCTGATGTGGCTTTAAAAATGATATGGAACTAAACAAAAGCATTAATATTCAAAATAACACAAGCAAAAGAATGTTTACTTGGGCTTTTGGTTCTAAAGGCTTATGAGAAGGAACAACTCTTGGTTGTGATTCTTGATGTTTTCCTGGGTAATTTTTAGGATGTTTAAGTATCCTAAAGAAAAGGAAGGGTTATAGAAGAAGAAATATATGAGGTATTTACCATGAAAATACTTGGTCGATATCCATTGAACTATTTTAGAAATTAATATTGACTGTTGCTTTGAAATATTTTTTTTTTATAATAAAAAATGAAATTTATAAGTTATATTTATTCATTGAATTAATCTAAATATATACAATATTTTCATAAAAAAAGTATTTCTAATAAGTTTCATCGTTTTTTTCATCACTAGAAATATTGAAGTCTACTTCATCGTCGTTATTTTCGTTATTTGAACTAAACTCAATTAATTCATTTTCTTCATCACTGTTTTGTTTGAAATGATGGACGTTTGACTCTTTTGTATTAGTTGTTTTTTCTCGAAATTTGCCTGTGTGTAATTGATCTCTTATCGAAGAATCGGAGTTATTTGTGTTATTTGAACTAAAATACATTTTCGATTCCTCTTCGCAATTTTTCGTTTTCAATGATTCTAACACCATGCTTTTTTCTTTGATCACTTTCTTAAGAAATTTTGATGATTTGGGGTTGTTTTTTTGTTTTTTCACTATTTCTGAATATTTCTGGTTTATTTTCTTTATTATTTCTTCTTTATGTTTATAAGCTTCGTTTATTTCATATTGTTTCCTCTGAATCTCTTCAAAAAAAACTTGTTTTTGAACTTGATAAGACTCCAAATTTTCTTTTATTTCTTCCAATTTCTTTTCCAAACAGTTTTTTATTAAAAAATTCATAAAATTAGTACTTGTATTTCATTGTCAAGTTCCTGAATATTTATTTTAAAGCATTCTCCTTTCAAATTTTCTTTAGAATTAAAAAAACTTTGAAAATTTCTATTTTTTTCTCTTTTTTCTTCTTCCCATAAATCCATTTCTTTTCTCAAAAGCTCCTGCAGGTCTTTTTTCAATTCATTTTTCTTCTTTTCATAATAATTTCTAACTTTTTCATTAATTTCTCCTTTTCTTATGGAACAAGCCTTTTGTTTTTCTTGAGAAAATGCAGTCAATTTCATACTGACATCATTTTCATATTGAAATTGAATTATTTCTTTTTCTTCTTTGGGAAGATCTTCTTTCAGAATAAATTCCTTCATATTCTTCAAGTTCTTCTCAAATTTTTCTCTTTGGAAAGCTTGTTCTTTAGAAATACGATTTTCATTGATTTCTTCTAATTCAATCAATTTTTTCTGAAGATTTTTCTCAAATTCTTCAAGCAAAGCTTCTCTTTCTTCTTTAATGAAATTGAAAGTTTGTGATTTATCAGAAATTTCAATATTTTTTATAGATTTTTGGAGATCTGCTATAATAGACTCTGATGCATCCAATTCCTTTTGATATTCTTTTACTTGGGATGATAAAGCTTCTTCTATTAATAATTCAGTTCTATCTTTATTGAGAAGGATTCTTTCTGGAGAATTTGAAATTGTGATTGATTGTTTTGAAATGTTTTGAAATGAACGTTGTTTTTTTTCAAGTTTGATGGCATAAACTTTATCAATATTGGATTTTTGTTCAAGAAAAGACTTCTCAAATTTATCGCGATAGAACTCTAATTCTTTTATACTTATATTATTTTCATTTTTTTTCATTTGTTTGCTTTTTTTTTTCTGATTAAATTTAAAAAAAACTTGTTTATAAAAAAACCAAAAATTTTTAAAAAAAAATGAATATTTTTATTCAAAATAATAAATTTTCTATAAACTGAAAATAAGACCAAAATTATATGCAATCTTTACAATGAATCAATCAACATTTTATTTCTTTTCACTTGACTTTATTAATTTTTATTTATTTACTGTTAACTGAAAAATTGTTTAATAAAAACAAAAATGTATGAATTAATTTTCCCTTTTTTTCTTGAAAAACTTAAATTACAAATATTTTTTAGCAAATCTTTTCCTATAAAGAAATTTTAATTTCTAAACATTCTCGGCAATCTTTAACTAAAAAACCAAATGTCATCAGTTCAAGTCTCCAAGTTGGATGCCCCAACCAAAAATCAGTTGATTTTAAGTTATGCAGCCCTTTTATTAGCTTCATCTGATGTCGCAGTTTCTGAGGAAAATTTAAAAAAAGTTGTTGAAGCATCAGGAAACAAGGCAGATGCTAATTTAGTTCGTGCTTATGGCAAAATTCTTCAAGGAAAAGATTTGAAAAAATACTATGCAAGTGCTGCACCTGCTGAAGTTCATCATGAAGAAAAAAAACCCGAAGCCAAGAAAGAAGCCCCAAAGAAAGAAGAAAAGAAAAAAGAAGGTTAAGTTTTTTTTTATTTGAATTTTAGTTGTTTTCTTTAAGAAGTTTTTCATTTAAATTGACGGGATGTTTTTTTTTAGAAAAAGAGGAAAAAAAAGAGGAGGAAGATTTCGGGGGAATGGGCGATTTGTTTGGCTAAAAGATTTGGATTTTCATTTTTTATTAACCCTCTGAGCTTAATTTAAAAACAAATACATAAAAAAAAAGGATCATTTAAAGACTAAAAAAATGGAATTTTTGTTTAAAATATTTTATAGGAGAGAACTAAGTTTTACATATACTATATATGAAAAAACTTCTTTCTAAATTTTTTATTATTTTCCAAATTAATAAAAATTAAAGTAATTTTATTTTGGAAAGACTTTATAAGCATTAATTGGTTGTGGGCAGAATTTTATCTCAACTTCCTTGATTTTTTCAAAGACGAACTCCTGAATTATATCTTTTTCAACGAGGTCTTTTGTGCTTTGGCTGATCACAACAAAGCCAGAAACTCCATTTGATTCCATTTTATTTGCTATTAATACATCTCTGCCATAAATATCATATCTCACAATATCTGTTCCAATAATTCCTCCAATAACTTCTCCCTTTTTGTTAATATTAGTAAAATTATTGAAAAAAAACATTCATTCATTATTTACTGTATGTATTCCTATTCTCATATTAAGATCTTGAAAATCCACAAATTCTCTGATATTCTGAACGATATCAATCATTGAAAATCCCATTTTTATGACATTTTTGGCCTCTAAAATGGGGTTTCTAATTTTCGCGTTTAAAAACCCTAAAACTACGTAACAATCTCCGATCGTGTATAATTTAAACACTTTGTGTAGTAGACACATTTTGTCGAATTCAGTGAAAAGTTTTTTGAGTGTCGATAGAACATTTTCAGGAGAAATATTGCTGGAATATTGAGTGAATCCTGCAATGTCTGCGAATAATATAGTTACATTCTCAATAGAGTCTGTGAGATGAACTTTATTATTGATGTTTATATGTTTTAATTTCTCATAAATCTAAAAAATTAATTAATAAATAATAATACAATCATATAATTGCAAAATAAAATAAAAAATTAAATAACATGATATGGCAATAATTGAGAAACAAGATCATTCTGTTCATTTTTTTTAATTTCAATATATTGCAAAGTATTGAAAATCTGGACATGATATCTTATTTGCAAATTTACTTTCACAGTATTCAAAAGAATAATTCCCAAAATAAAAAATATGTTCTCAATAATATTGCTTTCTTTGAATATCAAAACTACAAAAATACAACCAAATGTTGAAATACCCAAAAACAGAACCCCCACAAAACCCATAAAATTGCAATTTGAAACGATCATATATATAAGCAACAGTTCTAATATTTGAATATCTTCGATTTCACTGACATTAGTTCCTGCATATAATTGGAATAAGGAGGCAATGATCCCATAATAGGCAAAAAAAAATATCAGAATTTGAAAATAAGACTTGTTTGAGAGTTTATTGAGAAAAAAAATAAAAAATAAGGTGTTTAAACAGTAGCTTCCTCTAAAAATAATGATTAAAAACATGAATCCATTCAATAAGGTTTCGTCGACTAGAACTAAACCACATGTATGAATAAAATATGAGAAGAATAATAGCATCAAAAGAAATTGCTTATCATTGCCATAAGAGTTAGACAAATAGTTCAGGAAATCTTTTTCTAAAGAAATTTGTTTTTTTTCAAAAATCAAAAGGTATTTATTGCGAAATCTGAGAACGCATTCCTTTTGTTTCATTGTAAAATCAACAACTTCATTGATTTCAGTTTTAGAAGTAACATCCTTTTTAGAATGAATTACATTCTCACTGAGGCTGTAAAGCATGGAATTATTGAATGAATAATGAAATCCTGCACGTCTTGAATTTTTAATTTTTGGATATTTTTCTATCGATTTCATTAATTTTTGTTTGATCCATTGAAAAAGATTGAATGTTGTTTGTTTTATTTCATCCTTTATTCTAAAAATTGGAAGGGAATCTTTCGGTTTATTTGATAATCTTTGAGCTCTGATTTCAGGTAAAAGTTTTGAAATCCTTTCCTTAAACAAACTATTATACTCTGTGTTTTTCCTGACATAACCTAAATCTATCTGATAAGTTGTTAAATCTCCTTTGCCTTTAACATTTTTTATAACTCTTTTGAAAAAACTTATTTGAATTTGATTTGTTTTTATCTTATTATAAGCTTCTTCTGATAATAAAATGCTTTGTTCATTAGAATTTGAACAAATACGGCTTGTTGTATTGACAGTATCTCCTATCAAAGAAAATTGTGGCTTGTGATGCCCGATTACTCCTGCTATCACCTTTCCTGTATGTATTCCAATCTTTAATTTGATACTTTGACCTGATCCATATGTCTGCTTCTTTATGTAGTTTATCATTTCAATACCTAAGCTCAAACACCTTCTTGTTTTTTCCACCATAAGAAGTTGGGAAGAGATCCGTGATTCACACTTGGGAATACCAGAACAAGCCATGTATGTTTTTCCGACAGTCTAAAAAAAAAATTTTAGATTATATAAAAAAAACAATTTTTTTAAAAAAAATCATCAAAAATTGAAAATTTAAAAAAAAATTTGTAATATATATATATATAAAAA
>JFJP01042043.1_pt1 | contig 18596 bp, 11 predicted proteins | sample 431651 | NCBI WGS metagenome assembly JFJP01 (sample SAMN02602958, study PRJNA72255) | Microbial mat metagenome, whole genome shotgun sequencing project. | biome: fresh water; feature: sink hole; material: water; isolation source: purple microbial (photo- and chemosynthetic) mats found in...
GGCGTTCCCTCCTGTTTATAGAGCATGGCGGCGTCATAGGTATACATTTCCCGTCTTTCAGGAAGTTTCAGGGTGTAAGCGCCCTCTTTGGGGGTAAGCATGCGATTTTTAATGCGGATATTACCGAAGGTGCCGCGCATCATGACTTCGTGGTTGCCGCGGCGTGAGCCGTAAGAGTTGAAGTGTTCGGGGTCGACCCCCTGGGCCATAAGGTACTGGCCGGCGGGATAGCCTTTGGCAATGGCACCGGCCGGGGAAATATGGTCGGTGGTGACGCTGTCGCCCAAAAGGAGAAATGCTCTGGCCGCTTTAATATCCGTCAAAGGTTGCGGTATGCTGGTGAATCCTTCGAAGTAGGGAGGTTTTTTAATATAGGTGGAACTCTCCTGCCAATGATAGGTGGCACTCTTGCTTACCTGCAGATCGTGCCAGAAGGCATCGCCGTCAAAGATCTTGGCATATTCCAGGGCGAAGGCCTCTTCGGTGACATATCGGCCGGCAAGTTCGGCGATCTCTTCTTGGTTCGGCCAGAGATCCCGCAAAAACACCGGCTGACCGTTCGGATCAAGACCGAGGGGGCTTGTGGTGAGATCGATATCCACCCGGCCGGCCAGGGCAAAGGCGAGGACCAGCATCGGTGAAGCGAGAAAGTTACTTTTGATCAGGACGGCGGCAACATTGAGATCGTGGTCTTTGATGACTGTTTCAATCGCCGGGTTGAGCGGGCCGCTATTGCCGATGCAGGTGGTACAACCATAGGCGGTGATATGAAAGCCGAGGGCCTCGAAGTAGGGGAGCAGGCCGCTTCCTTCAAGGTAGCGACTGACAACCCGGGATCCCGGAGCAAGGGAGGTCTTGACATATGCCGGGATTTTCAAACCTCGCTTGACCGCAGCCCTGGCCATAAGACCGGCACCGAGCAGAACATGGGGGTTGGAGGTATTGGTGCAGGAGGTGATGGCGGCGATAACGACGCTGCCGTCGCCGATGGTGACGGGGATGTTGTTGACAAGGGTTCCGATAGTTTTTTTATCCCGGCTGCTGGCTTTTCCTTCGAGATTTTTTTCGAAGGTCGTTTGCATGGCCGAAAGGGGGACCCGGTCCTGCGGTCGTGCCGGACCGGCCAGGCAGGGTTCGACGCTTGTCAGATCGAAGTCGATAACCGCAGTATATTCGCAGCGTTTCTGGTCACTGTAGAAAAGGTTGTTGGCCTTGGCGTAGTTTTCGGTGAGTGCCGCCTGTTGACTGCGGCCGGTCATTTTCAGATAACTGATGGTTTTTTCGTCAATGGGAAAGAAACCGAGGGTCGCACCGTATTCGGGGGTCATATTGGCAATGGTGGCGCGGTCGGGGATCGACAGGTTCTGCATGCCGGGGCCGAAATATTCGACGAATTTTTCCACGACCTTATTTTTTCGTAGAAGCTCCGTCAGCGTCAGTACCAGATCGGTGGCGGTGACACCAAGGGCGAGGTGACCGGACAGGCGCACGCCGATAACCTCTGGAATCGACATATAATAAGGCTGTCCAAGCATGACCGCCTCGGCCTCGATCCCCCCGACACCCCAGCCGAGAACGCCGATACCGTTGATCATCGGGGTATGGGAGTCAAGGCCGACCAAGGAGTCAGGATAGGCAAAAGCTTCCCCGCCTTCTGTGGCGGTGATTGTTACCCTACCGAGGTGTTCGAGATTAACCTGATGGCAGATGCCGGAATTAGGGGGTACTACTTTGAAGTTGTTAAAATTTTCCTGCGCCCATTTAAGTAGAGTGTAGCGTTCGCTGTTCCGTTCGTATTCCTTTGCGACGTTATCGGTTAGGCTTTGGCTGGTGCCGGAAGAGTCGATCTGTACCGAATGATCGGCAACGAGTTCCACCGGAACCCGGGGGTTGACCCGGCCCGGATCGCCGCCGAGTTCCTGCACCGCATCACGCATGACTGCGAGATCAACGACTGCCGGTACCCCGGTGAAATCCTGCATGAGTACCCGCGCCGGATGGAAAGGAATTTCCACCGGTGCCGGGTAGTGTTTCTCCCAGCCGGTAATGGCCCGTAAGTCTTTTTCTGCGACAATCCGGCCGTCGAATTTTCTCAGGAGGTTTTCAACAAGAATGCGAATCGAGTAGGGCAGTCGATTGATATCGCCCATGCCCGCCTTGGTCAGTTCTTCAATGGCATAGTAGCTGTAGGCATTGGTCATTGATGGTAACTGCTTTATGAAGTCCTTGCTGTTCATGCTTGCCTCAAGGTGAAGTTGTTTTTCGTAAGCTGCAGCAGGCAGTTTTCTTTCTAACAGGACAGTGCCTCATGTGCCGACTCCAGCCACTTTTTTTCAAGTTCTTCCAGATGTCGCAGGTGCTTTTGTTCCTCGCCGATGATCCTCTGCATTTGGCTGACGGCCTCCGGAGTATCGAGAAATCCCTGGATGAATTGGTAGAAAAGGATGGTGTCCTGCTCGAAAACTTGAGAACGGCGCAGGACTTCACCGACACTTTCCGCTTGTTGTAGCTCATTCATATCAAGGAGAAAGGGATTCCCTTTGACCATGTCCTGGAGCAGGGTTTTGCCGAGCGCCTCCATTTCCCTTTGCTCCTCGGTGAGAGGTTGCTCCAAGGTGATAGACGTGGCAAGCCATTCGCCGTGGCGTTTTTCGTCATCTGCCATAAGGAGCAGTTGCTTTGCCACATCAGGGTTTTTACAGGCGGAACCGGCCAGCCGGTAAGTTTCTTCTCCGTTTTTTTCTATCTGGACGGCGATATTTCGAATATCGGCGAGAGTGAACATGTTTATTTCCTCATTTTGCAATAAAGACAATCACCCTTATACTCTTGGTGGAGCCTGTGACAGGTTGCGGTCGATTGCACCATTTTTTCTCAGTTTTACCTTGCAGTATTGTACATGATTTATACCAGGGATGAAGTGATTTACTTGAAAAACCGTGTAAAAACTTCGACCTCTTCCCGATCGGTGCGGTACCTGTTTACCGGGGCCTCTGTATCTTCATAGCCGAGGGCCATGCCGCAAAGGAGAACGGTGTTTTCGTCGTAGCCAAGGAAATCTTTCACGAGCTTCGGGTATTGTCCCAGGGATGCCTGGGCGCAGGTGGCAAGGCCTTCTTCCACGGCAGCCAGCATGATCGATTGGAGAAACATGCCGAAATCGAGGAAGGAACCCTTTTGCATTGCCGGATGCAAAAAGAAAAATAAAACCACCGGAGCATCGAAGGCGCGATAATTGGCGATCCATTGCTGGAGGCGGCGTTCTTTGTCCTGTCGTTCGATCTTGAGAGCGGAGTATAACTGAGTTCCACAGGTTACCCGCCGTTTTTTAAAGGGCTCATGCCATTCCAGGGGATAATAGTGGTAATCCATAGTACCTTCACCCTGGTTGCGGAAGGTGTCTACCATGGCCTGGCACAGTTCCTCTTTTTTCCTGCCGCTGACGACGGCAACTTGCCAAGGCTGGGCATTGGTACCCGAAGGACTGTGGCGGGCGGCTTGAAGAATGGCCATTATTTTTTCATTTTCCACTGGTTTAGCCAGGAAGGCCCGGGTAGATTTTCGTTGCTTCAGTGCTTCATGGACGTTCATTGCTGTCTCCGGGGAATGGTTATAAAATTTCGAGGAATGGCAACTCCAAAGGAAAAAAGTTTGCATTCAGTTGCAAATGATTATCTTTGTTCACAAGTGAAGAACTGTTTAAAGGGTTATGCCTTTTGAAGACCTTATACATTTTATAGCTGCTTTAAGTGCATTAATGCAAGTCATATAGAAAGAGAAGATTGAGTTTTGATGGCAAAGGAGAAAGAGAATGTCTGAAGAAACCACCGTATTGACCCCTGATGGAATTGAATCACCGGAAGAGCAAAACCTCCAGGAAGAAACCGGCAAATCATTGATTGTTGCTAAAGATCTGTTGCCGGAAAGGCTGATGCTTATCCCCCTGCATGATCGCCCGATGTTTCCGAAGATGATGGGGCCGATCATCCTTGAAGACGGCGGCTTACAGGAAGCCGTTATGAAGCATATGAATCAGAACGCCCCCCTGTATTTTGGCTTGGTGCTGCAGATTCCAAAAGAAGATGGCCTGGCCCATGCAGCCAACAGTGCCGATGATTTTTTTAAGGTGGGTTCGGTCGCACGGGTTATTCAGGTTTCACCGTTTAAACCAGGGGAGCCTCTGCAGATTCTTGTCCAGGCTCTGGAGCGGTTCGATATTCTCGCCATGATGAAAAAAGATTCGCTCTTTATCGCCGAGGTGAAATATCGATATGCGCCGATTGAAGAGAACAGTGATGAACTGAAGGCGTATTCGGTGGCTATCATCGACTGCATCAAAGAACTGGTGAACATGAACCCCCTTTTTAAGGAGGGGCTGTCGCTGTTGATAGAACGGATAAATCTCAGCGATCCCGGGTCGCTTGCCGATTTTGCCGCCGCCATGACGACTTCTTCCGGCAGGGAGATCCAGAAGATCCTTGAAACCGCCGATATCCGCGAGCGTCTCGAATCGGTTTTGATCCTTCTGAAAAACGAGGTGGAAATTTCCAAGCTGAAGGCAAAAATTTCCAAACGTATTGAGGAACAATTGTCGAAACAGCAACGGGAATTCTTTCTCAAGGCGCAGCTGCAGGAGATTAAAAAAGAACTGGGACTCTCCAAAGACGACACCCAGGCGGAGATCGACAAGTATGAAAATCGTCTGAAAAAACTTGTTTTGAGCGATGAAGCGCGAGAAAAGGTGAAGGAAGAGATAGAGAAAATGCGGCTCCTTGGTTCGTCTTCACCGGAGTTCAATGTGACGCGGACCTATCTCGACTGGCTGACGATCCTGCCCTGGGGTGTCTACTCCCAGGACAGCTATAATCGGAAGAAGGCGGCGAAAATTCTTGATCGTGATCACTATGGCCTTGAGGATGTTAAAAACAGGATTCTCGAACTTATCTCCGTCGGCGTTATCAAGGGCGATCTGTCCGGTACCATCCTCCTGCTGCAGGGTCCGCCGGGTGTAGGTAAGACATCCATCGGTCGGTCGGTGGCCCAGAGCCTCGGACGGGAATTTTTCCGCTTCTCGTTGGGTGGAATGCGCGACGAAGCCGAGATTAAGGGCCATCGCCGTACCTATATCGGGGCCATGCCGGGAAAATTCATCCAGGCGATAAAGACCTGCAAGACTGCCAATCCGGTCATCATGCTCGATGAGATCGATAAGATTGGTGCCAGTTTTCACGGCGATCCTGCCTCGGCCCTGCTGGAGGTACTCGATCCGGAACAGAACCGGGATTTCCTCGATCATTACCTCGATGTCCGTTTTGACTTATCGAAGATTTTCTTTATCTGTACGGCTAATCAACTGGATACCATTCCTGGGCCGCTGATGGATCGTATGGAGATTATTCAGCTGCCGGGCTATATACTGGAGGAGAAGGTTGAAATTGCCCGCCGCCACCTCCTGCCCAAACAGTTGAAGGCGCATGGTTTGACGACGCAGCAGATTACCTTGTCGAAGGGATTATTGGCGGCGATCGTCGATGGTTATGCCCGCGAGGCCGGGGTTCGCGGCCTGGAGAATGCCATCAAAAAGATCCTGCGTAAATCCGTCGGCAAGATTATCGACAATCCCGAGCAGAACATCCGGATCCATGTCGACGAGTTGAAAGAATTACTCGGCAAACGATTTTTCTCGGAAGAGCACGCTTTTCGAAAACCCCGGGTCGGCGTGGTGACCGGCCTTGCCTATACCAGCATGGGTGGCGCAACCCTGCATATCGAATCCATTCCCATTCCGACCGGTCAGGCGGGTTTTAAACAGACCGGCCAACTCGGCCAGGTCATGGTTGAGTCCTCGGAGATTGCCTACAGTTATGTACGCTCACTGATGCGCGATAATAAGGAAGGCAGCGACTTTTTTAAAAACCACCTGGTGCATCTCCATGTCCCGGCCGGGGCAACACCGAAAGACGGCCCATCAGCCGGTATTACCATGGCCTGCTCTCTGTATTCGCTCGTCACCAACAAGCCGATACGGGCAAATATTGCCATGACGGGAGAGTTGACCCTCAGCGGGCTGGTTATGCCCATCGGCGGTGTGAAGGAAAAGATGATCGCCTCGCAGCGGGCCAAAGTCAAGGAAGTCCTGTTGCCGAAAGACAATCAGGAGGATTTTGAGATGCTGCCACCACATATCAAAGAAGGGATTACCCCGTATTTTGTTTCCACCTTTGAGGAGGTGCGTCGCATCTGTTTCAAATAGATGCAGTTGACGGCCGAAGTTGAGAGTCCCTGCCGGTCAGGTCATGACCGGCAGGGACTTTTTCATAGGGGGAATCAGCTGCCGGCAGCACCGGATTTTTTTATTTTCAGGGTAAGGCCGAGCGCCAAAAGCAGGAGGATTGCCAGGAGTTGCAGGCAGCCGGTAAAGCTTCCGGAATGATCGAAATATATCCCGGCGAAAAGTGGCGCCAGTGCCGCCGGGATATTGGCGGAAAAAAGCCAGCCGTAAACCTGTCCGACATGTTTATGGCCCCAGACGCCGGCAACCGTTGCCGCATAGAGGACTAAAACGCCACCGTAGTGTAAGCCGGTGAGAAAGGCATACAGCAGCAGGCCGTTTTCACCCACGAGGATCAACGGAGAAAAAATGAGGATAAGCGCCTGACCGGCAAGATTGATGCGAATGGCGGTCAGGGTTCGCAAACGGTCGGCACACCAGCCCCAGAGAACCCGACCAAGGGCATTAGCCAGGGCAAACAGCGCCACTGCGGTGATCCCCGTCTGCATCGATCCGCTCGGCAGGAGCTCCTTCAGATTGGCGTTCACCGTAAACCCGGCGGCAAGGCCGGCAAACATTGCCAGGTAGAGAAGACGGAACAGCGGTTCGCCGATAATGATTTTCATGGAGAGAGGTGGGGGCCGTCGGTTGATATCTTCCGCCGGGTTGCACATCAGTAAGCCGCTGGAGATGATGCAACAGAGGAAAATCGTCCCGAAAAAAAAGAAGGTGGAGAAGGGCGACCAACCAAGGCTATTGATCAATCGCCCTGCCGTCTGGCTGACCAGGGCTGCACCACCGCCGAAGCCGGCGACGGCGACACCGGTTACCAGGCCCTTATTATCGGGAAACCAGCGAATACAGGTGGCGATGGGTACAATATAGGCAAGCCCGGCGCCGATGCCGGCGAACACCCCGATACCGATAACGGTAAAGGCGAAATGCAGCTTGCCGAGTGCAGCAAACATCCAGCCGCCGCCAAAAAGCAGGCCGCCGGTCATGGCGCAGATGCGCGGCCCGAACCTGGGCAGAAGGCTGCCGGCCAGCAGCATGGTTGCCGGAAAGATAAAGTAGAAGACGGTGAACGGCAGCTGCACCGGCCCCTGGAGTAACCCGGTAAGTTCACGGAGAGGTCGGACATACACCGACCAGGAATAGGTTGCCCCAAGGCAGACCTGCATAAGCACGGCCGCCGCCAAAATCAGATAGCGCTGCATCATTGGTTTTCTTCCTTCTCAGGATTTTGTCGTGTCGCTTTGGATTGAAAGGCCGTATCGTTTCAAAAGTGCGTAGAAATGTGAGCGTGAAAGTCCCGAGACTGAAAGAATTTGTGCAGTTTCTCCACCGCATTGGCGAATGAGTTCGCCGAGGTAGATTTTCTCCGATGCACCCTTGAAGGCCTTGAGGGAGGGAAGGGGGCGATCGAAGATATCCTGGAAAATATCTTGGCCGATCTTGCGGACATCTTCGTCGGTTTCTCCCTCTTCTCCCTCGGCAAGGACCTGGAAACCGGTCATCTGGCGGATCTGTTCTTTTGCCACCTGGATGCGCATCTGCCGGGGAAGGTGCATGGCAAAGAGGTTTATTTCGGTGTCGGCGGCGATAATCGAACGCTCTATGATATTGAAAAGCTCACGGACATTACCCGGCCAGTCATAGTTGCTCAGTGTTTCCCAGAAATCGTCGTCTATGGTCTTTTCCGGCATACCATACTGCAGGCACAGCTGTTTGGTTTTGAATTCGGCTAAGGCCCGGATATCCTCAGGCCGTTGTTTGAGGGGCGGCAGAGGCAGGCGCATGGTGGCCAGTCGGAAAAGAAGATCGCTGCGGAACTCATGGCTTTCGACCATTTCGTCAAGATTGCGGTTGGTGGCGGCAATAAGCCTGAAATTGCTGGTTTGCTCGACGGTGTCACCCACCGGCCGAAAGGTTCGTTCCTGGAGAACGCGCAGAAAGGATTTCTGTATGGAGAGCGGCATTTCACCAATCTCGTCGAGGAAGAGGGTGCCGTTATCAGCAAGTTTCACGAGACCGATGCGGCTGTCCTGGGCTCCGGTAAAGGCCCCTTTGCGATGGCCGAAAAGCGTTGATTCGACGAGGGATTCGGTGAGGGATGCGCAATCGACGAAGACAAATTTCCCCGTTCCGCGACTGCTGTTTTCGTGAATGGTTCGGGCAAAGAGTTCTTTGCCGGTGCCGGTTTCTCCGGTGATAAGAAGATTTGCATCGGAACGTGCGGCTTGTGCCATCAGTTTGAAACAGGCCTTCATTCTTGGGCTGGAACCGATTATCTTGCTGATATTGAGATGGTCTTCCGCTGCCTTGGTCTTTTTTTCTTCTCGATACTTCAGGGCTCGACCGAGGGTGAGGGAAATCTCTCGGATGCTTGAGGGTTTGAGGATATAGTCCCAGGCACCGCCTTGTATCGCAAGTTCGGCGCCGTCGGGATCGCCTTTGCCGGTAAGGATGATGATTTCCGGCGGGTCGGCCATCTCCGTTAACTCCGGCAGAAGATCAAGGCCATTGCCGTCCGGCAATCGGACATCAAGAAAGAGGACGTCAAAGGGGCGTTCGTGCACCGCCCGCCGTCCTTCGTTTACCGAATAGGCGGAATAGCACTGGTGTGAGAGCCGGGTGCCGAGGCTGCTGAGGGTTTCGCAGATCTCACGGTCGTCGTCTATTATCAGAATGGTGGCCATGGTTCTAATCCTCTTCCAGGATGGTGTTAATGGCAAAGGTCAGGTCGATGGTATCGTAGGGTTTGATAAATACCCGGCGAATCGAGGGAATGGCCTGAGCGGCGCGGATGGCATCCTCGCGGCCGGAAATGAGGATGGATGGAAGTTTGGGGTTAATCCTGTGGATTCGCTGGATAAGTTCGATGCCGTTGATATGCGGCATGTCATAATCGGTAATGAGGAGTTCGAATTGCTCCGGATGAGCGACAACCACCTCCAGCGCCTTTTGCGGCAGGCCAAGAGCGGTGACCGAATAGCCGACATTTGCCAGGATGCGCGGCGTCGTGTTCAACTGGTCTTCATCATCCTCGACAAAAAGGATGCGGCCTTCCCGTCTGCCGAAGAAGCTTACCTGTCTTTCGGGAAGTTCATCGACGGCAGACACCTTCGGGAAGAATAACTTGAAGGCGGTTTCCTGTCCCTGCACGCTATCAACCCGAAGTCCGCCCTGGTGGGCCTTGACGATGCCGTGCACAACGCTCAGGCCGAGGCCGGTGCCTTCGGTTTTATCTTTTGTCGAGAAGAAAGGGTCAAAGATCTTGTCAAGGATGGTCGGGGCAATGCCGGGGCCATTGTCGACAACCGTCAATTGGATAAAATCCCCGGCCTGCAGGTTAAGGGGGTGAGCCTCTTCGATCTGCAGGATACCGCCGCCTTCCCGCAGGGAATGAAAGGCGTTGGTGCAGAGATTCATGACCGCCTGGTAGATTTGCGTCGGATCGGCAAGAATGCAGCCGATATTCGGTGAGATATAGGAGCGCATAGTGATATTCCCGGGAAGGGAAATCTCCATAAGACCGACCACCTCGGCAACGACGGCGGTAAGATTGGTAGGGCGAAAGCCTTCCTGGGAGGGTTTGCTGAATGTCAGTATCTGCTTGACCACCCGTCCGCCGCGGCGAGCCGCTTTCAAAACCCTTTCCAGATCCTTGGCGGTTTGCGACTCAGGGTCGACGTCGCCTATGGCGAGTTCCGTCGAATTAATAATTGAGGTGAGGATATTGTTGAAATCGTGGGCGATGCCGCCGGCAAGGGTGCCGATTGCCTCCATTTTTTGCGACTGCAGCAGCTGTTTTTCCAGGTCGAGTTCACGGGTGATATTCTCGGCGGTGCTGAGGATGCCGACGATCTTGCCGGATTGATCGCGAAGAGGCACCTTGCTGACCTCGATCCAGGCGACATTTCCCTGGTGATCAGTGAGTCTTCTTCTGACCTTGCGAAATGCTTCCTTATTGTTGACCACCGCCACATCGGCACTTCGTGACCAGCGGACGTAGTCCTGGTCGCTGATAACATCGTGGGTCGTTTTTGCTATCAATTCACTCGGGTCATTTAATCCGAAAAAGGAGGCGAAAGTGCGGTTGGCCCCGAGATAGCGAAAATTTAAATCCTTCCAGGAGACAAGCTGTGGATTGGTATCCATTAAGGTTTCCTGAAAGGAGAGTTGATCCTTTATCGTTCTTTCGATCCGCCTCCGGCCGAGCATGGTGAAGATCAGGAAAATGAGGGTAATAAGCAGGAGGAGCAGGCTGACAATGATCGTCCAAAACAGTTCCTTGGGAAGTTCATAAAAGGCCTTGGGTGCGTTGATCAAGGTACTGCCTTCCGGCAGCAGTTCCTCATCTATGCTAAGGTGTTGCATGACAAGGTAATCGAAAAGGTAGGCGCCGGAGGGTTGACGCTCGACGGCTATGGAGGCGGTGGGAACGCCGCCGAGGATTTTCAAAGCCATTTCGGCGGCGGTTTGTCCGTGTTTTTTGCCGGAAAGCATGCTGCCGCCGACGGCGCCATGGCCGAGGAGGAATTCCCAGCAGGTATACAGGGGAACGCTGGAATGGTTATAGAGGGCGCGCATAACCTCTTCCGCGGTATAGGTTCGGTTATCGATAATCTGATAATAGGGGATAAAAAAGAGAAAGGTATCGTCCGGCAGTTTTTCAACTCGGCGTTGTGCTTCAGGGAGATCGATTTGCACCCAGTAGTCAACCTGTAAACGATCGCGGTAACGGGGTACGAGAGTCTCAATCTGTTTTTTGATAGCCAGACCGGCGGTTGAATAATCGCCGACAACAACCATTCTTTGTTTCTTCGGGTGCAGCTTGAGAACGACATCAAGCGTGCCGACCAGATCAAAACTTTCGACGACCCCGGTAAGATTGCCGGTAGCCAACTGATCTTCCCCCAAATCATTGATGCCGCAGAAGACGATAGGTACTCCGGGAAAGAGCTGTGGCCGGGCCATGAGGGCGAAATTGAAGGCGTCGTCATCGGAAACAATGATGATGTCGAAATGTTCTCCGGCGTATTTCTTGACAAATACTTCAAAAAGGCCCTGAATTACCGGCTGGGTATTGTATCTCTTGGCGTCCAGGTACTCGACCTGCAGGTCTATCTTATACGGACTGTTGTCGAGAGTTGTGCGGATACCGTCGTGGATCGAATCGGACCACTGATACCCGTGGTGATAGGAATTCAGGTAAAGAACGCTTTTCTTTAATCGCTCGCAAATGCCGGGATTCGGAATCAAAAGAATAAGGCAAAGGGTGACAAGAAAAAGAATCGGGGGGCTGTGCAGGTGGTTTTTCATGGGCATTTTTCAGCTTCTCCGCACGGCTCCTCAGTTCTTACCACTTTTAAGCATCAAGGATAGCCGCTTTCCGACGGGTCGGTAACGATATCGATGACTCGCCAGATCGGCGCATAGCGCGAGGCGTTGGAGAAAACGATCCTTCCTTTGCCTTTATAGAGGGCAAAGAGACGAGCCGTATCCCCACCATGATAAAAAGGCGCCCAGGCCTTGCCGGTAATGCGCGAGGTGGTGGCGGTGGGTTGGCCGACAAGGGAGAAAACCTCCTCCATGCTCATCCCATGGGTTATCCGGTCAAAACTGGAATTGACGCTGCCGCTTGACGGGGGAGGTCCGTTGAAGGATCGCGGCGCTTTTTCCTGGCTATTACGCATAGATCCTTCACGTAACCTCGCCAGATCAATGGTGCCGGGGATATAGGGGGGAGCAGAACCTTCCGGCAGCATATAGAGGGACTGTTCCGCATATTTGCGGACCTTTCTCTCCACTGCCTTGTCGGCGATCTGTTGCAGGATCCCTTTGTAGCGAAGGTTGCCTGAGGCTCCAAGGGCCTTGCACAACCAGGATGTGGCATCCACCTGGATATAACCAGGGCGTTGGTAGGTTTGCAGCAGGACCTCGGCCACAACATCCATCACCTCGGGGTCACGTATAAAGCCGTTGTAAATTTCCTGGGCGGCGTCACGTTGCGATTCGGGGCCACCCCGCACAAGCATCTCGATGGTTCGCTGATTACCGCTCAGGGCTAAGCAATTGCCGGCAAGGAGCAAAACGATAAAAAATGCTGCAACGACGGAGCAATGAAGTCTCATGTTAACCTCCATGGGAAAAACAAAAAAATGGCGTGTTGAAATCTTGTTCCCTTTACCGGCGCGGGCGCTCCTCCTCCTTTTCGGGAGGGGATCATGGCCCTGAGGTTGCGGGCGACAGACCGCCCTCTGCATACCTTCCGTCAACCTACTCTTTTCCCGTATGTTCTGCAATTTTTTTGAAGAAAAAGAAGGAGGTGGTATGGATAGCAAGAAAACGCCCATACTCCCTCGCAAATTGTATCTGCGTTTTTTTGGGAGGTAACTGTGGCCCCATCTTAAGAGAGATGCTCACAGCCTGCGGAGAGGGCAAGGAGAAATGCATGGTAGCCTGGAAGCCGGCAGTTCTTGCCGGCTTTCAGGTCATGGTTCTTACCCCATTGTTGTTGGTGGGATTACAGCCTTAGGGAAGTGGCGTCAGCCGGCTTTAGTACATATCGTCCATGCCGCCCATGCCACCCATGCCACCCATGCCGCCGGGTGGCATTGCCGGTTTTTTCTTCTCCTCGGGTTGTTCGGCGATGGTTGCCTGGGTGGTAAGGAGCATCCCGGCAACGGAAGCGGCATTCTGCAACGAGAAGCGGACGACCTTTGTCGGGTCCATAACCCCTGAAGCAAGGAGGTTTTCGTAAGTCTCGGTCTGGGCGTTAAAGCCAAAATCATCGACACCAGCGAGCACCGTATTCAGTACCACGGAACCTTCACAGCCGGCGTTTTCGGCAATCTGCCGGAGGGGGGCAACCACGGCATTGCGGAGGATATCCAGACCGCTGTGTTCATCTCCATTGCAGTGCAGACCTTCGAGGACCTTGAGACAGCGGACCAAGGCAACGCCGCCTCCGGGAACGACACCTTCCTCGACGGCAGCGCGGGTGGCGTTGAGGGCGTCCTCTACCCTGGCCTTCTTCTCCTTCATCTCCGGCTCGGTGGCTGCCCCGATGCTAATGACGGCGACACCGCCGACAAGCTTGGCCAGTCGCTCCTGCAGTTTTTCCCTATCATAGTTGGAAGTGGTGTCTTCGATCTGGTTGCGCAGCTGCTTAATGCGTTTGTCGATGGCCTCTTTACTGCCGGTACCATCGACGATTGTCGTGTTGTCCTTGTCGATTTTCACCGATTTGCAGCGACCGAGATCGGCCAAGCGGACGTTTTCCAATTTGACACCGAGGTCCTCACTGATAACCTGGCCGCCACTGAGAATGGCGATATCTTCGAGCATTGCTTTACGGCGGTCGCCAAAACCCGGGGCTTTTACCGCTGCAATTTTCAGGGTGCCGCGCAGTTTATTAACGATCAGGGTGGCTAAGGCCTCGCCGTCGACATCCTCGGCGATGATGAGGAGAGGTCGTCCTGCCCGTGCCGTTTCTTCAAGGAGAGGCACCAGGTCTTTCATCGAGGATATCTTTTTCTCATACAGAAGAAGAGCAGGCTCCTCAAGGAGAACTTCCATCTTCGCCGGATCGGTAACAAAATAGGGGGAAAGATAGCCGCGATCAAACTGCATGCCTTCGACGACATCAAGGGTGGTATTCATGCTTTTTGCTTCTTCGACGGTGATTACTCCTTCCTTGCCGACCTTGTCCATGGCCTCGGAAATGAGGCTGCCGATGGTCTCGTCGCTGTTTGCGGAAATTGTGCCGACCTGTTCAATCTCTTTTTTATCTTTGATCGGCTTAGAGATCTTTTGCAGTTCGGTGACAATTGCCGCCACTCCTTTGTCGATGCCCCGTTTCAGTTCCATGGGGTTGTGGCCTGCGGTAACCAGTTTGTTGCCTTCGCGAAAAATCGCCTGGGCCAAAACGGTTGCCGAGGTCGTGCCGTCACCGGCAACGTCGCTGGTCTTGCTGGCGACCTCCTTGACCATCTGGGCGCCCATGTTTTCGTATTTATCCTTGAGAGTGATTTCCTTGGCGACGGTGACACCGTCTTTTGTTACCACGGGGGAGCCAAAGGATTTATCGATGAGTACGTTTCGGCCCTTCGGCCCAAGGGTCACCTTGACCGCATCGGCGAGGGTGTTTACCCCGATGAGTATAGCTTCTCGGGCTTTTGCATCAAATGCTATCATTTTTGCCGTCATTGTCTTCTCCTTGTTGTCGCAATCGGTGTGAAAATGTGGTTCCGGTTCAACGAATTTTTCTTGCCGCATCTGTCGAGGATGGCGCGATATTTCTTGTTGCGGCCATTGCTTGGCGACAAAAATAATGCCACTGAAAAGACTGTCAAGACACGTCCGGGGATTTTTTTGGGTGGGGTTTGTCGGGAAAGTTGGAGGATAGCGCGCGGTTGGGTGGCTTCTTAAAGGAAGCAGAGGGCATCGCCGAGTGTTCCATGGACAGTATCCCGGTGGAGGATGAACGGGTTGAGGAAGAATTGATACCCCTTGCCGAAAGCACAGAAATGGGGTATTATGCGCAGCCTACAATATGAAATCGAAGGGTGTTCCCCGTTCTCTATCGTTTTTTATTCTCCGCCCTACCCTCAGCCAATCTTTGAAAACCCATGACAGTCGCCTATTCTCGACTTTCCTCTTATTCGTCTCGGAAAAATGGATCCGCTTGGCGGCAGGTTTGGCGGGGGCTCGCACCGTTTCTTGTCCTTTCCCTCATTGTCCTCACCATTTCTTTGTCCTTTGGTCTCGTCGGCGGCATTGATGAGTATATGCTTGCCTTCCGCTATGAACTGCCCTTTCTCTTTTTGGCTTTGGCCGCCCTGCTGTATCTTATGCGGCCTGGATGGGGTCGGGTGGTCGTGGCGGCGGCACCCATTGTCGTCGTTTATCTCGGTATGGATCTCTACTATACCTTTATGCACAGCATTGCCAAACTGGACGATCTGCTTCTGTTGCCGGAAGGTTTAATCGTTTCTCCGACGTGGGTGCAGGTGGCGGTATGGGTTGCCCTCGGCACCTGGGTACTCGCCTTCCTCGTTCTCCTGAAACGGCGTCTGCGAGATCTGCTGCTGCCTCTACTTCTTTTTATCGCGGCAGCCGTGCCGCCGATAACCGCCTTTATCGCCCCGGCACAGTTTTTGGCAATCGCCGACAGCAGAGGGGTGAATATTGTCCCCTGGTCTGATCGCTGGACGGTGGCCCTTATGGGGCGTGTCACCTCGCTCATGCTCTTTGCCGCCGCCAAGCACAAGGCCACCGGCGAATTGGCATTGTTACCGATGATTGATGATCCGGGGCGGGATGCGGAGGTATTGAAAAGCACCCTGCAGGATGGGCGGAATATCCATTTCATTGTACTGGAATCATTTCTTGACCCGGAGCGTTTTCAAGGGCTGAAGTTTGTTACTCCTCCGGCCCCTCCCGAGTTTACCCCCCTTCGTAAAAAGATGCATATCGCCACCTCCACCGTTTTTGGCGGCGGTACGGCCCAGGCTGAATTTGAACTTCTCTGCGGTGTCCCGGCACTTGAACTGTATACCTCTGCCGAATTCAATATGCTCGATGGTTCAAAAACCCCCTGCTTGCCTTCCATGTTGACAGAGGTCGGCTATCGAACCATTGCCACCCAATCCTATAAGCCGGATTTTTTTAACTCGGAGAAGGCCTATAGGTCTCTCGGTTTTCAGGAGATTCACTTTCCCTCGGTCTTTGCCGGACAAAGAACGACCTATCTGCACCATGAAGACTCGGAAAATTACATCTTTGACGGCGATCTGTTCAGCCAGAATCTCGCCTTCGTCGAAAAGGTCCTGGCCGATGGCAAACCTTTTCTCAACTATGTCCTTGGCACCTATGGTCATTTACCGCACGATACCGATTTTAAACGTTTTCCACCGAAAGTGGAAATAACCGGAGTTGACAAAAACTCGCAGACGGACCTGGCCATTCAGCAGTTTTATTATCGCGCCGGGGCACTGGCACAGTACCTGCAAAAACTGCGCAAGCTTGATCCGCAAGGTTTGATCATTGTCACCAGCGATCATCTGCCACCCCTTGACGGTGGCCCTCGTCTTTATGAAAAGCTCGGCTATACTTTAAAGGCCAACGGCGAATACAAAGAGAACATCTGGTTCTATGACGGTCCGGAGCATAAGGGACTTGCCTGGCCGGATTATCATTATGAGTTTATGGATTTCATCCTTGATGTGCTGACAGAGGAACGGATTTGCCGGCAGACCCTCTGCAAAAATCGCGAAACCTGGGCTGCGGAAAAAATCACCGCCAGTTATAATAATCTGATGAGTCGGGGGGCGGGCATCGTCCGGCAGGCAACGCCGCTTGTCGTCGAAGTTCCTGTTCAAAATGCGGCTCCCCACTCGGAGGAGTCGACAAAACAGCAGCTTCAGTGACGATTTTTCGGCAAAGCTTACCGAATGTTTTCGTCGAAAAATGATATCAAAAGCAGGGGAAGATGTCTGTCTTGAAAAACATGGCGAAGGCAGAGTTAAAAAACAAAGGCCGTAATCCTTTTAGAGATTACGGCCTTTGTCATTTCAAAGCATCTGCTTGCAATTAGTGTTCATGCGTGTAAAACGGCCATTTATGGAAAAACCATTCGTTCCACAATAGGGGAATAATCCACCAGAAGTTCCAGATCAGAGATTCACCATGCAGCATCCTGTCGGCAATGCCATGGGCCATATGATGATTGCCAAGGCCCCAGTGACCGAAATTAATATAGTAAAAGAAAATATAGTTGATGACACAAAGAACTGCAATTCCAGCGGTTCTGAACCAAAATGCCGACCATGAATCGACATCGGGCATGGGTACCATATCGTCAAAATAGTGATGCCATGCGAGGAAGGGAATAAGAGTGAATCCGGCTATTTCTGCTGCGTGATACCAAAGAAAACGAGCCATGCTGTCGTTTCCGTTTGCCTTCAGAGCGTCGGTCATGTCTGGAAGCCAAAGAGGGGCAAATTTAACGCATGCTGCGGCGATAACATACCCAATAACGATTATGCAGAGGAAGGAAACCAGGCCTTTGAGAGGTTGGGCGAGCTTTATTGCTGACCACGGTTTCATTCGCCAGACGTTGGGGGTCATAAAAAGAACTACGATCATCCATTCCCACCAGCCAAATACCCAGTGAACATGTGCTGTTCCGGCGATTGAAGTCCACCAGGGAAAATTCATGCCGTAAGAAGTACCAAACATTTTGCCGTAAAGCATTCCAAAGAAAGGAACAATGAGGACTACATAGAAAAACATGGTCCACATCGAGCACCAGCCGAATTCAGCGAGTCCGGCCATCGGTTGTTTGAGGTCGCTGGGACGAACCGGCCATTTTCCAAAAAGAATAGTTATGAACGGGTAACCACGAGTTTTTCTAAAGAGAGTTCTTTGCCGCAGGTGACCAGAGCCCCTGCCCCATCTTTAAACTGGGCAATGTAAGAGCCACCACCAGCTAAGGCCTCAAGGTTACTTTGACTCAGGAAATTGAAACCGAGCCCGAGGATGCGGTAGAAGACCACATGGATTACCAGCCAAACGATGGCGAGATTGACAAAGGTTTCAATTATACCCCTGGTTGGTTGCGGAAGATCCTGAAAGGGCCAATCACCAAGAAACATGTGTTGCCATAATCCGACGAGAATCATCATGGCAAGATAGAGAACAAAAGGATAGGGGAAAGAGTGAATGGGGCCCCTTGGATCGCTCAAGATAAACCAAAGTATCAAGGCAATGCCAAAAAAGGCGATAAACGAAATGATCCCGGTTAGGGGTTGTCCCCACCGGGGTTTTAACGCTCCTGCGGTCATACGTACCTCCTTCTGAAAAAGATGTCTTAGAACTTCGCTTCTACAAAAAAACGGCCTTGAATTTTGGCTCAAGGCAGTACTGAGTTGCTTATTGCAGGCGTGAAAATTTTAATCTTTTAGTAGGCGGTTGAGCGCTCGGTCGAAATTTTCTTTGTTTGAAAAGGATTTCTTCCTCTTTTGGGCAAGAAATCCTTTAATTAGTTGAGCAAGCGCTCAGTCATTTTTGCGATGATGATCGGAAATGCCGGAATTGTCAATTCCTTTTTTGTGATTGGAGAGAGGTCGTTACCTTTGGGTGAGGTAGACGCCTCCCATGATGAGGAATCCGGCACCAATTTGACCGGGGGAGAGTGTTTCGCCCAGAAGCAGCCAGCCCATGCATACGGAAAAGATGGGGATGAGATTGACAAAGGCAGCGGCTTTATTGGCGTCGACATGTTTAAGGCCGTAATTATAAAGGCCATAAGCACCGA
>JFJP01027158.1_pt1 | contig 18595 bp, 26 predicted proteins | sample 431651 | NCBI WGS metagenome assembly JFJP01 (sample SAMN02602958, study PRJNA72255) | Microbial mat metagenome, whole genome shotgun sequencing project. | biome: fresh water; feature: sink hole; material: water; isolation source: purple microbial (photo- and chemosynthetic) mats found in...
AATGAACAAAATGAACAAAATGAACAAAATGAACAAAATGAACAAAATGAACAAAATGAACAAAATGAACAAAATGAACAAAAAAAAAATTTATCAAAATTCATGAAAAATAACCTGTATAAACTCTGATAAAGTATCGAAGCATTGGTTAATAATCTTGTAATTTTCATCACAAATCAAATAGGAAGTAGCGAGATTGGCAATGAGATTGATCATATCATAGGAATTCTTCGAATTACTCTGGTATGATAAATAGTTCTGTAATTCTGCGTTATGGCCTTCACAAAATAATTGAAAAAGCCTCATTATTTCGAATAAAAGCTTCTGTAAAGGCTGTGAAGGGGTTGTTTTAGAACGATTGAGACTTATAGCTTGTTTTATAATTGTATTGATTTTTGAGAAGAAAATCTCTGAATTTGGTGAAGAAATGAAGAATTCGAAGGTGGCTTTCTGAATGTATTTGTTCTGGGGAGAACCTTCGAAGAGAGAGATCAAGCATTTTATCAGGTGAAGTAGATATGAGTAGTCGTTTTCGTCCTCTTCCCAGATCAGGATCAGGAAGATCTTCAGACCTTGAAGCTTTTCGATCAAGTTCTAAAGAGTTTGGGGAGAAATTTTAATAATTTACGAAAGAAAAAAAATGAAAAAATTAACAATTTTGAAAAAATTGAAAATTTGATAAAATTGATAAAAAACCTGAAGATTTTTTTTTTTAATGTCATCAGGTGCGGCTTCCACAATCTTAATCATAACTTTCAACAAATGCACGATATTCATTTTACTGGCTTTCTTCTCCTTCCAGAAATGCAAATAATGCAGGCATTTCACAATCACGTCATTAAACTCCACAATCAAATATCTGCTTTCCTCTTTAATATCATTTCCTCCGAAAATTTCGTTCACATTTATCAAAGAATACGATAAACCCTTCAATTCTTTTTTCGCAAGCTAAAAAAACAAAAGAAATTAATGAAAAATCAAAAGTAATTCTTATAAAATCTCAAGAAAAATACCAACTTTTTTCTTGAATTTTTCGATTTTCTCACTATAAAAGAACTTTTTCCTAAAAATAAGCCATAGTTCCTTTATGCTTTTCTCATTGTTTTTTTTTTTTTCAAGGCTTCTAGGGGATTTCGTCACTGATTCGCTCTCCGAACTGCTCATTTCCTTATAAATCTCTAAATTCACCTTTGTTTCGAGCCTATTCTTCGTTTTATTCAATAAAATTTTGTTTTTCACATTCGCAAATTTCCTCTTTGTACAATTTAAGCCAATTTTCTCCATTTTTTCCAATTTTTCAAGGCTTTTTTCATCGAAGTTTTCTGATAAAATTGCAGAATTTTCGTCATTTTCATTGATTTCTGTCTGAAAATCCTCTTGTATTTCACTGATTAAATTCTCGTGATCAGAAGCCTTTGAGTTTTCATCGTCGAAACCCATTTCTTCAAAGGTTTTCTGCTTGGAGAGGTTCATAGTAAGACTCGATTGGAATTTCTTGTTTTCTTTGAAAAAAGGATGGATTGCTTGTAGATTTATTCGCAGGTAATTCGCGAAAACTGTGATGATTTTCAGTCTTGAGGTGTTTTTTTCGGTATGATTCGACTTTTAATTTTTATTATGTTTTTAATTGAATTTTATGCAATTTTATAATTTTTAATGCAATTTTTATCACAATTATTTATTTTACGTTTTCAAAGTGTTTGATGAATTTTAATACATTTGAAAATGCAAGATTGGCAAAATCAAGGATTATCTCCTTTAATGAATCGAATTCGTCTTTTGGAGCAGAAAAAGAGAACCTTTTTTTATCATCAGTGAAATTAATTTATTGTTGAAAATAAAAAACCATGCGTCTTTGAGGAAATTCTCAATATAAATGTTCATAAGGACTATTAATTGATCTATAAGGTAAATTGCGTCCAAATTGCTCATTTTATCAATGAAATAACTTTCGGATTTTATGATTTTCGCGAAGATCTTCGAAAAAATATGATGAAAATTTAAGAAAAAATCAATGAAAATGTGATGAAATAAGTAGAAAATTCGTTGAAATATGAAGAAAATTCAAATTTTTACATCAGAACATTCACAAAATTCGGTTATCGCCATTTTATCGAGTTTATTGAAGAGAATTATGAGGATATTGACGATAGCTTTCTTCGTGAGGATGAGCTCGTATTCGTTCTTGACGTCATCAGAAGAAAAGGAAAGACGGTAGTCAGCACTTTTCTCCAAGAGGAAACTCAGCAGGTCTTTTATCCGAAGATTCTCGAAAACACGATAAATTTCGTCGATATGCATCTCAGAACTCAAACAACTCTCAATAATCTTTTATTTATAATGAAAAATATCGTAGAAAAATTATCGTTGAAAAAAAATCGTGGAAAATAACGCAAAAAAAATATCATTGAAAAAATATAGTGAAAAATATAGTGAAAAAATATCGTAATTATTACTCTTATATAAAGATTTTTATAGAGAATATTTGCATTTTCTTGAGGTTTTTGCCCGAAAAAGCTCCTTTTCATTTTGGCGTTCATAACTTTGACTTCTTCATTAAACGGCTAAACAAAAACAAACAAAAAACTCCAATAATTTTCTTCCCTCCCATCAATACGTTAATAAATTCGAATCTCTTCAAAGGTATCAAAACCCTTATAATCTTATAGTAAATTTCAAGGTCATGCTGCGCAAACGAAGGATTCAATAAAATTTCGAAAATTCGAAGAAATTCCTCATAATGTCCATGTTTCACGATCAAAGTAATGAAATAATTCAGATTTTCAATCGAAATCTCGTTAGCAAGCTTGCGATTTTCCCGGAAAATCTCACATAAAAGTCCAATTTGCCCAATGTTGAACTTGGATTGAGTTATAAACAGCTGGTTTATTTTTTTAAATAGGTATCTAATCAAATAAAAGTTGATTTTTCAATTTTTTCATGAAAAACGTAATAACAAACCAAAAAAAAAATATCAAAAATTTTTTTAAAAAAAAAACTTTAAAATAAAGTTTGATTTTTTTCTCTTCTTTTTTTATGAAAAAACTCATAAAAAACTCATTTTTTTTTACCTTTGAAAATTCTCATTATTTTTGCATAAACCTCGCAGAATCCCATTGGCGGCTTTCACAATCTCTAGTATGAGATCCAATTTAAAGAGATTTTCATCATATTTCCTTTGTAGAAACTTCTTTTCTTCCTCTTTTTCTGTTAAGCCTTTACTAGCAGAAATTGCTTCGAAATCTGAACAAAAGCTTAATCCCTGCTGAATTACCTTGAAAATTTCTTCATGAACCTTAACATTAATATAGATTTCTTGCTTGGTTTTCATGGTTTCTTCACTGAGAGAATCATCAGTATCTAATATAAAGTGGAGCCTTTTCAAGGTTTTATAGGTATTTTCTAAGATATCATCCACTTCTTCAGAATTCTCTCTCTCAAAAACCTGGTTCCAGACCTAAAATACAAAGAAATTGAAAGAAATTGAAAGAAATTGAAAGAAATTGAAAGAAATTGAAAGAAATTGAAAGAAATTGAAAAGAAATTGAAAAGAAATTGAAAAGAAATTGAAAAGAAATTTAAAAGAAAATCAAAAGAAAATCAAAAGAAAATCAAAAGAAATTCTAAAAAAATTCAAAAGAAATTCAAATTTAATAAAAATTCAATGAAAAAATTTGAATTTTCTTCATAAAGAAACATTAATCTTTCTTTATATAAAACCTGAGTGGTGAAATTCGAGATTTTGAGCCTATCCATATACTTATTCACCTTTAAATACGTCCTTTTCTCATCAGAAGTGGTCAAAAGTTCTAATTTCTTCAAGTTATTAAAGAATCTTTCGCTTTGTGTGGTGCTTTTCTCAATTAACCCCATGATTCTCTCTTCTAAATCTGCATTATGTGCCAAATAAAAGGCTATAATCAAAACCTCTATAAACGGTCTTTCCAAAACCTCGTCTAAATTATACATATCTTTTCCCAGAAAATTCTTTTTAACTCCTTTTTTTTTCTCGCGAACTTTTAAGATACATCTCGGAAAAAGGCCTTTGAACTCTTTTAAGAGACTATCGTCTAAAACGTTTTCTTTGAGATTTTCCTTCAAAATATAGTGTTTTGTGAAATATTGGAAGAAATTATCTAAGAGAAAATCCTCTCGCATTGAGAAAATATAAGAGAAAATCTGACAAATTAGGCTTTTTATCTGGATTTCGTAAGAAAATGAAGAGTTTTCTTTCATTGTAAAGGTTTTTGAAGAGAATTGAGCGAAGAATCTCTTGTAGGAGATCGAACGCTGGAGGAACTCCTCTATGTTTGAATATTTCATTGATTCCAGGATATTTATCAAAGTGTCCTTTTTAGTACTTTTATCTTGTTCAGGCTCGTCGTCCTTTGCATCAATGTGAAGAAAATCGTTTAGTTTATAGGAAAAGAGATTTTTCATTGCTCGAGGCAAGGAAACTGCAGCATCTTAATTATTATTATCGTTTTTTTCAATGAAATATGAAGAAATAAGGGAAAGAATTGAAAAAATCTGTTTTTTGGGTTTTTTATTGAAATTTTTTAAAAAAACTCTTTTTTTCAAAGAAAAAATAGTTTTTTTCTAAATTGATTTTTTATTAAAAAAAATGAAGAAAATATTAAAAAAACGAAGAAATTCCATTATAAAATGTGAAAAACCTCGAATAATGTGATTTGAAGCGAGATCTTCTGAATATTCTGCATCGAATTCTAATAGAAATGCTAGAATCTTCAAGATATTGTTCACACAAACTTCGTCTAAAGGGTTTTGTGTTGCGTTTTGTGCTTCTGTGAACATTCGATCTTTATTTTTCTCTTTGTAATAATTATTTGAGGAAAAATCATGGGCTGAAGTCTTGAAAAAGCCAAACTGTAATAAAAGGAAGAAAATCTTCAGTAATTCTAGGGTTAATTCATTGAATTTCTGCGATATTTCCGAGAAAAAAGCAGGGTTTTTTATATCCGGAAAAGAATCGAAATAATGAACAATTTGATCTTTGAGACTATTAGTCAAATCTCCGAATTTCTTGTCTTTATCGTCTAAAAAACAAGGGTTTTAAGGGATTTTCGCAAAAGATTTTTTAACTTTTCTTCTCAAGAAATCGGAGAGAGTCTTGAGTAAGCTTTTTCGTATTGTTTCGAGGTTTTTCGGTAGTGTTTTCCTCGTTTTTTAGCTCCATATAATCTAAAAAGAAGCATGTTTTAAAATAAAAGAAAAAAAAAAATTAAAATTTCAAAACCCGCCAAAAAAATAAATTTAAATTTCAAAACCCCGCCAAAAAAAATCAAATTTCAAAACCCCCCTAAAAAAATTCTCCAAATAATTTCTAAACGCCAAAAACTTCCTTACATCTATTTGCAAAGCTAATGGACTTATTCATCTCCTTATTCCTCTCGCCTTCTTTCTCACTCTCTGATTTCTTCACTATCCTGATACAATTCGGTTTCGCGAGTCTATTCCTGGGATGAGCATCAATAAACAATGTATAAGCTAACTGGCAGAAAATAGCCCTCATTTCTAAATCGATGCCATGATCAAAGATCTTCGCACTAAGCACATCATAAGGAAAGACTTTCTTCAGATATCTGAAACTCGTATTATTCCTTCCCATAGATAATTTCGCATAAAGTCTCAATTGATTCTTCATGAAATTTATTGAGGTCTCCGAAAGCCCGAAAATCGGGTTTTTAAGGTCATTTAGTGGGAAATTGATTTTTTTATCGTTAATTCGATATTGTCCATAGATATTATGGTCTTTTTCATCACAAAAAAAGGTAAACATATACTGTTTTTCAGAACTTTGGCTTTTATAAAAGAGATTCTTAAAGATTTTCTCTTGATTAGTGTATATCGCCGTTTCTTTTGAATGACATAAAGAAGCGAGAAATGTGATCAAATCGACTTTTTCGAAGGAATTGAAGCTTTTCAATTTAATGAAGATTTCATCAATAAAGGTTTTTTTCGAGAATTTCCCTTCAAAAAGGCTTTGATTATTGTCGCGAACTGCAATATTCATGATCTTCTCAAGACTTTTCTCGTTAGAAAAAATGATTTCTTCGAGGGATTTACATACAAAATCACCAAATCCTATGTGTTTTGTGAAAAGAGGAAGGAATTTTGCTATATATTCAGCACAAATCGGGTTATTTGAACTGATACTACTGATTAATACATAGATTTTCTCACTTAATAGAGCTTTTTCCTGATAAATCTCATGGATTTTCTTCTTTAGGATCTTATCTTGTTGATGGAATTTCTTGTTAGATTTCGAAATTGGTAAGGAATTTCCAATTAATTTATCGTCGAATAAAAAGCTTTGATTTTTTTTCAGCTCTGAAGCCAAAGGAAATATCTGATCGAGAATCCAGCATAAAAAACCAATAATATACTGTTCAGAAAACACCTTTTTTATTTGTAAAATAAGAGAAAATTCGAAAGAAAATTCAAAAGGAAATTCAAATGAAAAGTGGAATAAAATTAAATTGAAAATTTAAAGAAAAATGAAGAAAAAGGGGACTTTTTGTCTATGGAAACTTGATTGATTGTAGTCTTGCTTAGAAGAAATATTGATCGCGAGACGGTTCATAACAAAGGAATTCAGGGAATCAACGGTATTTTTCGCTGTTTTTAAGGAGGATTTCAAATGATTGAATGCTTTATTATCATTTTCGTGAATACTCTATTTAGAAAATAAAAAAATTGCAAATTTTATAATAAAAAAAATCAAAAAAAAACATCAAGTTTAACGAAAAAACAACCAATCATTTAAAAAAAACTCGTTATTTCTTCTAATTTTATAAAAATTTCTTCTAATTTAAAAAATTCATAATTAATCATAAATTCTTACATAATTCTTCAAGCTTTTAATGAGATTCAGGAATATTGGAACACATGAGACCACAAAGTTATTTTCCCATATAACCTCATGTTCAGCAGCTCTCATCTTGAGAATGACGATATCCTTAACTAAATAAAAATATGATGAATTTTCTGAGAATTTCCTTTAAAAATCAATGAACTTAATGGCGATAAAATCACTGAGCTTTTAGAGTCTAAATCGAGATTTTGTTCTATTCCAAGCCAATTTTCGCTTTGACAATGCATTAATTTGAAATAGGAGTCTTTCATCACGAATAAGGACTTTTCATTCTCCTCCTCTTTGAAAATCGATTCAACTGGAGAGAAAAAGAAGTAGGAGTTCGCATCTACGATAGGAGAAAGCTCTAATAACGAGCTTTTCTATTGTTTTTCGGAAAAATCAAATGAAATTTTGAAGAAAAAATTAAATGAAAATTTGAAAATTTTATCACAAAATCGATGAATTTATCAATTTTTTTATTGAAAAATCAAATGAATTTTAGTGGAAAAAGACAGAAAAATCAAATGAATTTAATCAAAAATCAAATGAAATTTTACCTTGTTTTCATTTTCCTTGCCAATTCTCAAATTTATGGGCAATCTTAAATACTTCCCAGTGACAAAATGTCTGAACCTATAAGGTGTTTTCCATTTAAGGAAGCCATACTCGAAGTTATTTGCAGCTTCTATTTTCCAAAGCGAATGTATCGCAGATTTTTGATCATTAGCCATTTTTTCGAATAAATTCAGCTTTATAAACTGCAAATCCACATTCGAAAAATCTTCTTCACAAATTTCGTCTTTTTTCTCTGATTTTGTCGAAAAATGGGAAATTTCTAATGTTTTTCCTTCAGAAAGTTTTTCTAATGAGTTTTTCTTCGAATTTTGCTCGAAATACATAATAAAAGGGTCTGTTCGAAGAATTGCGCTGAGACAGACTTGCTGTTCCGAAAGGCAAAGCCAAACGATATCGCCCACTTTGCTCTTCGTCATTGAGGAGCTCTTTTCAGTGAGGTTCGAGGTGTAGAGGAAGACCTGCCATTGTTGAGGCTTTTCTACACTGCCATAGACCTTTATCGCCTCAGTTTTTTCATCTTTTTCAAAGTAAAATTCAAGATTTTTATTAAGATTATTTAAATATAATGACATTTTATTTGACAATATTGTTTATTGGCGATAAAAAAAATTTCGGCAATAATTTTAATGCTTTTTTAAAAAGAACCTTTTTGTATTTCATCAGGTTTGGAGAGGAAATTCGTAGTGAGATATGGGTTTCGGAGACAGACTTGGAAGGTGGAGCTTATGTGGACGTAGTCGCGTTCATAGACCATATTATTGCGGTTTTTCTGGATCCAAAGGCAAGGCTGGAAGCGAAAGAAGCTCTTTTCATTGGGGAAATCACCCAATTCGAACCTTTTTATAAGAAATTAAAAAAAATTCACAAAAAAAGAGAGTTTGCAAAAAAATGTAGTATTTTCGTATTAAAAATACGAAATTTACCGTATATCATAAGGATTATCGTTGCTTAAACATAGATATTTCAGAGTTTCTATATGAATAAGCTGAAAAACCGAGCTTTCAAAGAAAATCGGCATTCCTTTCATTTTATCGTAAAAGTTCATGTTCGAATTGAACTCCAAATCAAAAGATTGCAACAGTTCTTCGAAGTTTTTTTTTCTTTCTTTTGAAGTTTTTTCATTTTTTTCTGCTATTTTCAAAGAAAAAACCAAGAAAAAAAACAGATTAAATACAAAAAAAATTAATAATTTTCAAGTTTTTCTCTTGTTTTTGTACGTTTTTGTGAGTTTTGCATTAAATATTCATTGAAAATTTTGAATTGCCATTTGAAATTATCGGAATTAGCAAAAGGAAGTATTTTGAATAATCCAAAGGAAAATTCCGGATATTTTTCCAGGGTATTAGTCGGGGTGAAATCTTCAAATTGCTGAATCGTGAGTTCCGGTTTGATGAAACCTTCAGCGAATAGGACATTCTTCTTGTTCTCGGACATTGTTATCAAGATTGTCGAGCCATAGGTCAGAAAAGACACTGCTTCAGAATAAATTGGATTTTGCATTGAAAATCTGTTATATTTTTAAAGGTTATTTGAGAAAAATTGAGTTTTTTTATTAGAGTTTTTAAAAAATAAATTAATTTTTTTTCAAAATAATAAAAATATTTCAATTTTATTGTTTTTCTTTGTTATTCGTCAATATGTTAAATTCCTTCCTTTTCGGGCTATTCTTAAACTTTTTCTTCTTAGGGATGATGTCAATATCCAAATCCTCTTTTGTCATTATCTTCTCAGTTTGAATCCTGCTTTCCAGTGATCTATTGTTATAAAGCATCTGCTTTGGGGAAACGGCCTCCCCTTTAAAATAAGAGTATTTCTCCTTCAAATGAGGCATTACTTCAATTTCTTTCTTTTGAAAGCCCATGTTCTTTGTGGGAGTCACTTGCTCCTCTTTTTTATTGAGAGAATCTGATAAAAATATGATGAATTATTGTAAAAAAACTGATAAAAACAGCAAAAAAACCCTATAAAAAAAAGCCATAAAAAACGGCGATAAAAAAAAAATTGCAAAGAAAAACTATTCATACATAGGTCTTTTTTATTGGGGTCATATTTAGTGTGTTTGAAATCGACGTTTGAAAGATCTCCATAGAAATTGACTTTTTTTTCTTCGTTATTCGAAGGAGACCCTTTGTTTTTCATTGTATTTCTTTCAATTGAACCTTTGGGTGAATATTTCGGATAATTGATCTTATTATTATTATTCTCTTCAAAATTGCTAAAAGGATAAAAATTCTGGCTTAGATAAGGTATATCAGGAAAATTTTGAAAATTCTCAAAGGTTTTTAAAGGACTATAATTATAATTCAATTTATTTAAAGATAATTCATTGTATTTTTCTTTATTTGAAGTTGAAGTGTTGATTTTAATGACAAATTCATTGAAAAATGAAAGGAATTTCATCAGGATTAATTTATGCTCTTTTTCTTCGAATAAAAAAGCTAATTTGGTCTTCGTCTGAAAGAATCGCAAAAAAAGCTCGTTTAATTGGGAGTTTTCTTCAAGGTTCCTGCATAATTGCTGGTAAAGATTCTCTAATTCTGCTTCCATTTTCTCATCGATAAGTCTATTATTATTTTCTGTGTTTTTCTCTTCATTTACTGTGTTTTCCTCATTATTTTCCACATAAATGATTTTATTTGAACTCTTTTATTGACATATATTAATTTTAATGATATATTTTATCTTATATTTACCTATAATTTATAGTATAATTTATCATATAAATATTGTAAAATTTATCGTATATAAGTAATTTATCGTAAATTTTTTTAATGAAGAAAAAAACCTGTTTTTTAAGAGTGGCGATTTCTAATTTCAATTTTTTTACTTCAGTTTTCATTTCCTCCCCGTCAAACTCATAGTTCTTCATCTCTTGTCTATAAATAATCGATTCTTTTCTTTATTAATTTCAAAGAAAAACATTTGTCTCTTCAATAGAGAATTTTCCTTTCGCAAAGACTCGAAATTGCGATTTTCGCCAGAAGGTGATAAATTCTCTCTTTTATCAGCATTTTTATGCAGAGAATAGTTCTTATTTCTGAGATTTTCTCTATAAAAATAAAGAAATAACGCAACAAAAATCAGATTTTTCTTACATATATTGATTTTCATTCAATGTTCTTGGCGATATTCCATTGTTCTTTTGATTTTGATCCATTAAATTCTTCAGTATTTTCTTCATTTTTCAAAAATCAGCAAAAAAACTGTAAAAATGAAGGAAAACCCTGAAATTTTCTTTTTCGAAGGAAAGTAATTCTATTTGTTTTTTCGCGTTTTCAAGCTCTTCATAATAGTTCTTTTTATGAGGAAAATCAGCAAAAAATACATTAAATTTATCAACTTTTTCCCTATGCGAAGGCGAATACATTGATTTTTTTTTTTGAATTTTTTTTTGATTTTTCGAATTTAAAACTAACTATATTTTTATAAAAAAGAGATAAATTAATGCTGTATTCGTTAAATTTTTATTATTTTTCTTGATTTTATAACAGAGGAGTCATTATCTATAGGTCTTTCCATTTTTTCTTCTTTATTTTTCAGTGGAATTCGTGAAGAAATCAAAAGATTTGAAAAATTCGGAAAGGAAGAGCTATAATTATGCTGAAATTCATGAGAATTCTTTTGATTTTTGAAGTATTTCGCATGAGAAAAACCAGTTTTCTTTTGTTTTTTTTCTTTTGATTTTTTTCCGTTTTTTTCCTCGAAAAATACCTGTAAAAAATTCGCATCTTTTCGAAAAAAACCCTGATTTTCCTCTCTCATTATATTATCTCCCTTGATTTTCTTTAGGATATTCGTCTTTTTATGGTTTTTTTCTTTAGGAAAATCAATAATTTCGGGTAAAAAAGATTGGTTTTTGTGATATTTTTGTTGAAAATTCAAAATTCGTGAAGAAAGTGAGTTTTTTATGGGTTTTTTCTGTAATTTTTCAATGGGTTTTTTGTAAGACTCTATGAATTGTTCGTTTAAATACACAGGAGAATTGTTCTGATTTTTCTCCGTTTCATTTGTTTTTTTGGTGTTATTTAGCGAGAGAATAAGGAGTTTGTCATCTAAAAGCTTGAGGGTTAGTTTAGAGGGATTGGGCTTTTTGAGAGCAATCTTGTGCTTTTTGTTGAATAAGTTGTAATTTGATAAAATTTCCATTTATTATATTTTTAATTTTTGCATATTTTTTACAATTTTATCAGAAAAACATTAATTTCCTTAAAAAATCCATATTTTCTCATAAATCCATTAATTCATTAATTGTATATGAAGATTTTTAATAAACTGAAAAGAACTGATAAAAAATTTAAATTTTATTATAGTATATATAAGCATTTCATTTTTAATTCGTTTCATTTCAACAGTTTTGAAAATAATTCTCAATTTTCTTGATTTTCTCATAAACATCGCAAAAAACCCCCTTAAAAACTCATTTTTTTTCAAAAAACCTACTTTTTTTACTTTTTTTTTGCAAAATCCTACATAAAACACATTTTCCTCAAGTTTAGAGAGCTTTATTGTGATATTTAAAGCACTTGTATCATTGTTTTCTGCATTAATATCCACACAATTCAGCTTTTTATTATATTAGTGATGAATTTGTGAAAAATTGCTTTACCTTGTAATGTTTTTGGCTGATCTTCACGTCATTGAACTCTTTCAAACAAACCTCAACTATTGAGATAAATATTGAATTCGCATCTCCTTTCAAGCAAAAATAACATAAATTATTTGAAATTTCCTTCAGTAAATTAACAAAGTAAATAAAAAAAACAAAGTAATTTTTAAATTTTCAAAAAAAATAGTCTAAACATTAAAAAAAATTCTAAAAAATTTTAAAAAAAAAACCTGCAAATCCGAAAATTCTCTTTTTTCCAAATACAAATTCTTCAATTTAACCAAAATTTCGGCTTTTTCATCACATCTAAACTGTTTGCACCCTCCATAAACCTGATAAAAATTGGTTTTTTTCAAGCTAATCTCTGCCTCTTTCTTTTTCTGCATTCTTTTCCTATCCTCTATTTTCTTCTTCCTTTCTCTAAATTCCATCACGATTTCCTCTTCATTTTTCATATAGCCTTTCATCCATTCATTAGCTAAAATCTCAGCAATTGATAGTCTTTGTGTAGGATCAAAGGCTAGCATCGAATTTATGAGTTTTTTCAAATTTGGACAGAAATTCGTCTTATTGTTTTTATCGTGAAATCTCCAGAAATTCTCATGTTTATTTGTACAGATCAATTTATAGAGAGGGTCTCGGGGATCGGCCTTTACAAAGGGAGGGTGGCCACTCAACATTATAAAGAGAATGATCCCTGCGGCGAAAAGATCGATCAAATTACCACTGTAGGGCATTTTCAAATGAAGCTCAGGTGCCATATAGCTATTTAAAAGAGTTTTCAAAAAAAACAAAGAAAATATTAAAGAAATTTAATAAAGGAGTTGTTTTCAATAGAAAATAGTTGTTTTAAAGAAAATACAAAGAACAATTTTAGAAAGGTAAAAATGGGATTTTTAAAGAAAAAATGAGAAAAAATGATTTTTTTTAGTACTTTTCGGTTCCAAGGAGAGTTGTGAGGTTTTTATCAAAGAGTTTCGAGAAGCCGAAATCGGCGATTTTTAGGGAATAAGTTGAGGTTAAAAGAAGGTTTTCGGGCTTGAGATCGCGATGGCAAATTCCGTTCGAATGTAGATAAGCCAAGGCTATTTTTTTATGAGAAAATATGTAAATTCAAATGAAAAAAATTAAAAAACCAAAGACAAAAAAAAGAAAAAAAAGAAAAAAAACAGAAAAAGCCAATGCAAAATCACCAGAAATCAATTGAAAGAAATAGGTTCTCGCAGTTTCTTCCGAGAATTTTCCAGTAAAAGCCAAATAATCAAATAAAGGCCCTCCCTCTGCTAATTCCAACACAGTGTACATTGAAGTTATAGTTTCTCCGTTTTTTTTCTTATATTCAGCTGAATGCGAAAAGTCCAATAAATTTATCAAATGAGGATGTTTTATCTCTTTCAAAAGGAAAAACTCGTTTCGAAGGGTCCGTTCATTCGAGTAAATTTCTTGTTTTTTGGCGATTTTTATCGCAAAATATGAGTTCGAAAGCTTATTATAGCCTAATTTCACTCTTTTTTAAATAAATTAATGATAGAAATTAGTGATGAAAAGAGTAGGGTTTATGAAAGGACTTCGAATTTCGACCACAGCCCAGGGTTTGAAATAGGATAAGGTCTCCAATTGATGCATTTTTCCCGTGTATTTCCATGAAATTTATATAAAAAACGCAATTTTTAAAAGAATTAAAAGAATTAATGAGGAGATAAATTTAAATTTTTATGTAAGAGAAAAAGATTGATAATTTTCAATTTTCGTGATAAAATAATTTTTATGATAAATTATTTTATTTTCACGATAACTATTTTAAATAAAATCATTTTATTTTCACAAAAAACGCGATAAATCAAATTAGGTTTTAGACAAATTTTTAAATTGAAAAAAAAACATCGTTTTAGAAAATCAACAATTTTTTGGGAAATTCTTTGTTTTTACAACTTTTCGTTAAAAATAAACAAGATAATTATGTGTTTTTACAGACTATTTAACTTGAAATCTTTCATAAAGGCCTAAATATCTCTCCGAATCTTCCAGAAACTGTCCTTCTCCTTTCGCAAGTTTTTTAATTTGTTCCTCACTATATAAAACCTCTAAATAACAGCTTTCGGCCTTTGCTTTCCACGGAAAAAGCCAAAAAATCTTATTTTTTCCAAATATTTTTTCAATATTTTTCGATAAACTGAGCTTTTTTTCAAAAGATAGGTTTTTTAATAAATTATGGTAAATTGTGAAGAAAAACCGGCTTTCCGATGAGTTCTTTATAGGATTCTACAGTGGTTTGGTTCTGTTTTAAGCCTTCATATTGATCAAAAAGGAAATCACAACAGAAAAATATGAAGAAAATGCTGAGAATCGCCAAAATGAGAACCACGAGATTTTCTAATGAGAAAATTCCTCGGGATAAATTGCCTTTTGCACTCGAAATCCACATCAAAAAGCTCATGAAAACCATGAAAAAACCGGAAAAACAATAGAAAGTCGTAAAAAGCAGAAAAAGCAGAAAATTCTTTTGATTTCGAGCACCGACACAATTGTCGATCCAATCACAATGATGATCCATCTATAAAAAATGAACAATTTTATCCTGAAAAATGCTGATTTTTCTATGAATAGAAGAATTTATCGCGATAAAAAATGTCGATTTTATTGAGAATAAGTGTTTTTTTGGTAATTTTATTGTAAAAACGAGTTTTTCTTACACGAAAAACGCAGCTTTTGCAAATCCGACAATGATGTGCTCTCGGAGGTTTCCACGGTTTTTTCGGGCATTTATAGCAGTTTTTCAGTTCTTCATAAGAGAATAAATCCTTTGGTGGAAACTTAAAAAAAAAGGGTTTTCTTTCAAAATTTCTGATAAAATCAAAAGAAAATACCATATTTGCGATAAAACCCGGATCGAGAAAAGCAGCCCATAAATAATTCAAAAAAGTGTTGATAAATAGCGTTTGGAAGATTATCAATAGAAAAACCCCAGAAATATTCAAATTCCAAACTTTTTAAAGGTTTTATTGAAGAAATATCAGGATTTTTACCTGTATGATCTGGAGAAAACCAACGAAAAATGCTTTTTTTTGTGAAGAAATAGTTTGAAAGTACAAGCAGGGTAATGGTCTTTCGAAGAAAATTAGGTGAAAAAAAGGGTTATTAAGGGAAAAATACAAAGAATTTCAGAGTTTTGCCAAGGAAATAATCATTGTTGCTTTTTTTCGGCTTTTTTTTGCGAGATTTAATTTCTTCGATCATTTTTAAAGGAAATTTGGATTTTTCAATTAAAAACGATTTTTTCAAATCAAAATTAAAAAAAATGAAAAAAAACTTGCTTTTGAAGAGTTTCAAGCTTTTGAAAGCGCATTTCCTTAAGAAGAAGCGAAAAACCCTTAATTTTTTAAAGGCTTTGGACTTCAATGAAGCCCGTTTAACAAAGAAAACTTTGAAGGCTTTTAAAGGAAAAAACCATGAAATTCGAACATTTAATCCAGAAAAAAACTCTAAAATTCGAGATTTTATTGAAGATAAATCCGATAAAATTCAACCTTTTTTTCGAGAAAAACATGATAAAATTCGTCAAGAAAATAACGATAAAATTGAACTTTTCATTCCGGAAAAACTTGATAAAATTCGAACTTTTTTTCAAGAAAAAGATGATAAATTTCAAGAAAAAAACCATATAATTCAAGAAAAAGAAAAAGATGATAAAATTCGAGCTTTTATTGAAGAAAAACGTCATAAAATTCGTGTTTTTAATGAAGAAAATGCTGTTTTTTTAAAAGAAAAAATGTTTTTTGAATTTTTTTTTGCAAAGAAAAAACGTCTTTTGAAAAAGGTCATTGATTATTGGGGGGAAATCACAAAGAAAAAGTGGCTATTCTTTGAGAAAAATTGCTTAAGTTTGAGGCTTTTTCAAAGAAAAACACTGAAGAAAAGCTTTGAAAATCTAAAGAAATACTTTGAAATCAAAGAGAAAAAGTTCTTAAAAAGAAGAAAATATCGCATTTTTTCTGCTTTTCTCGAAATTCTTCGTAAAAAACTGATAAATTGCTATAAATTGCTCGATTTTCGCTTACAAATTCACAAAACCCTGAAAAAATATATTTTTTCGATCTTTAAAGAAAATACAAGTTTTTATTTAGCTTTTCGCTTCAAAAATCGCCAAAATCTTATTAAAAACACCTTTAATTCTCTACAAAAATCTGTGGAAATGCAAAAAACTCTGAAACAATCGCTTTTTTCTTTTCAAATTTCTCAGAATTCGCAAAAAACACTCAAATTTTTCAAGATTTTGAAGGAAAAAACAAAAGAAAAAGCTCTTCCCCGCATGCAGAGAAAACTTGCACTTATCTCATATAAACTCACAATTTACGAATCTTTTTTCTCACATATGAAGAAGCTTCGAAAAACAGCTCGAAAAATCAAAAAATTCATCAAAAAGCGTCCAAAAACCGAAAAATCTTCTATATAAAACTGTTGAAATTATCAATAAAATCTGTTATAAATTTGAAAAAACCAGTTTTTTCTAAAAAAAAATTGAAATAAAATTAAAATTTAAATTTTTTTTTTTCTTTCCATAAACAATAACCAAAATATGAATAAATTCAAAAAATCCCTCACTAATCCCCTTATAAAATTTTTTAATCCCATTATAAAAATAAATTTAATTCATGGAAATTCAATTCAATTCCCTTGAAGATCGTCTGCTTTACGAGGGCAAGCTTACCCCTGAGCAAATTTCTGAAATCCATCGTATATTCAACCTCTTCGATATCGATAAAAACGGCACTCTTTCCTACACCGAAATCACCCTTGCAATACAAAGCCTTTCCAAAAGTAATAGAAAACCGCATATTTTCAGTGAAATTATCAATGGGATTTATATATAGATCTATTTACTGAAGAGGATGCTAAGCTGATAATACAGAAAATAGACCTAAATAACGATGGAATCATAGAATGGGCTGAATTTCTCAAGGTTATTAGTGAATGGTTGAATAATTTCATCACAAAAGAAGAAGCTTCTGAATCAGAAAGCCAGAATTCTTCAGCCCCCTTGAAAAGAAAAAAACTTCACGATAAAATCTCCAAATTCTTCTACCAGTTCAAAAATGATCTTCAGTTTCACGACTCCCCCCAAGATTACGAAAAAATAGAGGATTTAGAAAACCGGGCCGATGAATGGAATTATCTCGGAGAGAAAATCTTCGTGCCTTCGATCAATAAAGTAAATTTTTCAGAAAATCTATAAAAAAAAACGAAAAATATCTCAAGAAATAAATAAAATCATATAATTTTTTCTCTAAATAAAATAGTGGAACCAAATTAATACAATCTCCTACCAACTACTGGACAAGTTCAAATTAATCACCCAGTGCCTCGACTCCACGGAGGAGCAAAACATTCTAATTGGCCTCCAGCTTGTTTTTGAGCTCATAAACATCGCAAGTTCCTTCGTGACCTCTTCTGAGCGTTTCCAAATCTCCCACTATCTAATAAAGCTCTTCGATTATCTTGATAGTTCTGTTATCGTTAAAATCATAAAATACCTTCACGAGACCGGAAATCATCAAATAATCTTCGAATGTCTGAAAATAATCACTCTTTTCGCTTCTGGTCCCAAACTGATAAATATCAACTTAAATTCGATTTTTCACCCTAGCAAAATGCTTCATAAAAACTTCCTTATTCAGAACAATATCCTCGATATTCTCCTAAGTTTTAACGATAAACCTCCTTCGAACGCTATCAGGGAACAAGCCTTAATCACTATGGGCTTTCTTGCTAAAAATTCACCACAAATCAGAGATATGATCATTATGCAAAACGGAATAAATATCATTTATAAGTACTATTCCGCTGATCGAACTATCAAAGAAATGGAGAAAATATCTTGGGTTTTAAGTGTTTTATCAGGAGTTTCGATAAAAATTCCTTTGAGAGATAGTGAGAAATTAAAGCTTTTGAACTCGATTTTCGGCGAATTACTGTTCTGGAGAGATAATATCGAGATTTTAACCAATGCTTTATTAGGACTTTCATATACTTTACCGTTTTTACCCATGGATTACGACAATCAAGAGGTTTGGAAAAGGATTCTCGATCTCTTAACACATCAGAGCATTTTGGTCAAAAGGAGTGGGATTATCGCACTTGGCAGGATAATTGCAGATGAGGGACAGTGCCAAATATTGATAGAACTCAAAATGATCGAGAAATTCAGCGATTTACTCAATTATAACTCGCCTGAGATAAAAATGTCAGTATTGCATATTCTCAAGAAATTGATTGAAAAAGGCTATGGTTTGGTAAAAAAATTGATTTTTTGAATTTTTTTTATTTTTTCTAAAAAATTTAATGAATTTTATGTTTATTTCTAAAGTTCGTAATGGTTGATTCCTCTCTGCTGAAGAACCTTTTCAATTGTCTTTATCAGAACGAGATCGTGCGTCCAGAAATCGTAAATTTGTTGCTGATCGCTTCCCGTCAGAAAATCGAGAATATCAACAAGTTCTTTCTATAAATACCTAATTATTTATGCATAAAATCAAATG
>JFJP01039342.1_pt1 | contig 18594 bp, 18 predicted proteins | sample 431651 | NCBI WGS metagenome assembly JFJP01 (sample SAMN02602958, study PRJNA72255) | Microbial mat metagenome, whole genome shotgun sequencing project. | biome: fresh water; feature: sink hole; material: water; isolation source: purple microbial (photo- and chemosynthetic) mats found in...
AATCGTCATACACCTTAAAAGAAGGGATGTTTTATAGACTGGATGGTAGTGTCGAATGGCTGCTTTCTGATGAAAAATATTGTGGCCTCTATACAGGGATGCTATATCAAGTGTAATTACTGTTTGCCCCACCTGTGAATATCTGAAAGTTTTTCTCCGATCTTTACAATTATACGCAATGCTTATAGGTGGAAACCTGAATGCACAGGCATTGTCATACATTAAGTATAAAGAGAAAATATCATATTATGGGATTTGTGAAAGGTTCTGCGAGTTTTGTTCGTTTTGGTGTTGTCGGCGAATTGCCAGTATCTCCTCTCGAGTTTATCGCTGATAGGGTAGCTGCGTTTTCTTTTAAAGATATTGATGAAACGTTTGATGAGTATTCAATTGGCTGGGTATCTGTTCTCAATATGTTTGATGCCAAATTCCAGTATGCATCGCATATCTGTGGCGACTATGTAACACTTTCTCTGCGAGTGGATGAGCGAAAGGTATCGCCTGCGATTCTGAAGAAAGTGGTTCAGAAAGAAGAGGAACGAATAAAAAAAGAACGACAGATCCCTAAAATCGGCAGAAGCCTGAAAGTCGAGATACGGGAGAGAGTTCATACCGAACTATTGAGAAAGTCAGTGCCAATTCCAGCAGTATATGATTTGTGTTGGAATCTTTCTGACTCCACGCTCATATTTTTTACAACCAATAAAAAAGCTCACGCAGTATTGGAAGACCTGTTTAAAGAAAGCTTTGGCTTATTTATCCGGCAGCAGATTCCATACATTATTGGGGAACAGTTGCTCAATGAAGAGCAGGTCGGAAACCTCGCTTCAATGTCCCCGGTCGTATTTGTTTAATAGTTATTCATTCAATCACTGAAATCGAGGTATGATTTGGATCTTGTAGATTTAATAGCCGAGAAACGGTTTGTGGGGCAGGAATTTCTCACATGGTTATGGTGGAAAAGTGAGGAGCGTGGTGGCAGTATCGAAATTCCTGGCTACGGTGACATTGCTGTTGCCTTCGAAAAACATATGCTTCTCGAATATGGTGAAGGGGAGTCTAGTGAAAAATTGATTTGCACCGGGCTTCAAACCGAACTTCAGGAGGCTCGTACTGGTCTGCAAATGGGTAAAAAACTGGAACAGGCGAGGATTAAAATAACCAAGAGTGATCAGGAATACAATTTCACCTTAGCAGCGGCTCTGATGGAGTTTCGTAATGTGAAACTGCCAAAAACGGATGGCACAGAAACAGAGGAATCAGCCAATCCAGAAGAAGTTGAGGGGATGATTTTAGAAAGGATATATCTCTTTGAAGAACTCATTCGGACTGTAAACGGTCTCTTCCGTCTCTTTCTTGAGATCAGAATCGGTTCGGAGTGGCGAGAAGAACTGCAGCGGATACAATCCTGGGTTGCGAAAGCTAACCCGATTGTTTGAAATAATTTTAGACTATCTGGTTGAAACATGGAGTTTGAAACTGTCATAGGGCTTGAAATTCACGCCCAGTTAAAGACTGCCTCAAAAATATTCTGTGGCTGCTCTACTGCCTTTGGCTCACCTCCGAACACGCATACTTGTCCGGTCTGTTTGGGAATGCCTGGAGCTTTGCCGGTGTTGAACAAAAAAGTTGTCGACTTTGCCATAAAAATGGGCCTGGCAACGGGATCGAACATTAATAGATTTAACCAGTTCGCCCGCAAAAATTATTTTTATCCTGACCTGCCCAAAGGATACCAGACTTCGCAGTTTGACCTCCCAATTGTTGAGCACGGCAAAGTTGAGATAGAGGTTGATGGAAGAACAAGAGAAATAGGAATCACGCGGATGCATATGGAGGAGGATGCTGGAAAATTACTTCACGCAGAAAATGATCCATTTTCATATGTTGATTTAAACAGGACCGGGACTCCTCTTCTTGAAATCGTTTCAGAGCCAGATATGCGCTCTCCCCAAGAAGCGTATGCGTATCTAAAAAAATTGCATGCCATTCTACGTTATCTCGACATATGTGATGGTAATATGCAGGAAGGAAGTTTTCGGTGTGATGCAAATATCTCACTGCGCCGAGTCGGTCAGCAAGAGCTAGGGATAAGGACGGAGTTGAAAAACATGAACTCGTTCAAAAATGTCCAGGCCGCGCTCGAGTATGAGGTGCGTAGGCAGCGGGATCTCCTCCTTGATGGTCACAAGGTGGTGCAACAGACGCTACTCTGGGATGCCGATATGTGTAGGACAGAACCAATGCGGGGCAAGGAAGATGCCCACGATTATCGCTATTTTCCCTGTCCCGACTTGATTCCAATTGAAATAAGTGAGGAATGGATTGAAGAGATCCGGGCCACCCTGCCTGAATTGCCAGATGCTAGAAAAGATCGATTCAGGCAGGATTATGGTCTACCTGAGTATGATTCGGCCTTTTTGACGGACGATAAATCCCTAGCTGATTTTTTCGAAGAGTCTGTAAGGAGTGGAGCAGACGCTAAAAAAATTTCGAATTGGATAATGACAGAGCTCGTGCGAGAACTCAAGGGAGAGAACATTGGATGCTGTCGAACCTCTCCTGCTCAGCTTGGAAAACTTCTCCTGCTTGTCGAAAAAGGGGTGATCAGTGGCAAAATAGCTAAAAAAGTTTTTCAAGATATGCTCCAATCTGGCAAAGATCCCGAGATAATCGTCAAGGAAAAAAATCTAGGCCAGGTTTCTGATGAAAAAGAGATTTTGAAGATAGTTGAGCAAATTCTGGCTGAAAATCCTGTGCAGGTCGAGGAGATTCGCGGAGGGAAAGAGAAGCTCATGAGTTTTTTTGTTGGGCAGCTTATGCAAAAAATGAAAGGGAAAGCCAATCCAGCAATGGCCAATGATCTGTTCCGCAGGGCAATTTTTGGTAAGTGAGTACAGTGGATTACGCGAAGTGGCAGGAGAAAGGTGAAGGTCATCGTAGCCGCCTAAGGGATCGCTTCCTGGAAAGGGGACTTGATGGGTTTACCGATATTGAGGTCTTGGAACTGCTACTTACCTTTGGTACACCCCGCTCTGATTGCAAGGAGTCTGCCCGGCAGCTTTTAATCGCCTTCGGCAGTCTGGCAGCTGTGTTGGAAGCCCCAGTTCGGGCCTTACAAAAAGTACATGGAGTAGGCCCAAAGAATAGTTTTGCGCTGCATTTTGTGCAGTCTGTTGCCCGACGATATCTGCGTGAACGCCTCCGTGGTAAACGCTATCTGCACTCTTCCGAAGAGGTCACGGATTATCTGCAGCACGCTATGCGAGGATTGAAAAAGGAGGTGTTTATTGCCATCTTTCTTGATTCCTCACATGCCATAATAGATTCAGAGATTATTTCCGAAGGATCGCTCAATGTGAATACGGTCTATCCTCGTGAGCTAATCGTCAAAGCCCTGGAGTACCACACTGCTGCCTTGATTGTTGCCCACAACCACCCTTCTGGTGCTCTTGAACCTTCACCGCAGGACCTGCACCTCACTCGAAATCTCTATCTGATTTGTTCGTGGATGCAGATCCAACTATTGGATCATATTATTATCGGAGATGGGATTTTCAGTTTTGCTGACCACGGACTATTCGCAAGCATGAAGCAGGATTGTTCTTCGATTCTTGAATCTTTGCGATGACCGGGATATGACTGCTCTCTATATCCACATACCCTTTTGCCAGAGCAAATGCCCGTACTGCTCCTTTGTTTCATTTGCAGGGTTGGAGATCGATTATGATCGCTATCTTCAGGCAGTACAGAGTGAAATCGTCTTCATTTCCGAAAAATTACAAAGACCTCTGCTTCGCTCAGTATTTTTTGGAGGTGGAACCCCCACTTTTCTGAAGTCGTCTCAAATTTCAGACCTTCTCGAACGTTGCAGATTGCTTTTCAATTTTGATGCTTCTGTCGAAATTTCGGTTGAAGCCAATCCCGGGACTGTGGATCAGCTCTACTTGGATGATCTTCACCGAATGGGAGTGAATAGAATTTCAATTGGAATCCAGTCGTTATCAGATATGGAGTTGAGAATATTAGGGCGAAGTCATGATCGTGTGCAGGCCTTGAGGGCTTTTGAGCAAGCGCAATCAGCTGGTTTTGAAAATATCAGCGTTGATTTTATGTACGGTGTTCCCGAACAAACATGTGAGTCCTGGAAGAGAAGTCTTGAGACTATTTTGGCGTATTATCCTCAGCATCTTTCCTGTTACCAGTTAACAGTTGAGGCTGGCACTGTATTTTCACAGTGGGAAGCTGCAGGAAAACTGCGGACTCCGGACGAAAACGTGATTGAACAGATGGATGTGCTGACACGAGATCTGTGCCAGAGATTTGGTTTGGAACAGTATGAAATCTCGAATTTTGCTGTACCTGGCAAAGAATGCCGCCATAATATCAATTACTGGCTGAATGGAGATTACTACGCTGCCGGCGCCGGTGCAGTCAGTTGCATTGCTGGCAAACGTGAACGACGTGAGGCAGATCCCCTGGTGTATTGCCGACTCATGGAAAACTCGCAGGGGGTGATTGTCGAAAGTGAACGCTTAAAGAACGAAGCCTCATTCAGGGAAAGTGTAGTTATGGGCCTCAGGATGGTTGCTGGCGTATCCTGTCAGGATCTTTATGCTCACTACGGTTTAGGTGTTGATGAGTATTATGGAGAGTCACTGGATTGGCTGAAAAGGAATTCCCTCATTGAGCGGACTCCTTCACACTTGCGACTGACAGCCAGGGGACGTCAGGTTGCCAATTCGGTTATGGCAAGGCTTGTTTGATTTTCTTCCCATTTCATCTGCTATACCGGAGAGTAGATCACCCCTCTTTCCAGAGAGAATACGGATTTTGAACTAAACTTGAATTGCGATATCGCGGATCATCCGTCACCTCTCTGCCCAGCCAGGCAGGTTTTAAAAAAAGCTGTTCAGGGTTCTGCAGTTCGATTTCAGCTACAATAAGGCCACTATTTTCTTCTAAAAATTCATCAACTTCCCAGATAAAACCGGCAACAGGGATGTTGTATCTGATTTTTGTAATAAGGGGTTTGAAACAGAGTGTCACCAACATCTCTTGAGCGTCTTCCAGAGGGATTTGATATTCGTATTCTGCTCGCGATATGCCATGCGTAGCTCCTTTTATTGTAATATATCCCCGATCAGCGACTGTCCTGACACGGACGGTCCTTCCTTCACCTGAACAGAGATACCCCTGGCAGTATCGGAGTCCTTGTCCCAGCCCGCGCCAGCCATTATTAGCCAGTAAAAATTTTCGTTCAATTTCTATACTCACTGCAGTTTCCTTTAAAGAATTTTTTTAGGGAGATTATCATTGACCAGCGTCGAGAAGTTGAGCGTGGTGTGGATGGTCATAACAGGAAAAAGGAAGGCCATCAGGAAGATGTTGAGGAAGGGGATCATACTGACAAGTGCAGGTAAAATGCCCAATCTGAGAGCGGCGCGACTGTGATTTGACACCCAGTTGATCTTCTGGCCCAGGGTCCAACGCCTCCTGGAAGCGGGATAATCGATAAACATTAGGGCAGAATAGTAGCTGTAGAGTAAAACAATAGCTATCTGACCGAATACAGGAATGAAATTGACAAAGATAGCGGCTATGGTGACGAGTATGCCGTACAGACCAATTTTGATTCCTTCGACGAGATCAATAAAAATTCCTTGTATAGAAAAAGCATCGTCAGGGTTGAACAATTCTCCGAGGTGCAATTTTTCGGCCGCTGTGCTCAGAAAAACATACCCGGGTGAGCTGAGACTGTAAGCTAAGAGAAAGGAAACATAAAAGGCGACCACTCGAGAAATGATCAGGATCAACCCTTTTCCAATTAACCAGAATACGTATTTTACCCACCCCCAGATGGTGCCGGTGTCCGGAGCTGTGCTAATGAAGTCATTTGCATACATGTCAACATAGCTAACAGTCATGAGATAGCCGAGGCAGGTAAGAGAGATGGTTACACAGAACAGAATGGCGCTCCAGAAGAGAAGCCTTGGATTTCTGAACATGAAGCTCAGTGAGTACGACAGGGGAATCCATCCGGTAGGTGAAGGTTTATTGTCTGGTGTGGCCATCGCTCATGAGTGTAATAGGCTGAATTCTAATGTGATATTCTCATTTTCCAGGTGTGGATTGCACGCAGGTAAATAATAGCTCATTTGTGTCAGGAGTAAAGAGCAGTTGATGACTTTTGCGGGATCCTGAGCTACAATTGATCTATGGTATCGATAAATAAGAAAAAGGCGTCGAGTGTGTATGTTTGTCAGCAATGCGGATATCAGAGCATTAAATGGCTCGGCCGATGTCCTGATTGTGGAGGCTGGGAGAGCCTTGTTGAAGAGGTGGCAAAAAAGAGCATTGGCTCCAAGCGTTCGACCTTTGCCGCAATACCCTTGGCTGAGGCCCCCGATGGAGATGATCAGCGGATAAGCACCACTCTGGAAGAATTAGACAGGGTCCTGGGGGGCGGCATTGTGCCGGGATCAGTGATTCTCATCGGTGGCGAACCCGGTATCGGCAAATCGACTCTCATTCTTCATATGCTGGCAGCTGTTGCAACTGGTTCCGGGCGTAAAGTGCTCTATGTTTCCGGTGAGGAGTCTGCCCGACAGATCAAGATGCGGGCCAGGCGACTTGCAGCGATCCATCCGGATGAATATCTGGCGACCGGCAATGAAGTCGAGGAAATCATAACCTTGACTGAGGAAATGCATCCCTGTCTTTTGGCGGTTGATTCTATTCAGACCCTCGTTTGTGCTGATCTGGCTTCTGCTCCAGGATCGGTGAGCCAGGTTCGTGAGTCGGCATACAGGATATTGACCATGGCAAAGAGGGAGAATATCCCTGTTGTTCTGGTAGGTCATGTGACAAAGGATGGTTCTATTGCCGGGCCCAAAGTTCTCGAGCATATGGTGGATACAGTCCTCTCCTTTGAGGGTGACCGTAGTCATGCTTTCCGTATCCTGAGAACTGTGAAGAATCGTTTCGGCTCCACAAATGAAATTGGAGTCTTTGAGATGAAGGAGGAGGGGCTGGTTCAGGTGACCAATCCTTCAGAGATTTTTCTGGCGGAGAGGCCTCTTGATGAACCGGGCTCTGTTGTCTTGCCGAGCGTCGAAGGAACCAGGCCTATTCTTGTGGAGGTCCAGGCGCTGGTAAGTCCCACCAATCTGGGTACGGCCAGGCGAACAGCCATCGGTGCGGACCCACAGCGTCTGTCCCTGCTCTGTGCCGTGCTTGAGAAAAAAGCCGGGTTGGTCATGTATGGCCATGATATATTTCTTAATATTGCCGGTGGTATTAGAATTGATGAGCCGGCCCTTGATCTTGGAGTTATCTGCGCATTGGCTTCCAGTCTCCGTGAGCGGCCTATTCCCTCGGCTACTGTAGTGTGTGGCGAGGTCGGTTTGGCTGGCGAAATCAGGGCGGTTGGACAGATGGAGATCAGAATACGGGAAGCTGAACGACTGGGGTTTACCCGGTTCATTATGCCGAAAGGCAACAAAGAACGGATTGTCTGGCCGGGAAAAATCGAGAGTATCGGTGTTGCGAATTTAACCGAACTGCTGGAGGTCGTATTCAGCCAGTAGTAACACAATCATTCTCTTAGGCCTCTTGAGACAGGAGGGAATATATGGATTTCAGGAAACATTTTGAAACAGCGTGGCAGTGCACCCTGCAGTTTATCGGACCTGTTCTTCTTCTGACTCTGGTCCAACTGGTTATTGTGATCATCAGTCTGGGGATATTTGCTCCCGTCACCTCCGCTGGTTATATGCACTCGCTTCTCAGGGCAATGCGTGAGGGGCGGGCACCAGAGATTGGCGATCTTTTTTCCCAGATGTCGCTGTTTTTTTCTCTTTTTCTCTTTTTTCTGCTTGTCTTGATCTGTACAGGCATAGGATTTATGCTGCTCATCCTGCCAGGATTTGCAGTCGCTCTTTTCATTATATTTTCAACAATGTATATGATCCCGTTGATGACTGACAGACAAACGGGCCTTATGGAGTCCCTGAAAAAATCATGGGAAATGGCGATACGGCAGCCAATCACAGATCAGTTAGTAATTTCAGTGGCCTATATGGTTATCATGTCTCTTGGCGGATCCATTCCCTTTGCAATTCTCGTTGCCCAGCCGTTTGCCATGTTTCTCATTCTTTCAGTGTATGAAGAACGCCTCGCAGGGAGATCGGGTCCACGCATAGAGCATACTACGACATTTCCGCCACCACCCCCTCAGCCAGGTCAATAACCAACCGGGGGAATTCCAGAAACAAATGTATTCCACACCACTGTGTCTGTTCTTTCTGACAACAAGAGATGCTGTGTTGATTGAGAGGAATATGTGTTGAATGTGCCGCAGATGAATTTCACCCTTCAGTATAAAGGAGATACAATGAGCCATAGTTCGCATGAGCAGAGTGAAGACCATTCCGTCTACACCAGAGTGGGTGTTGTTTTAGTCGCCGTACTGGTGACCCTGTTCTTTCTGGCTCTGATCAACTGACACAACCCTCGAAACCCCTGATCAAAGAGAAGTTCCCGGTTGTATACGTTACAGGGCAATCAGATTGACAGAAGCAGATAAGCCGATATAGAATTTAAGTGACAGCTGTTCGATAGCTGAACGTGTTTTTGCTGTAATGGCGGTGAGTGCTTTCATTGTCTGTATGAAGTATTGCTGAATAAGGTTTGGATATGATGGAGCAGGTGCACAAGGGGAGCGTCTCTGTTGAGGCGGGGCCGAAAAAGGAAGTTGTGATTCTCCTCAGTGACATGGTGCAGTATTCCCAGAGAACTTCCAGCATGCGTCCTGAGGAAATCAGGGACTTCATGATCGAATACCATGAAAATATCTGGAAAATCATCTGCGATGAAAATGGTGCATTCCCCGATATAGAGCCACTGGCTGGGGATGGTGCCCTGATTATTTTTGAGAAAGGTCACGGTGAGGGAAGGGCTGAGATCTGCACCCGCGCCGTCAATGCTGCTGTGCGTATGGCTAGCGCTATCCAGGCAGGTCGGATTCCGGCAACCAGAATGGGGCTGTATCTCGGTGATATAATTGAGGCTAAGCTTGGCGATAAACTGCTAAAATTTGGAACGAGTTTTGCCGTGGCTTGCCGCCTGGAAGAGCTTTGTGGTTATTTCGGCACGATGATCCTTATGGACCGGGAGGTCGCCCGCTACCAGAATGATGAAACCAGATATCTCCTAAGTATCGGCAAAGTGACATTGCAGGGACTGATGCATCCGATGCACGTTTTTTCTGTCTACAAACCGGGAATCCACAACTGCCCGTTGGATGTCAACGATGCCCAACTGATGGAATTTATCAGGATGAAGAATGCGGCAATGGAACTCTTCTGTGGCAACAGTCCGATGGGGCTCACGCCTGACTTCCCCGCTGTTCGTAAAAAACTGCTAAAGGCCCAGAAACATTTTGTTGAGATGACTGGCCAAGAGGATATCGGGATTGATAGGATTCTTGAGTATATTCGAGAGACTCCATCACCTGAGAGTGACTTTCAGAAATCCGGGATAAAATTGGCTGGAAGAAAAAGGGATTCTCTCGGTGTTCGCCTTTTCCGCCTCTCGCAGCAATTGCTCAGGGCGATGGATCAGGAGTTCTACCATGCCCTAGTCGATGATACCGACTGGGAGAGATATTTCATTCTGGAATGGCGGCGCGAAGGGGAGGTTGTTGTAAAAATCAATGAATCACCGGATGGGATCTATTACATCGACAGCGGTACAGTTGAGACCTTTGATGACAAAGGACGATTGATCGCCACCCTTTCTGACGGCAATGTTTTTGGCGAGATGGCGTATTTTTCCAAAATGAAGAAGAGAAACGCAACTGTCATTGCTAAAACGGACCTTGTTATGCGCCGGATAAGCAGTGAGGATTTTCAGAACTTACCGATAATAGTTAAAATATTTCAAAGGATTGCCCAAGGACGGTCTGAAAGAGCAACCGTCCTCGGGCATCAATGAAACACTGGATGAATCTCTCCTGGCACCGAGGCCACCTTATTCCGTAACGAGCACTACATACTGACTGAAGTTTCCAGATCGCACCCGCAAAAGGACTCTTTTCGCCTGACCGGATTTCTTCAGTTCGCGCTGCAGTTCCTGAAGACTTCCAACCTTCTGTTTATTGACTTCTTCGATCAGATTTCCAGCCGCTAGTCCGGCGATGGCAGCGGGACCGCCCGGTTCAACTGCACTGATCACTATTCCACTCTGGGTGTTTTTATAGCCAAGCTGCTCGGCAATCTCTGGAGTCAGGTTCTGCAGAGTAAGTCCGAATTGTGCGAGGATCCCAGTTCCGCTTGCTCCAGGTTTCATTGCTCCAAGGTCGGATGGCTGCTCGCCGATTACGAGTTCTACATTTTTTTCTCGTCCTTCCCGTATGATTCCCAAGGTGGCTTTGGATCCTGGAGCTATAAGTGCTACCCGGTTTCGCAGGTCGGAAACGTCTTTGAGTACAATATCATTGAGGCGCAGTATGACATCACCCTGTTGCAGACCAGCGCTTGAGGCTGGTGAGTCGGCCTGCACATCACTGACCAGAATTCCCTTTGCCTCTTTAAGATCGAAGGATTTTGCCAGGTTTTCATCGACGTCCTGAATTGCGACACCTAGCCAACCGCGAGTCACCTTGCCCTGTTTCTGCAGCTGGCCTTCAATTGCCTTGACCATATTGATCGGAATGGCAAAACCTATTCCCATATACCCGCCGGTGCGTGAGAAAAGGGCTGAGTTGATGCCGATGACCTCACCATGGGTATTGAGCAGAGGACCACCGGAGTTGCCGGGGTTGATGGCGGCATCCGTCTGGATAAAACTCTCATATTCGTTGATACCCACTCGATTTCTGCCTTTGGCGCTGACCACACCGACTGTAACCGTCTGGCTCAGGCCAAAAGGGTTGCCAATGGCTATAACCCATTCTCCGACCTCGAGGGCATCAGAGTTGCCGAGGGCCAGGGTGGGGAGTTGGCCGCTATCCTTTATCTGGATCAGGGCAACATCAGACAGGGGGTCAGCACCGATAAGCTTGGCCTTGAACTCGCGCTCATCAGAGAGACGGACCGTGATCGATTCCGCATCTTCGACCACGTGATTGTTGGTCAGGATAAAGCCATCCCTGCTGATAATGAAGCCCGATCCCTGTCCCTGCTGCCGATACTGCCGGGAGGGTGACTTTGGTCCTTGCGGGCCGAAAAAATGCTCAAATAACGGATTGTTGAACATCTCATCCGGCACCCCTTGAAGACCACCGCCCTTCATCGATTTTTCTACCCTGATATTGACGACTGCCGGTTGAGCGGCTTTTACTACAGTGACAAAGGCCTTAGATGATCTGTCAAGGAGGGCGATATCCTCGGCAGTGTCAGCTGAAACTGATTGGGCGGTTGTGGTCAGGAAGATTGCGCAGATGCATAAAAGTATCAACACCCTGATCCCTGAAGTTTGAGTATTCGGAAGATGCATACAAGTTCCCTCTCGCGTGGCCAAATGGCAGAACTACGTTCCAGATAATGATATTGTCAGCGCATGCCAGAAGAGTTCTGGAGCACTTTTTGTCTTCATCGAGACAGTAAATCGAAAAACCTGGTCGTCAAGAAAGATTACACAAATGTAATCTTTACTGGAAAGGAAAGAAAAAGCATCGTGAGGCAGTGCGGGGCAGGAGGAGGGAGGAACATGGATATTCCTCCCTCTGTATGGCAGGGAGAACTCAGCTTCGTATCATATCGGCAATCTGGAAGGCAACTTCGAGACTCTGTTCGGCATTGAGGCGGGGATCACAGGTTGTCAGGTAATTATGATGTAATTCCTCATCAATAATATTTCTGGCGCCCCCGGTGCATTCTGTGACATTTTCGCCGGTCATTTCGAAGTGAACGCCGCCGGGAATCGTCCCTTCCGACCAGTGTGTCTCGAAAAAGCAGGTGATCTCCGAGAGGATGTCGTTGAAATTCCGCGTTTTGTGCCCGGATTCAGCCGTGTAGGTATTTGCATGCATCGGATCGCAGCTCCAGACAATATTAAATCCTTCCTTTTTCATCCCCCGCAGGAGAGGGGGCAGGACTTTATCGATTTTTTTCATGCCGAGCCTGGTAATGAGTGTTATTCGACCCGCCTCGTTATCTGGATTGAGTACATCAATAAGACGTTTGACATCATCGAGGTCATATGTTGGGCCTATCTTCACCCCGATGGGGTTGAGAACACCGCGGAGAAATTCGACATGGGCGCCGTCTACCTGTCTGGTCCGTTCACCTATCCAAAGCATATGGGCAGAGCAGTCGTACCAACCATTCGAGGTTGAGTCCACCCTGGTAAGGGCTTCTTCGTATTCAAGAAGAAGCGCCTCGTGCGAGGTAAAAAGCTCAGTCTGGGTGATCTGAGGATTGTCGGTAGGAATACCGATTGTCTCCATGAATTTAATAGCCTGTTCGATCTGTTTGGCCAGTCGTTCGTAAGATCGTCCCATAGGGGATTGAATGACGAATTCCTGATTCCAGGAATGGACCCTCTGCAGGGTCGCAAAACCTCCCTTGGTGAAGGCGCGCAGCAGATTGAGCGTTGAAGCTGCCATGTTGTAGCCCTTCATCATATATTTCGGATTGGGGATTCTGGCGGCCTCGATCGGTTCTGGACGATTGACCATATCGCCGCGATAGGATGGGATTTCTATGCCGTTGACAGTCTCGGTGTTGGATGATCGAGGTTTGGCAAACTGGCCGGCGATTCTGCCCACTTTGATGACCGGCTTGCCTCCGGCGTATGTCAGGATAATGGCCATCTGCAGGAGGACTTTCAGGGTTTCCCTTATCTTAGGTGCTGTGATTTTGGAGAAATCTTCGGAGCAATCACCTCCCTGCAAAAGAAAGGCATCACCCCTGACCGCTTTGGCCAGTAGGGACTTCAAAGCCCGGATCTCTCCGGCAAAGACCAGAGGGGGGAGTTGGGAAAGATCTGCCAGAACTCGGTCCACTTCTGTTTGTTCGGGCCACAAGGGTTGCTGGAGGGCGGTAAATTCTTTCCAGCTTGATTTGCTCCAGGCGTTATTGGTGGGTGTCATACAGCGTCCCTCTCACAGTTGATAATGATCTGTTATGTATAAAATATGCGCGGCGGAATTCTATCAGACACAGCAGCGCTCAACATCGAATGCATTGAGAATGCGCAATTCGCGCTCTCTTTTTGAACCCTCAGGCGGGGGAAGGAACTGCAGATCCGGCAGGAGATTTTCGGCAGTCATTCTATTAGGCAGAGAGTGTAATCCATATCCAAGAATCTTGCCAGTTGAAGTATCCAGAAGTTCCGCGTCCTCTCCATTGGTCACTACCGCCAAGGGTATACGATATTCGGGATTGAGGACTCTGGCTGCAGCAATCGCCGCCCGCTCGCGGCTTACCAGAGAGCCCGGACCATAGCGGATGATCATGCACTGCTTCCCCCCAAGAATAGTGGTAAGGTCAATGATAGATCTGACAAAACAGCGGGAGAAAAATGTTTCAATATATAACCGAGGCTGTAGTTCGGCTTTTTGATATCCTTTTTCCTCGACCATCATTCTGCTGAGATTCTGGCGAATCCGCTCGTCGTCGGTATCAGTCAACTCTTCATCGGTAAGGTAATCGATGAGGGTGCCGTAGATGAGGTGGTGGTGCTTTGGTTCTGTCATGGTCCCGCCGAAATATTTCAAATGGGCAGTACAAAGAGGATTTTGAGTGGCAGATCGTCTGCAACAGCCGATCTGCAAGACACATAATCTTTTTTCATACTAATTTGTGCGGCATGATTTGTCATATAAAAAACCATGGCCCGACTTGTCGAAAGAGTGGTTAGCGTGTACCTTCGTGCTTCAGTCTTGAGGCAAGAAAGCAGAGGGTTCAATCGAGTATCGGGAGAAATACGATGGCACAAGAACATGACAATCTGACAAAAACATGGCTGAAGATCACTATACTCACTGATCCGGCCCTCGTTGATCCGATCAGCGATTTCCTTATGGGGGTTGCGGATGTCGGAGTTGAGATCGGCGTGGACGATCAGGCTGCACTGCAGACCCTGAATGTCTACCTGGCTGAGGCGGATCTTCAGCACTCCGAAAAAAACCGCATCATTTCTGAAATAGCTTCCTATCTCAAAGAGATGTCGGCAATTTTCCAGGTTGATCTGCCGGTCATGACAACCACGTATTTTAGCGAGGAAGACTGGGGCAGCACTTGGAAAAAGCACTTTGTGCCGTTTGCAATTGTCTCCGACCTGATCATTGCCCCGACCTGGGAGCCCTATGAGGCGGCACCGGGTGAGAAGGTTATTGTCATGGACCCGGGAATGGCCTTTGGCACAGGGCATCACGCCACAACAAGTCTCAGCCTGGGTCTGGTACGTGAGGTGGTCCAGAGGATGATAGGAGCCAGTGTCCTGGATGTGGGTACAGGCACCGGCATACTCGGCATGGCTGCCGCTTTGTATGGAGCAGCAGAGGTTCTGGGTATCGACAATGATCAGGAGGCCTTAACAGCCGCAAAAGACAATGTCAGGCTCAACGCCCTGGAAGGGGTTATGCACGTGGCCGCAACACCTCTCGAATCGTTGTCTGGGGACTATTCACTGGTGGTGGCGAATATCATCCATGACACCCTTGTGGCACTGGCCCCGATTCTCGATCGGTTGACCAAGCCGGCCGGAGCACTTGTTCTTTCAGGTATCCTGCAGGGAACACAGACGGAGAATATAATTCAGTGTTTTCAGGACAGGGGATTCCGACTCGAGAAATGTGAACAGTTGACAGAGTGGTCCGCCTTGCTGTTGATCAAGGAAATGAGCTGAAGACTTTACAGCGGTGGTTTGAGCGGGGTCAGTTGGTAGTTTGTCTCGAAGATAACGGCTACTCCCAGGGCCTCCCGGCGTATGACAATGCCTGTGGCGTTTATCCAGACCTTGTTGTCCGCCAGTTTTTTCAAGCTTTCGTACGAGAGAATGAAGCGCAGTTTTTTCAGATCCTCATAGGTGACGAGAAACTCCATACGCACTTTGCTGGCAATCGGAAAAAGGTGATCGGTTGTGAGAAAGGCCCCACCGGCACTGATGTTGGCGGCAACGGTTTCAATTAATGGTGAGGGGGAATCTTTGAGTTCCGCCGAGATTCGTGTCTGGAGGTTGAGGAAAAATCGCTCCTGTTCTCTTCGCTCAATAGACATGCGTTCCCTTTTGATAGAGGTCGTAGAGGCCGGGAATAGATCTGTTGTTTTCAGGAAGTTCATGTTTCATATGTATTACATACGTAAATGCTGACAAGTTGTCAAATTGAAAGTAGATTCATGTCGTATTGAAGTTTGATGGCCGAGAAAATCCTCAGGCAGTAAAATGAATTAGAGTTGCGGCGAGTGCTCTTTCTTTCCTTTCGTGTCAGTCGATTATTGCGTGGAGTGCATGCCATATGCGTCGTTTTTTTTTCGACCCGAGCGGCCGGCTTGGTGACAAGGTATTTCTTTCAGAGGAGGAGTCGTATCATCTTGTCCGGGTGCTGCGTCTCAAGAAAGATGCGGAAATCGAGCTTATAGATGGACTCGGCGGGCTGTTCAGGGCAGTTCTGATGGAATTGGGGAAAACTGTCACGGCCCGGATTATCGAGGAGAGGGTGGTGAGGGAAGAGGGAAAAAGGTTCCTCTGGGTCGGTCAGGGGCTCTTAAAAGGCAAAAAGATGGATACCACGATTCAGCATTGTACCGAATTGGGCGTTGCCCGCCTGACTCCTTTTGTAAGCAGCCGCTGTCAGGGCAGACCTGATGAGATGCAGGGCAGGAAAAAATCGGATCGCTGGGAGCGCATTGTCGTCTCGGCATGCAAGCAATGCAGACGAACCCAGCAGATGCATGTTGATGAGGTTGTCGATTTCACTGGCATACTGGCTCTGGTGAGCCGTGAGCCGGATATTCTCCGGCTGGTGTTCTGGGAGGAAGAAACAGATGTCCATCTCCAGGAAATCATGGCGGCAGATCAGTCGAACGCCAGGGTGTGTATCCTTCTTGGTCCGGAAGGTGGCTTTTCCCGGGCTGAAATGGCAGCGGCCAGAGACCTCGGCTTCCAGACTGTCAGCCTCGGCAATCACATCCTGAGAGCTGAGACCGCGACTTTGACGGCCGTCTCGCTTGTTCAGTTTCTCCTTGGCAATCTTTAGGAACGCCCCAGCAATTTTCGAACTTTCACCTTATTGAGAATCGGTCTGAATAATGATCGCCTCAATCGCCGACTGAGGTATCCAGCCACTCCGGCCAGTCTCATCAGTGACAAAATAATAATCAGCGTGGCTTTTTTTCACCTGAAGCTGCCTTCCCGCCTGGATTGAGCCAATAGAGGCGGCGGTTGAAAAGGGGGAGAGGAGGATCCGGGCCTTGGGCATTGTCACGATAAATACCTGCCGCGAGTTATAGTTGATTATGCTTGCCACGGAGCTGAAAACAAGAAGGATCAGGCACCCCAGGGCAATCAGAATCCAGCGCTTCTGTTCGTTTTTCTTCCTCAATAGAGCAACAGTAAGTGAGATACATATCAGGGTGAAAAACACCGCGGCCAGCTTGCTCCAGCCGTCGAGGGTCAGACGGGAAATGCAGCGGCTTGCGAGAGAGGATTCTGCCTCGAAGATGCCATGGGCCTTTCTGATATACTGGAGATTACCAGTGATATCGGGGTCTCCCGGGGCCAGGATGCGGGCCCGCTCGTAGGACAGAATGGCCTTGCCGATTTTGTTGCTTTGCGCGTAACTGTTACCAAGATTATATAAGACAGAGGCGGAAAAGCCATGTGTTGAGATGATTTTTTCAAAGATCCTGATGGCCTCATCGTAATCACCGCGGCTGTATGCCGCGTTTCCCTGCTGAAAAGAGATAGAAGCTGTGTCATTGGCAAAGGAAACTGCCGGCGATGAAAAAGAAAAATCGAAAGAGAAGAGGAGGATCAGGAGAACGAAGAGACTCTTCATGGCAACTGTCCGCATTCCTTATTGAGTGTATCGGCAAATTGCTGCATTGTGTCAGCTGAGAGTCCATAGCCGGCATAGGCGCCTTTTTCGGCAGCGGCAAAGATTTCCACAAGGGCTGATTCTTTGCCGAGTCTCGCCGTAAGATCAGCAAGGGTGATGGTTTCAGAAGAAACTTGCCAGCACAGTCCGAGCTGCTGTTGGATAACTGATCGGCAACGGGCGAGAAAGGCGGAGCTATTCCCAGCTGTGATTGCCAGTTCCAATTCCCTTGATGCCTGCGTTAGAAGTTGTCTCCTCTGTTTTTTTCTTATTTCAGTCGGATGGAGGTTGAGCCGGCGATTTCTGATCAAGATCCCTAAAAGCAGAAGCAGAAAAAGACCGCAGCATATCACAAAGGCTTGAAACCTGGGATGGGTAAAGATGGGGGTGAATGTTTTGGAGAGTTTCCCGATCCCCGGATGGAGCGGCGCGAGATCTTTCTTAATCGATTCCTCGGTCTTTAGTGGATCGGTCTTGCTAATTTTTTCGGACAAGAACCCTGCTGCCGGGGGTTCTGAGGAAGAGCTCTGGTCGCCTGGAGCTTTGATCTCGAGGGGTATTGGGGTGCTGAAACGGGTTATATACTGTTTTTTTAGCGGATCGAAATAGCTGAAAGAGAGTTGGGGAATGTGGCTGATTGTCCTGTCCTTGATGACCACCGCCTGTTCAAAAACTTTCCTGCCTTTCCGGCTCCCCTCTATAGGAGTGTATTGGCCAGCTGAGGAGTAGGATTTCCAACCGGGGTGATTGGGAAATATCGGGGCTTCGACCCTGTCAAAATTACCCGTTCCTTCGACAATCATTGTGATGCTGAGCGGTTGTCCGATTTCAATGGATGTTGGAGATGCCTTAACCTGCAGGGTGAAATCCCCGATCGCTCCGGAAAAATCCTCTGCCTGGTTCTCCGTTGGCAGGGGGAGTATTTCCAATGTTGTCTCGGACGTATTGATTTTAATGGGTTTTTTCTCAAATCCGCCGAGGAAATGAGAAAAAAAATCGTCCGCAAAGGGGTCCTGGCCGGTAAAGGGTGACTTGGTCTTCTGCCGGACTAGCAGGGTGGCGTCAAGCTGGAGCTGGAATGGAAATTGCCCTTCTTTGATACCGGTCAGGTGAGTGTTCCATGACAGGACATTGTAGGTCGCTCCGTTGAGCCTTTCGGTGGTCTGGCGAGGACGTGAATCGAGTTGTTCCATGACAAAGCCACTGCCCAGAAGGCCCGGCAGAGTATTGACGGAGGCCTGCACATGCTGGGGGAAATAGGCCTTTATCTGGAGAGGAACCCGTTCGCCAACATAGCTCTGGTTCTGCACCTCGGCACGCAGGAAGGCCTTCTGACCGTCCTTTTCCCCAGGACGATCCGGAGATGAGGGCGACGGGGTAGTTTCCTGTTGCTGCGGCGAGGAAGACGTAACTTCCAACAGAATGGCTTCGGTCTGCAGCTTTTTGCCCTCAACTTCAACAGTTACCGCCGGAATTACATATGATCCCGGTTTCATAGCCTGGATGAGATAGGTAATAGAAAGAGAGGCGGAGGCCGTGCCGTTGAT
>JFJP01038251.1_pt1 | contig 18593 bp, 24 predicted proteins | sample 431651 | NCBI WGS metagenome assembly JFJP01 (sample SAMN02602958, study PRJNA72255) | Microbial mat metagenome, whole genome shotgun sequencing project. | biome: fresh water; feature: sink hole; material: water; isolation source: purple microbial (photo- and chemosynthetic) mats found in...
AGATCAATGACCTGTTCGACGATGGTTTTGTCCCCAAAAGGCAGTAAAGGCTTGAAATCTTTCATCCTGGAGGAAAAACCGGCAGCCGGAATGATGGCGGAGAGTCTTTTATGGATGCTTTTATTCATTTTTCCTCCGGCTATTTTCCGAAACTGCAAGACGGAAATTTACAGGTTTCGCAACTGGAGCAGAATCCCCCATGGCCCATGCGGATGATATCGGCTTTGGTTACGGATTCGCCTGCGAGAAGTCGTGGCACCACCAGATCAAAAATGGAAGCCCGGTGATACATGACACAACCGGGAAGACCGATGACGGGGATGTCGTTGATATAGGCCAGCATGAACATGGCGCCCGGCAGGACAGGGGCGCCGTAGGATACAATCCGGCCTCCGGCAGTTCTGATGGCAGCCGGGGTCAGATCATCCGGGTCCACGGACATGCCGCCAGTAACGGCGATCATTTTTGCGCCCTCATCTATTAAGGCTTTGATGGCGGATACGGTCATGGTCAGATCATCGGACACGATTTCTTTTCTCAAGATACGGCTTCCCAGGGCCTCAAATTTTTTCTGGACCACAGGCCCGAACCCATCTTTAATCCGGCCTTGAAAAACTTCCGAGCCCGTCACCACAAGGCCCACATCCAGTTTTACAAAGGGCCGAATGTCGATGATGGGAAAATATTGTCTGCAAATCTCTTCGGCCTCAATGATCCTGTTTTCATCGATGGTCAAGGGGATCACCCGTGTGCCGGCAAGTTCCTGGCCTTTTTCCACCGCCTGACCGGTATGAAGGCAGGCAAAAATCACATCCGGAACCGAATTCAGTTTTTCAAGACCTTCTATGTTAATTTTCAGCAGCCCCTGGTTTAAGGCTTTAAATCCAACTTTTCCTTCTTTGGGATCACTCAGGTGAATTCCATATCCGCAAGCTGCCTTTGCAATTCTCACGGCTGCATCATTTTCATGGATTTCACCATTGAGGCAGGCCACGTAAATATGTTGCTTTCCTAAATTGAGGAGGTCTTCCACATCGGCTTCAGTGATGATGTGGCCCTTTTTAAATTGAGGGCCTTTGAAAAGATCGGGGACAATGCGGGTGATGTCATGAAGCAGGATCTTTCCGACGGCTTCGTTAACCGGTACCGCCTTGACCTGATCTTTTTCATAATATTTCATCTACGTATTCTTCCTTTTAAAACTGTTTTTATCCACCGAGATTAGGGTTAATAAATTCAATGACGTCATTTTCAAAAACGCTTTGGGTATCATAGGATGAGGGATAGATATAGGTTCCGTTTTGTTCCACGATGAGATGGGGGTCCCCTTCCTTTGCCCATTCAATAAGCGTCTTGATCGTCATCCCCTCCGGGATGATTTCTTTTATTCCGTTCAGATGAACCATCATGATTCAAATCCTTCCACATGCCTTGCATTCAGGATTGGGTACAAGCTTCAAAGAGTGAAGTCTCATGTCAAGGCCTGAAATGCGGAGCATCCGGTTTTTAAGTGTTTTTCCGATTCCCAGGATCAATTTAATGGTTTCCATGGCCTGGAAGGATGCGGCTATCCCTGCCGTGGGGCCGATGATACCGGGGCTTGTGTCTGATGGAATGCCTGGTCCTCTAACAATGCATTCAAAACAGGCAGTTTGACCCGGTATAAAGCTGGACACCATGGCATTAAACCCCTGCACCCCGCCGTACACAAAAGGCAGTTCATGCCTGAGGGATGCCCGGTTCAGCACCTGCCGGGTCTCATAATTATCCGAGCCGTCCACAATAATATTCACATCCTTCAGCAATCCATCAATATTGAAATGGGTAATCCTTTCTTGAACAGGAGTGACCCGGACATGGGAATTTAATGCTTTGATGCGGATGGCCGCCGATATGGTTTTTGGCTGTCCTAAAAAAGCTTCGGAATGAATGATCTGGCGGTTGAGGTTGCTTAATTCCACAACATCACCGTCTGCTATTTTGATATGACCGATTCCTGCCGCTGCAAGATAAAGGCAGGTGATGGACCCCAACCCGCCGACCCCGGCGATCAGGACGCATGCACAGGCAAGCGCTTCCTGACCATCGGGGCCTATTTCGGGAAGAATGGTCTGCCGTATATATCTTTGATCATCCAACCTTCTCATGTTTATTTTATCTGCATGGCTATTTTATATTATTTTTTTCCTTATACTCCTGGATGGCATGGTATACCCGCTCCGGTGTCAGGGGCAGTTCATACAGCCTGACGCCTGCGGCATCATAAACTGCATTCAGGATAGCCGGGATGGTGGGCATGATGGCTCCTTCACCGACTTCTTTGGCCCCATAGGGACCGTTCGGTTCAGCACTTTCCACGACAATGGCTTCAACCATCGGCATATCCATGGAGGTCACGATCTTGTATTCGGCGAGATCGTGATTGAGCACCCGGCCCTGTTTGTCAAAAATGACTTCTTCATGCATGGTTTCGCCGATCCCCATGGAGACGGACCCCTGCATCTGGCCTTCAACCGAGGTCAGGTTGATGGCTTTTCCGCAGTCATGGGCATCCGTGATTTTATCAATGGTGACCTGTCCGGTTTCCATATCCACGGTGACTTCAGCCACCTGGGCGGAACATCCATAAGCTGGCGAGGTACCAACGGCCGCGCCCTTGAATTTGCCGCCTAAGAGATGGGGCTTATATTTTCCGGTTCCAACGATGGAGCCTTTTTCAAGGAAGGCGATTCTGGACGCTTCTCTAAAGGTCAGTTTTTCAGACTTCGGATTATCGATCCATCCCCTGTGTTCCTTGATATATCTTGTTCTCAGTTCTGAAAAATCCGGGGCTTTGCCTTTGAATTCTATAAATCCCTTGCGGATATCCATACTCTCAACCGGGACTTTTAATTGCTCGGCAAGAACTTCCAGCACCTGCTTTTTGGCGTGTTCTGCTGCATCTTTGGTGGCATGGCCTGTCATTAATGTCTGACGGCTGGAATAGGCACCCAGATCCACGCCCATGTCGGTGTCGCCCGAGGCAAGACGGATATTTTCTAAGGGGATGCCAAGGGTTTCCGCCGCAATCATGGCAAAGGCTGTATCCGATCCCTGGCCGATTTCAGCAGAAGCCGTATAAACGAGAGCCGTTCCGCCGTCTTCAGTCAATTTTACAATAACGGTTCCGTGCCAGGTATCTGACCGGTAGATGGGGTAGCCGGCACCGGACACAAAGAACCCGCAGGCCATGCCGATTCCTTTGCCCTTGGGCATATGGCCTTTTTTCTTGTCCCAGTCCGAGCCTTTACGGACGGCTTCAATGCATTCGGACATGCCGAAGGAACTCATGTTGAGATCGTTGCAGGTGGTGTCCCCTGTTTCCATCATGTTTTTGATGCGAAGTTGCAGGGGATCCATGCCGATTTTTTCAGCAATCATGTCCAGCTGCTGTTCAAAACAGGCTCGGGCAATAACAGCCCCGTGACCGCGCTGGGCACCGCAGGCCGGTTTGTTGTTGTAGACCCGGTACCCGTCATAGCTCATATTGTCGAGTTTGTAAGGTCCACCCAAAAGAGAGCCGGTATAATACACCGTGGCAATTCCGAAGCTCGTGTAGGCCCCGCCGTCCAGCCAGCATTCGTGTTTGATCGCCATAAGGGTACCGTCTTTTTTGGCACCGGTTGTAATGGTGTGGGAGAACTGGTGTCTGGCTCTGGCCAGCATGAACACCTGGTCTCTTGTATAATTCATCTTCACAGGTTTTCTTGTTTTTTTAGCAAGAAAGCAGCAGGCCAGTTCCATGGGGTTGGCTGAGGCCTTGATGCCGAAGCCTGCACCCACATAGGGTTTGATGACCCGGACCTTTCCGACATCCATGCCGAGTACCATGGCCACGGTTCGCTGGACATAATGGGGAACCTGTGTGGAGCTGGTCAGGGTTAAGACGCCGAGATTATCAAATTCGGCAATACATCCCTGCATTTCGATGAAAGCCCCGTCCTGGCGCTTGTTTTTCATTTTTGTGGTGATGACGATGTCGCTGTTTTTCAAGCCCTCTTCAACATTTCCGAATTCCTGGTGAACTTCGGCACACAGGTTTTTGGGTGATCCTTCATGAAGCAGAGGTGCATCGTCTTTCATGGCATCTTCAATGGTGAAAACAGCTGGCAGAATTTCATATTCCACTTTTATCAATTCTACGGCAGCAAGGGCGATATCAAGGGATTCAGCAGCCACGGCTGCAATTTCATCCCCAACATAGCGGACTTTATCAATGGCAAAAACCGTTTCATCATACCGGGCCGGGCTAACGCCATATTTGATGTCTCCGGCATCCTTTGACGTGATGACGGCTTTGACACCTTTCAGCTTTTCAGCCGCCGATGTGTCGATGGAAATTATTTTTGCATGGGCATGGGGGCTTTGCAGCAGGGCGCCATACAACATGCCGGGTCTTGAAATATCATCTACAAATACAGCTCTTCCGGTTGCCTTGTCCGGCGTATCAATGCGGTTTGCCCGGGTGCTGATTACATCATATTCTTTCATGGATCCTCCTTCAAATGAGCGCTCGGTTATGATCTCAGGGATTCGATGGCTTCAAAAATTTTGGTATATCCCGTACAACGGCACAGGTTCCCGGAAATGCCTTCCCGGATTTCCTGTTCGCTCGGGTTAGAATTTTTATCCAGAAGGCTTTTGGTGGACATGATCATTCCGGGTGTGCAATACCCGCACTGAATGGCCCCTTTCTCAACAAAGGCGTTTTGAATCGGATGAATTCCTTCATCCGTGCTCAATCCTTCAACGGTTTCAATCTGAGATCCATTGGCCTGAACCGCCAGTACGAGGCAGGAATTCACTGGATCTCCATTCATAATAACGGTGCAGGCGCCGCAGTCACCAGTGTCGCAGCCTTTTTTGGTGCCGGTCAGCTTAAGGTCATAGCGGAGCAGATCCGCAAGTGTTTTATTGGGCTCAACTGCTGTTTCATAAGCCAGTTGATTGATGGTCAGGTTGATTATTTTTTTCATTTATGTCTCCTCTTGAGTATCATTTACTTTCCGGCAAGTTCAAAGGCGGTTGCAAGGGTGCGTTTGGTCAGAACACCCACCATGGCCCGTCTGTAGGCGGCGCTGCCTCTGAAATCATCAATGGGTTTGCAGTCTTCAGTTCTGGCAATTTCACCCGCTTTGTAGAATGATGCTTCTTCTGCAATCTTGTCTTTGAGAAGTGCTTCGGCTTTTAACGCCCGGATGGGGGTGGCAGCAACGGAGCCCAGTGCAATCCGGGTATTAAGGATTTTTTTGGTTTTCGGGTCAAATTCAAGGAAGGACGCTACATTAACGACATTGATTTCTGAAGATTTCCGTTTCCCAAGCTGGATATAATGGGCTCCGCTGTGAGCCGGTGGAGTCGGCAGCCTGAAACCGGTGAGGATTTCATCAACCTTCATGTCTGTTTTGCCCGGGCCCTTGAAAAATTCTTCTATCGGGATTTCCCGTTTCCCATCCAGGCTTTCAAGAAGAACAACGGCTTTGTAGATCAGCAGGGCAGGCAGAGAATCACCGGCAGGACTTGCATTGGTGACATTGCCACCAATGGTGGCCCGGTTGCGGATCAGATGGGTGCCAAGATTATCGACCCCGGATTTCAGGGCAGAAAATTTTTCTTTGATGACAGGTGTCCCGGAGATTTTTGCCATGGTGGCGCAGGCCCCGATTTCCACGGAATCCTTATTATCCCTGATCTGAGACAAAGCTTCAATTTTCTGCAGACTGATAATATGGTCTGTTGTGATAATCTTCTTTTTCAGATGAACCAGAAGATCGGTTCCCCCGGCCAGAAACCTTGCGGTTGAGCTCCATTTTTTTTTGAGTTCCAAGGCTTCTTTAATGGTGCCGGGTTCATGAAATTCAAATTTAGGTAAAAGCATAACATTTCCCCTCTTAGTTTTAGTAAATACTTACATGAATTTTTAACATCTTGCTATCATTGAAAAAACGTTATGTCAATACAAACATAACGATTGAAATCATATTTTTTATATTGAAAATTCACATTCTGAATCCAATTAAGGGGGTGACAGGAAAAAAATTCTGAGATACTATCGTCATCGCCATGGAGAATACACATTTCAAAGTCCGTATGAGAGTCTGGATTGAAACCGAAACCGGGGAAACCCTATATGGTGAAGGCCAGATCGGCATTCTGGAAGCCATTGAAAAAGAAGGCTCTATCAACGCTGCGGCAAAATCCCTGGGCATGGGATACAGGTCCATGTGGGGCAGGCTTAAGAAAATCGAACAAAGAATAGGAACACCCCTCCTGGTTCGCCGGAAAGGAGGCGTGCTAGGCGGAGAATCCGTTCTCACCTCAGAAGCAAAACTCATGATTGAAAAATTCAGACAACTGCAACAACAGATCAATGATGCTGCAAAAAAAATCCATACCTGTATTTACTCATAGATAGCTTTTCCTTAAAATTCAAAGATTTAAGGATATGTGGTCATGGACAGAACCTCAGTGTCGCTGCTGAAAAAAAGGGATACACCCTGTCCGGCGGTGAAGCAAGATTTCTTCCTGAAGACGTGGAATGGTTTTAAAAAGAAATCGGAACCCTATGCTTTCTCCGGCTTTAAAACAAGGAAAAATAATCTGCCGTAATGCTTCATGTACCCGGCCGTGAACTCGGCATAATTGCCGTTCCCGCAGAATAGGTCTGCCCGGGCCGGGCCCTTGATGGCACCACCCGTATCCTGGTTCAGCACAAAAAATGAAGCCTTTTTCCATTCCTTTTGCGGCTCCATGGCGTCTTTATCCGGTAACTGGGCCTGCATAAAACACAGAGCGCCCCTGGGGAGGAGTCCGCTGTCCGTTGCCACGGAACGAAAGGCCGTCACTTTAACGCCAAGGCTGCCATAGGGGCCGTCTGTTTCTTTATTGAAAAACACATAGCTCTGATTATAGTTCAAAACTTCATCCGTTCTTTCCGGATGCGCCTCAAGCCATTGCCGAATGGCCTGCATGGACATGTTTTCCTTTGAAATCTCGTTTTTATCAATGAGATATTTCCCCACAGAGCTGTAGGCCCTGCCGTTGCTTGCCGCATAGTGAACCCTTAACAGGTCGCCATTCCCAAGATCAACCCGTCCCGATCCCTGGATCTCCAGGAAAAAACCGTCCACCTTGCTTTTCAACCAGGCAACAGGCTCGGCCCGTTTGTGAAAATCATCTAAGCCCGTGATTTCCTTTCTGGTATAATACGGCACAACTTTTTTTGTGGCATCATTCACCCTTGCCGTCAGGCGTTTATGGCCTTTGTACTGCTCTGAAAACGCTGACAAATCAATCTCAAAAAGGTCATTGGGTTTTGAAAAAATCGGAAAAGGATACCCTTCACTCTTCTTAAGCCTGCCTTCATAGGTGGGCTCATAATACCCGGTAAAAAGGACTTCGCTGTTCTCATTTCCGGTTGTTTCATATACGACAAACCGGTCTTTGATCAATTCATTCACCCCTTTTGTGGACGGCTCTGTTTTAAGGCAGGCCTTAAAAACTTCCAGAGATCGAATCATATGTCCGGCAGTATAAGTCTCATTTTCATAGGTATATTGTCTTTCTGCCGGCACCTTTTTGAAATATATCAGGCTGTTGTCAATGGAATCCACAAGTCCCTGATAATCCATATGATCCATGAACGCAGGATATTCTTCCGGCTTTAGTTTTTTTAAGGCTCCGGCTTCTTTTTTTTCTTCCCTGATGGCGGACGTGCAGCCGCAAAAAATCCAGAGAATGATCATGAGACAGATCCGTTTTTTATGCTTCAACACCATCTTATTCGCCTTCCGCATATCGCTTATTGAAATCTCGGGTCACTGTTTTTGAATAGTCTATGGGGTGAAGGTCATCCATGATTTTTTCAGAAACTTTCAAGTCTTCAAGCTTTCTGGCTGTAGACATGACCCTGGTCTCCATGGCACCCACGGTTCTGTTGTATCCGGCCACACATTTTTCAATGTCTTTACCGAGCTGATTGATATTGTCGGTCATGCTGCAAAGCCGTGAAAAAAGTTCAATCCCGAGATTTCTGATCTCTTCTGCATTCTCATGGCTTTTCTCCTGTTTCCAGGAATAGGAAACCGCCTTTAAAAGCGCAATCAGTGTGGTTGGCGTTGCGAGGATCACCCCTTTTTCCATTCCTTTTTCAATCAGATCCGGATAAACCGTTAAGGCCGCACTGAAAAAATTTTCTCCCGGAATAAACAACACCACAAATTCAGGTGAAGGGGTAATTTCCTGAAAATAATTTTTTGATGACAAATTTGAGATATGCATCATCACCTGACGTCCGTGGTCCTTCATCCGTTCCTGTTTTTCCTTTTCGTCCCGGGCTTCAAGGGCATCCAGATAGGCCATAAGCGGCACTTTGGCATCCACAACGACGTTGCGGTTTCCCGGCAGGGTAATCACCATGTCGGGCCGGACAGACCCTTTTCCCCCACCCGAAGCGAGCTGTTCTTCAAAATCACAGTATTCGCTCATCCCGGCGAGTTCAGCCACCCGTTTCAGGGTCATTTCCCCCCACCGTCCCCGGACATGGGGAACCCGCAGGGCTTTGACAAGGTTACCGGTCTCGATGGAAAGATGGTTCTGGGTTCGTCCCATTTCCAGAAGCCGTTCCGTGATGGACCCATAGGCCTTTTCCCGTTCTTTTTCCATGAGGGTCAGCCGGGCCTCATATTTATCAAGGGTCTGCCGAACCGGATCAACGGTTTTGATGATCTCATTTCCCTTGATATCAAAATCCTTCCGGGCTTCCTTGACATAGGATGAAAAATACCGGTCCGCAAATTCCATAAACCGGGTTGAATTTTCAAGCAATGCCTCACCGGCAATGGTTTTCATCTTTTTCGAAAAAAAGAAGCCCCATGTCTTTGCAAGGATGATGCAGAGGATCACTCCAAGACCGAGGCCGGACAAGAAATAGGTGAGGTTCTCAAAGGATATCACACTATTTTGCAGTATAGGTTCCGCTTTTACCCCCGGATTTGAATTTGAGATGGATATCCGATATTCTCATGGCCTTGTCATAGGATTTACACATGTCATAGATGGTGAGGGCTGCAACAGAAACCGCTGTCAGGGCTTCCATTTCCACGCCGGTTCTGCCGGTGAGAGACACTTCACCTTCAATATCAATGGCTTGAAGTTGGGTGTCAAAGGAAAAGTCGATTCTGGCATGGGTGATATTGAGCGGGTGACACATGGGAATCAGGTCTGATGTTTTCTTGGCAGCCATGACACCGGCAATTCTTGCGGCTTCAAGAACATTCCCTTTTTTTACTTTTTCATCCATGATCCGGCTAAGGGTTTCTTTTTCCATGAAAATCCTTCCCCCGGCAATGGCTACCCGATGGGTTTCGGTCTTTTCCCCCACATCCACCATTCTGACCCTGCCGTCTTTATCCAGATGGGTAAAGTCCGTCATTTTTTTTCCTGTTTAAAAAACTGTTTTTTGCTGGTCACTTGTGTTTTTACCTGGTTCAAGGTGTGGGTCAGGGTTTGTATGACCGTTTCCCGGATATCCCCTGCAACCACAAGAAACATGACATCATCCCCCACCTTCAGGAGTTTTCCCTCATTGATATGGATCAGGATTTCAACAATCCCCGGTGTTTTTTTCTGTTCTTTGATAATCTGTTCCAGTCTGTCATGATCAACGGTAATGGTAAGACCGGTCACTTCATCGCCCTCACGGGAGGTTGCCCGGACCACGCCGTTATGGCATAAAATCATTCCGGCCTTATGGTAATCCGGGTGTTTTTTGATCTGTTCGAGCAGGGTTGTCACATTCATTTTTTATCTCCTTTATTTATTCCAGATTTTTTTCGGCAATTATCCTTGCTTTCTCAAGGTCTTCAGGGGTATTCACATTAAAGATAAACTGAAGATCCGGGTCCAGGGGTTTTAATTCCCGGATGGGAATTTCCTTTACTTTACCGGGCCTGAAAAACTTTTTGATCATATAGATATCTTTCTCAAGGCAGGCTTCAATCAAGGGGATGCATTCCTTTGAATAGGCAGCGGACAAGGTTTCAAGCCCGTCATCGGTTTTCGGCACAATGACATCATAGCCTTTTTCAATCTTTCCCACGATATACTCAATCACCGACTGCCGAACAAAAGGGGTATCACAGGCGGTCACATAGACATAGGGACAGGATGCATAGAAAAGCCCGGCATGAAGTCCTGCCAGTGCACATTTTGAAGGGATGATATCGGTGACGATGGTCATGTCCCAGCCTGCAAAATCCTCTGGGTCATTGACCACAATAATGACCTCCTTGAAAAGAATCGAAAACACCTTGTAAATGCTTTCAAGGATCATCTTCTCTCCAACCTTGCGGAAAGTCTTTTTTTCTCCGGGAAGCCGGCTGTTTTTACCGCCTGCCAGGATCACGCCCGTAACATCAAATTTCATTGGCCCCTGCCCTGCCCCTTCATTCTTTTTTTATCCTAACACTGATTATAGCAAGTCAAACTTAAAATCAAGGTATTGCCCGCCATAAAAAAAGATGATAAGGATTCTAACAGGCATATAAATCAAGGAAAGCATTTGATATGAAAAAAAAAAAAACCCTTCTGAATGACCAGGATTTTAAACGGATCATCACCCGCATGTCCCATGAGATTATTGAAAAACACAGGGGCACTGGAAATCTTGCCCTTGTGGGGATTCAGACCCGCGGAGATTTTCTGGCCAAACGGATTGCCGATCAGATCGAGCAGATAGAAAACGTCATTCTCCCGGTGGGCAGCATGGATATCAACATGTACCGGGACGACTGGACAAAAATCAGCCGTCAGCCCACGGTGAGGCCGTCCAATATCCCCTTTTCCGTGGATGATATGGACATTATCCTGGTGGATGATGTTCTTTTTACCGGCCGGACCATCCGCGCCGCCATGGACGCCCTGATGGATTTCGGCAGACCTTCCCGGATTGAGCTGGCCATTCTGATTGACCGGGGACATCGGGAGCTTCCCATCCAGGCAGACTACAAGGGAATTTCCATCAACACCGAACATGAAGACATGATCAACGTCCTTGTGGCTGAACATGACCCGCAGGACCTTGTCTATATGGAACAGGATTAGCCCATGAGTACCGCATCCCATAAAAAAAATACTCCGGAAAATATCCGGGTCGCTGTTCTTTCCGTCTCCACCACCCGAAGCCTTGACCAGGATGAGTCCGGTGCATGGATCAAAAAACAGGCCAAAAAGGAAGGCCACGAAGTCGTCATCCATCAGGTGGTCACCGATGACATCGCCGCCATCCGGGAACTCATCCTGCATGTGACCGAAAAAATAGGTCCGGATGCCGTTATCATGACCGGCGGAACCGGCATCAGCCCCAAAGATGTGACCATTGAAGCTGTCACACCCTTGTTTGAAAAAGAACTCACCGCTTTCGGCCCTCTTTTTGCCCAACTCAGTTTTGAAGAAATTGATTCGGCCGCCATCCTCTCCCGGGCCACGGCCGGGGTCATCGGAAAAACCCTCGTCTTCTGCATGCCGGGCAGCATCAAAGCCTGCAAGCTCGCCTGCAACGCGCTGATCTTTCCTGAACTGGGACATCTCTTGAAACACATAAAGGAATAAACCATGAATCAAATCGAAACCTTTATCCACCACTGGCCGGAAACCGAATCCAAAACCCGGCAGGCATTTTCCGAACTTTACGAACATCTGAAAACCCTTGACGACACTGATTTGGAATTCAATGAACGCCCCGGCGTCAGCTATTCGCTCCGCCCGAAACACAAAAGCCAGAAAAAGCGATCCCTTTTTGCCATGGTGGATGTCATTGATGATACCCCTGACGAAAGATGGCTGTCTGTCTGTTTTTACGGAGAAATGGTGACGGACCCGGATGACGCCGGAGACCTGATCCCCGAAGGTCTTCTAGGGGAAGATGGGTACTGTTTTGATCTCTATGAATATGACGGGGACGGGATCGACTATTTAAAACAGCGGCTTTCCGAGGCCCATGAGAATTCAAAGGAATAGTTGTTTAAGTTGTTCTATGCCATCTTTAACGATCTGAAACCGGTGCAAAATTGTAACCGAAAGAGCGGAGCTATTTTCCGACTATGAAATCCAAACCGAACCCTTCCCAAAAAAATAAGGCCTGTAACCCCGATTCAGAGCGAAAAGGAATCATCCTTGCCGGCGGATCAGGAAGCCGCCTGTATCCTTTGACCTATTCCGTCAGCAAACAATTGATGCCCGTGTATGACAAGCCCATGATTTATTATCCTTTAGCGACACTCATGCTTTCAGGCATTACGCAGATACTGATCATCACCACCCCCCATGATCATGACAATTTCAAACATTTGCTGGGAGACGGTTCCCAATGGGGTATCCATCTTGAATATACCATCCAGCCGTCTCCGGACGGACTTGCCCAGGCCTTTATTCTGGGGGAAAAATTTATCGGGAAAAATCCTGCAGCACTGATTCTGGGGGACAATATCTTTTACGGGGAAGGCCTGTCTGAAAGATTACAGGCAATTTCAAAAAAAGATAAGGGCGCTACCATATTCGGATACTATGTTAAAGATCCTCAACGCTACGGTGTCGTTGGATTTGACCGCAAAGGAAGCATCACGAGCATTGAAGAAAAGCCTGAAACCCCGAAATCCAATTATGCTGTTACCGGGCTCTATTTCTATGACAATGATGTGGTGAGGATTGCAAAGGAAATCAAACCCTCTGAAAGGGGCGAACTCGAAATTACCGATATCAACAATACCTATCTTCACCAGGGAAACCTGGATATTGAGCTTTTCAGCCGGGGAACCGCCTGGCTGGATACAGGAACCCATGATTCTCTTCTGGATGCTGCAACCTTTATCAAGGTTGTGGAAGATCGCCAGGGATTAAAAATTGCCTGCCCTGAAGAAATTGCCTTTAGAATGAAGCTTATCCCTGCAGAACAACTGGAAAAACTGGCCCAGCCCATGAAAAAAAACGGCTATGGACAATATTTGCTGTCCCTCCTGAAAGAGGCGTGAACCCATGATGAAATATATACAACTGAACCTTCCGGACGTTTTCCTGATTGAACCTGAAGTCTTTGGAGATCACCGCGGTTTTTTCATGGAAACCTTTCGGGAAGATGAATTTAAAAAAAACCTGTCCTGTGGATCTTTTGTTCAGGACAACCACAGCAAATCCGGTCAGGGCATTTTAAGGGGGCTTCACTACCAGATACAACACCCCCAGGGAAAACTGGTGCGGGTGATTTCAGGAGAAGTCTTTGATGTGGCCGTGGATTTGCGGAAATCCTCTCCGTTTTTTGGAAAATGGTCAGGCGCCGTGCTTTCAGCTGAAAACAAAAAAATGCTGTGGGTGCCCCCGGGTTTTGCCCACGGCTTTTATGTCATCAGCAGAGAAGCGCAATTCGTTTATAAATGTACGGATTATTATGCCCCCAGCCATGAACGGTGCATTATCTGGAATGATCCGTCCATCGGCATCGACTGGCCCATCATCCCTGGAACTTCCCCGGTTCTATCCCGGAAAGATGAAACCGGCCTCAGCTTAAAAGATGCCGAGGTGTTTGCATGAAAATTCTCTTACTGGGTTCAAACGGTCAACTGGGGTGGGAATTGCAGCGGACCTGCCCGGATCATGTAAAACTTGCCACCTGCGATTATCCGGCCATTGACTTTTGCAGTACGGACAGCATAGAGAACTGCATCCATACAACCCATCCCGACTGCATTATCAATGCGGCTGCCTATACGGCTGTGGATCAGGCAGAAAAGGACAGTGAAACAGCCGACAGGATAAACCATGGAGCAGTCGCTGAAATCGCCGGACTCTGCCGGCAGCATGGAATTCACCTGGTTCATATCTCCACGGATTTTATTTTCAACGGCAAACATTATAAACCGTATCAACCGGAAGATGCCCCCGACCCCATCTCTGTTTACGGCAAATCAAAATTAAAAGGGGAACAGGCGGTTCTCAAAATTTTAAAGGATCAATCCCTGATCATCCGAACTGCCTGGTTATACTCTTCCCATGGCAACAATTTTGTCAAAACCATGCTGAAACTTATGGCGGAAAAACAGAGTCTGAACGTCATTGATGAGCAGATCGGAACCCCCACCTGGGCCCATGGCCTTGCAACCATCATCTGGGTCGCCCTTGAAAAAGAAATAACAGGGATCTTTCACTGGACCGATGCCGGCGTGGCTTCCTGGTATGATTTTGCCATGGCCATCCAGGAAGAGGGACTCCAGACAGGGCTTCTGGATCGGGCCATCCCGATTTTTCCCATCCCGGGACAATTTTATCCCACCCCTGCCGAAAGACCCTTTTACAGCATTCTTGACAAAACGTCTTTCTGGAAAGCGCTGGATATAAAACCCGTTCACTGGCGCGTTCAACTTAGAACCCTGTTAAAGGAATTTCACCCATGAAACACCTTCTTGTAACCGGCGGGGCAGGATTTATCGGTACAAATTTTGTCTATTACTGGCTGGATAAATATCCGGAAGACCACGTGGTTGTTCTGGATGCCCTGACCTATGCCGGAAACAGACAGAATTTAATCCAGGCGGAAAAGAATCCGAAATTTGAATTCGTCGCAGGCAATATCCTGGATCAGCCCCTTGTGGAGTCACTCCTTGTCTCCCGCAAGATTGATACCCTTGTCCATTTTGCCGCAGAATCCCATGTGGACAGATCCATCCTTGGGCCGGATGACTTCATCAACACCAATATCATCGGCACACATACCCTTCTTAAAGCGGCTAAAAAAATCTGGCTGGATGCCACACCCCCCCTGAACCACCGCTTCCACCATATTTCAACCGATGAGGTCTATGGATCATTAAAACCCGATGCCCCGCCCTTTACCGAAAAAACACCCTATGCCCCGAACTCTCCCTATGCCGCCAGCAAAGCTGCATCGGATCATCTGGTCCGGGCCTATCACAAGACCTATGGCCTCTCTACCACCATCAGCAACTGCTCCAATAATTATGGCCCGTTTCAGTTCCCGGAAAAACTGATTCCCCTGATCATCACTCATATCCTTTATGGAAAATCCCTTCCGGTTTATGGTGACGGGAAACAGATCCGGGACTGGCTCTATGTGGATGACCACGCCCTCGGGATTGATCTTATCCTCCAAAAGGGGAAAACAGGAGAAACTTATAATATCGGCGGAAACAACGAACTGGCCAATCTCGACATTGTAGGCCTTATCTGCAACATCCTGGATAAAAAATTTGCCCGGGAGCCGGCACTCATCAAAACATACCCCGACTGCCCCTCATCCCAAGGCCGCCACCCACACACCCTCATCACCCATGTCACAGACAGACTCGGCCATGACCGCCGCTATGCCATTGATGCCGACAAAATCTCCACAGCGCTTGGGTATTGCCCCCGGGAATCCTTTGAAACCGGAATCAGGAAAACCATTGACTGGTATTTATTCAAACATAAAAAACTCCCTATTCAAGGTGTTTAACCCTAATGCATAAATCCGACAAAATCTTTATTGCTGGCGCTTCCGGCATGGCAGGCAGCGCCATTATCCGGAACCTGGTGAAAAAAGGATATACCCATCTGATCGGGAGTTATCATTCCAAAACCCTGCCGGAGCAGAAAAATCTGCCGTTGAAACAGATCCGGATCGACCTGCAATACCAGGATGCCGTCAACCAGTTCTTTAAAACTGAAAAACCGGATTATGTTTTTCTTGCCGCAGCCAAAGTCGGCGGCATTCAGGCCAACAACACCTATCCGGCAGAATTCATCTATAGTAACCTGGCCATTCAGGCCCATGTCATCCAGGCAAGCTTTGAGAACAAGGTCAAACGACTGCTGTTTCTGGGATCATCCTGCATCTACCCTAAACACTGCCCCCAGCCCATGAAGGAAGAGCATCTGTTGACAGGGCTTCTTGAGCCCACCAATGAACCCTATGCCATTGCAAAAATTGCCGGTATCAAAATGTGTGAGGCATACAATCGACAATACCATACCCGTTTCCTGGCGGTCATGCCCACCAATCTCTATGGTCCCAATGACAATTTCAGCCTTGAAACCTCCCATGTCCTGCCCGCCCTGATCCGCAAATTCCATGAAGCCCGGATCAGCCATGCCGAACGAGTAGTCATCTGGGGAACCGGTTCCCCCAGAAGAGAATTTCTTCATGTGGACGATATGGCAGATGCCTGTGTTCATGTCATGAACCTGCCGGATTCAGACATTGAAACACACCTGACCCATTATCCGTCCCCCTGCTTTGTCAATATCGGCACCGGCAAAGACTGCACCATAAAAGAACTTGCCCTGCTCATCAAAGATCTGTCCGGCTTTAAGGGCGTTCTCGAATTTGATACCACCCGACCCGACGGAACTTTGGTCAAGCGGCTGGATGTCTCCCGCCTTAAAAACCTGGGGTGGCAGGCAAAGGTTTCTCTCGAAGACGGGGTTCAGGAAATTTATGACTGGTTTGTAAACGAAAGCGGGCATTAGGATCGTGACAGCATCTAAATATGATCAGGCAATATATCGAGTAGAAATTGATGCAGAGGCCGCATCTGACCTGGTAAAAATTCGTAAAAAGCTTAAACTGACACAATTACAGGCCGCCTTGCTCACAGGGGGAGGAGCAAATGCATTTTCTCGTTATGAACACGGTAAAGCCAAACCTATGCGATCTGTTACCAATTTATTCAAGCTGCTTGACAATCATCCTGAGCTGCTTGATGAAATTACCCCTTAAAGAGGATAACGGCCGAAAAGGAGCAAACCGTCACCTGGTACTGCATTACGGGGATCTGACCGATGCCACCAACCTGATCCGCTATCCGGAACCTGGTGAAAAAAGGATACACCAATCTTATCGCCAGTTATCATTCCAAAACCCTGACGGAGCAAAAAGATCTGCCGTTGAAACAGGTCCGGATCGACTATAAGATACGGAATGGTGGTTGACCACCACTCAGCTATAAGAAAAGAAGACCTTCTATCATCCACCATCCCCCGATTATCTAAAAAGCATAAAAGAGTCTCGGGATGATTATAAAGAACGATATTCAAAATTTGATTGTTTCCCTATTCCGAAAATATACAATCCTTTTCTTAATAAAAGCAAAACTGAATTCCGTCGAAGAAGCCGGAGAAAAAACCCCGGACAAGCCCAGGAAAAAAGTCTGCGCCGCCACTCACCAAAAAACAGGTGCCGCTCATGACCGAAACTAACCATTGAATTTAATAATGTAAATTTCTGCTATGAGGACAACGGCAGAAAGACTAAGACAGGAAAGACTTCAAAAAGCTCACCGATAAACCAAGCCTGACCAACCCTGCCCTCTATTTTTGTCGATGGGAACCATGCCGAGATCGCCCTGGTCGAAAACCTGCAGCGCCAGGATCTGACCTCTGTCGAAGAAGCCGAAGCCCTTCAGCGCCTGATGAACGAGCAGAACTTCACCCAGGAGCAGTTGGGCGGCATTGTTGGCAAAGCCAGGACCACAGTCCGGGACATCCTCACCATCAACCGGCTGCCCCAGACCATCCGTGACGAATGCCGCGGAGACCGGATAATTTCCCGCCAGACCCTCATCGAGGTTGCCCGCAAAAAGCAGGAACGCGGTATGATCACGGCCTACAACGCTTATCGGTTAAAACAGCAGAAGGCAAATGAATCGGGAGGGCAGACCCCAAATCAGCCCCCAGAAAAAAACCCCAACGACCCCGCCGTCGTTTTAGAGTTTTCGCAAAAGGCGTTGAAGAAAATCGGCAATATCGATACGACTGCCTGGACCTATGACGAGCGGGAAAAAGTGCTTTCAGTCTTCATTGATATAAAAGACAAAATCGACGGTTTTCTTAACCCGAATTCTGGGGCGGCTTGAAGTACTCGTTAATAATAACATAATGAAGGACAATGAAAATGGGACATCATGATCTGTTTTTCAAAAAGGCTTTTTCAATTCGTGAGCTTGCCGCTGACTTTGTTAAGCATACATTTCCTCCTGAATTGGCCGAAGGGATTGACTTTGCAACACTCACCCTTGAAAAAGGCTCCCATGTTGACACTGCCCTGGCAGAGCACTTTTCGGATATCGTATACACCTGTCGGCTTTCCGGGATAAAGATAAAAATCGCTTTGCTGTTTGAACATAAAAGCTCACCCGACAACGATTTACCGTTTCAGCTTCACCGCTACATGGGGAACCTCTGGGAAAACAGCATCAACCAAAAACAACCCAGAATGCCGGTAATCCCCGTTGTGCTGTACCATGGGAAAAAGGCCTGGCGGCCGGGCACCCTGATTTCCAGATTTAAAAACCTTCCGGATGCGGTGAAGCCGTTTATTCCCGATTTTGAATTTGTTTTTGTTGATCTTTCTGCCTATTCCAACGACTTCATTAAAAAAAGCATATTTGAACTGGCTTCGTTACGGGTAGCGTTGCTAATCATGAAAAATATTTTTGATCAGAAAGGGCTGGAACATCATTTGATTCAATTTTTAGAAATCGGCCGTTCATATTTCCAGGAAGAACAGG
>JFJP01014229.1_pt1 | contig 18590 bp, 12 predicted proteins | sample 431651 | NCBI WGS metagenome assembly JFJP01 (sample SAMN02602958, study PRJNA72255) | Microbial mat metagenome, whole genome shotgun sequencing project. | biome: fresh water; feature: sink hole; material: water; isolation source: purple microbial (photo- and chemosynthetic) mats found in...
ATTAATAGTCATACCACCTTAAACACTCAAAATTTTGCATCAACAATAAAATTTAAGATTTAGAGGTTTTTCACCATCTCAATTCACAAGTAGGGGCGGCTTGGTGTTAGATGTTTGCTAATTAATTAAATCTGGGTGAACCCGCCCCTACAAAGGATGGATGTTTCTTTGTCCAATTTAAGGATATAATGTCAGCAATAACTGTTTATCAGCAAAAAGGTTGTCCTCGTTGGCTTAAGTAGCAGCGTCATTAACTATAACGTTTTATTGTCCAAATCAAAACCCCCAATTTCAGCAAATCGAATACAGATTAAATATATTCCTCCAGTCTACACCGAATAAGCTGTCATTCTCAAAAATGGGGCCATTAATCGGGTATCGGGTGAGGGAGTCACCAGTTTTTTTAGGATCTGTGTTCAAGAGTATAATTAAATTTGTATTTTTATTGCATTCCCATTGCTCAAGATTTAGTTTTATGACAAAACCTGACCTTTTGACTCCTTTACCTGTTTTAGAAGACCTCCATTCTAACCTTCCTAACTTTTGTGGCTGGGAAGCTGAAATTCAATCTCTGGTTAATCATAATTATCCTATATTTTTGCCTCAAACTAATTTAAAGTTAGATCAAATTAAAGCGGTGCAATATATGTTTGAACATTCCCAAGAGGGAGATAATCATAATGCGGAAGTTTTTTCTTGGTGTTATCGTCGCATGGGAGAATTTATTCCTCAATTAATATCCCAAGGGTGTAATCCTCGAATTATGTTGGATTATTCGGGGAATTTATTATGGGGATTAGGCCAAATGGGGCGAGATGATATTCTTAATGATCTGAAAAAAATCACCTGTGATCCAAACTATCAGCCTTATGTAGAATGGTTAGGAACAATGTGGAGTCATGCGGTAATTCCTTCGACTCCTATTCCTGATATTTTACTCCAAATTCAAGCTTGGCAACATCATTTTGCGGCTATTTTTGGAGAAGATGCTTTACAGAGAGTTAAGGGTTTTTCTCCTCCAGAAATGCACTTACCTAATCATCCTGATACTTTATATGAGTATATTAAAGCCTTGAAATCCTGCGGTTATCGTTGGTTATTAGTTCAGGAACATTCTGTTGAAACTTTAGAAGGTTTAGGATTACCCCAAGACCAAAAATATGTTCCTAATCGTTTAATTGCTAGGAATTCCCAGGGAGAAACTATCAGTATGATTGCTTTGATTAAAACTCAAGGGTCTGATACTAAATTAGTTGCTCAAATGCAGCCTTATTTTGAAGCTAAAACTAAGGAAAAACAATCTATTTCTGGGGTTAATATTCCGCCTTTAGTTTCACAAATTGCTGATGGAGAAAATGGCGGGGTGATGATGAATGAATATCCGCGTGATTTTTTGAGAATTTTCTATGAATTGCGGGATCAAAATACTGGAGTTGTGGCGATGAATGGTACGGAATATTTAGAACTTTTAGCAGCGTCGGGAGTCAACCCAGAAGATTACCCCGCTTGTCAAGCTGTTAATCAACATAAAATTTGGCAAAAAGTTGATCCCAATCAAGCAACACCGGAAACTGTGGAAAAAGCGATCGCTATTTTAACACAAACCGATGATCAATTTCAAATGGAAGGTGCGTCTTGGACAAATAATTTAAGTTGGGTTCAAGGTTATGAAAATGTGTTAGAACCTATGAATAAATTAAGCATTGCCTTTCATCAAAAGTATGATTCTCTAGTTAAAGAAAACCCAAATATTACTAAAGAATCTCACTATCAACAAGCATTATTGTACAATTTGTTATTACAAACCAGTTGCTTTCGCTATTGGGGACAGGGAACTTGGACAGATTATGCTAAAGAAATCTATCGTCGGGGGATGGAAGTTTTAAATTGTCGCGATTTTTAGTTTAATTAAAAACCCCGGTTTCTTTGAGAAACCGGGGTTTTGAATAATAAATATATGGTGCGTGCGCGTTGATGGAGCACCCTACGAATGACCGAAGGATGGGTTTTTCCAATCATAATCATTAGGAAATTTAAAATTAATAAAAGAAACGGAAATGCTCATTTCTAAAGCTTTGACATAATGCCACCATCCCACCGGAAGAAAAATCACTTCCCCAGGGTGTAAGATCACATCAATAGAGCGAATATTCCGATATAATGGATAACGATTATAGTCAGGATTTGCTGGGTCAATGGGACTAAATACCCCAAGATTATTATAGATAAATGGGGTTTGTTCAGGGGGAATCATTTTAATTAATTTTCGCCCAGAAACTTGAGCTAAAAAGATATTAATGGTATCATGATGTAAGGGGGTAACAGTTCCTGCTGAACCAAACCAGAAAAACGTTTTTCCTACTTTCTGTGCTGGTTCTAAATATTCGGGAAATACCTCCATATCCTCAAAAAGTCCGTGCATTTCTTCTCGATTTAGGGTATTATTATTGGCAACCATATAATAATCATTGGTTTCTCCTGCCCTGACTACCCAGTCAATATAATCTTCAAATAACATGGTTTTTCGATGTTGTTCTAAATTGATTTCATAATTGGGATCAGAGTTGCGATTTCCTTGGACTTGAATACTAACATTGCCATAGTTTTCTTTTAAATATTCCGGTGTCCATCGCTGTATTGCCTGCCAATTTTTCATGATATCCGTTAGAATAACGGGTTTATTTTGGGAATAATATTGGTCTAAAAATTCATCTTTGGATAAAAACGGAATCCGAGGAATAGTGTTATAATTGGAGGCTAAAGTAGCCAATTGATTTTGAATTTGTAAAAGAGATTCTAGTTTTTCCAGCTTTTGTAAAACCTCTTGTGCGGCTTGAAAATAGGGTTGATTAGCAATACCTGTTACTTCTTCTATGGCTAACTTAACATCAATCCCATTTTTAACCATACATTCAATTAAAACATCATCGGATTGATTAATAAATTTATTTGCCGCCACCCATTTTTTCCAACCATCAGGAAGTTGAGGAGGTTCAGGAATTTCGGGGGGTTGAGGATGTTGATTAGACTCTGTTAAAGGGGATTGAGGAAGCCATTGCAAGCTGACTTTTTGCCCATCATTTAAGGTAATTTGTAAGGGGGGAAGGGTGATTTTTAAGGGTTGAATATCGGTCATATTAATATAGGTTAAAGTAATACTGGTTTAAGGGAATGGGTTTTGAGTTTTGGGTAATGGGTAATGGGTAATGGGTAATGGGTGGTAGAAAAAGAGGGAATTGGGAATAGTTATTGATTTTTCAGGTGTTTGCTCTAAGAGCAATAATTATTAAATTAGCTCTTACACTGATAACTGATTACTGTTTACCATTCCCTTTATATCCTAATTGTTCCCAATTGTCTACAAGAATTAGTTATTATTAGCGATCTTCAAACTAAATTGAAAAATCAGGAAAAATCAAAATCCGATTAAATCGACTTATTTTTCTGAAATAACTGAGTTACAGAATTAACATTAATTGGCGGTGAAAAATAATATCCTTGTCCATATTCACAACCTAAATCATTTAAAATATTAATCTGTTCTTCAGTTTCTACACCCTCCGCAACCACATCTAAATTTAAGCTATGGGCTAAAGTAATTAAGGTTTTGATAATATCTAAACTTTTAGGATTGCAATTAATATTCATAATAAATGAGCGATCAATTTTTAAGGTATCTAAAGGTAAAGATTGTAAATAAGATAAACAAGAGTAACCCGTCCCAAAATCATCAATAGATAATTGGATCTTGCGACTCTTGAGTTGATTCATGTACTCAGTAACAGCTTCGGGGTTTTCCATTAAAATACTTTCAGTGATTTCTAATTTTAAACTGAATCCTTCTAAAATATTGGATTCAATAATCTCATCAATTAAGCCACTGAAATCAGATTTTAAGATTTGCAACCCTGATAAATTAACGCTCAAACTTAAGGGAAATTGATCAGGAAACTCTTTTTTCCAATAACTAAATTGACGACAGGATTCTCGGAGTACCCATTCTCCTAAAGGAATAATAAGTCCAGTTTCCTCTGCCAAAGGAATAAAATCAGAAGGCGGAATTAATCCTCGACTGGGATGTTGCCAACGAACTAAGGCTTCAAAACCGACTAAATTTTGATTTGTTAAGTTGTAAATTGGTTGATAATAAACCTGAAATTCCTGATTTTCTAGTCCTAATTCTAAATCAGATTCTAACTGTAATCGATTCAAAACAGCAACTTGCATTTCTGGATTAAAAAATACCGTGCAATTTTTATTGCTCTGCATTCTAGCATAGTGCATGGCGGTATCTGCTGCTCTTAAAAAATCTTCCGCTTGTTCGTAGAATAAACTGGATAATGCAATACCAATACTGGTATTTCCCGATGCGGTAATTCGACGTTCTGGCAGGAATAATTTAAAGGCTTGATGGAGTTGATTAGCTTTTTCTAAAGCAATATTTTCTGATTTTATATTGGGTAGAAATAGAACAAATTCATCCTTCCAGATTCTAGCTAAAATATCGCCGGGTTGCAAACAGCTTTTGATCCGTTCAACTTCTTGAATTAAAAACTTTTCAGCTAAGGTTTTTCCATAGCCATACCGAATAACTTTAAACCGATCTAATGCTAAATAAAATAGAGCAAAATCTAATTGATGATCAACCGCAGATCGAATACATTCTAACACATGATTTTGATTTGGAAGTCCGGTGAGTTTATCATAAAGAGCTAGATATTGTAAATTCTCAACGGCGGTTTCAAGTTGTTGCTTTTGCAGCCGACTATTAGTAACAATATCTATGGTTTTTCGGATAGTAACAATTAAATCTTGAAAATTAATCGGTTTAGTTAAAAAATCAAATGCCCCTCGGTTCATGGCGGTTCTAATATTTTGAATATCGCCATAGGCAGAAACAACAACTGCTTTCAGTAGCGGATCAATTTTAGGCAGTTGTTCCAGCAATGCCCAGCCATCCATTCCAGGCATATTTAAGTCGGTTAAAATGACGGAAATATGAGGGTTTGAACGTAAAACATCTAAAGCATCCATACCATTAGTGGTAAACAAAAACTGGAATTCTCCGGTTTCAATTTGGGGTTTTAATCGTCTTTCTATTAATCGTTTTAATTCCGGTTCATCATCAACAACTAAAATGCAAGCCGGGGTTGAAGGCATAGTAATAGAATCCAAATAGAGTGTGAATTGTGCCGGAGAGAATTGTGATTGTGCGTAAGAATAGGACATGATTTAAAGTTGAATACTGGATTAAAACTATTGTGCAAAAATCAGGATAAATAGTAATATTTCTTGGGATTTTGAGATCTGATTATTTAGGATAATTTAATCGTCTCTATTTCTCAAGGAAAAATATTATTTAATTAATTATCTTGCCGATTTTTAGGCAATCTTAGGATTAACTCCGTATATTGTTTCCATTGCGTGTCAAGTTGGAGAGTTCCTCCGTGCTGTAAAACAATAATATCATGAGTTAAAGATAAACCGAGTCCTATGCCTTGTCCTGGGGGTTTAGTGGTAAAAAATGGAGTAAAAATATCGGCAATGAGTTCGGGTTTAATCCCAATGCCATTATCATGAATTTTAATTTCAATATCAGAATCTTGATTTTTTGTAGTTAAGGATAAAGTGGGATAAAAATTGTCCTCTGGATTTTTGTTTTCCTGAATTTTCAAATAGAGGGCATAACAACTATTGTCAATAATATTAATTAAAGCCCTATGCAAATCAGATATAATCACTTCTATTACCTCAATATTGGGATCGAATTGTGTGTTAATTTTAATCACAAACTGTGGATATTTGACTCGAAAACTATGATATGCTAGTTTAATCGCTTGATCTAAAATATCATTGAGATTAATACATTGATATTCCCCTGGTTCAGAACGAGCCAACTGCATCATACTTTGAATAATTCGACTAGCCCGTTGTCCATGCTCATAAATAGCCTCAGCATCGGTGATTATCTCCTGCAATTGAGTGGGAATTTCTCTGGAATCTAGGCTAGAATTTTTCTGAATATTTGCTAATAATTGATTTAAACCATAAATTGAAGTTTGGGCATAATTAATCACAAAATTTAAAGGATTTCTAAGTTCGTGGGCAACTCCGGCGGTAATGGTTCCTAAAGAGGCTAATTTTTCCTGAGAAATAATTTGTTTTTGTGCCATTCTTAAACGTAAATGGACTCTAACTCTAGCTAAAACATCCTGTTCATCAAAGGGTTTAGTAATATAATCAACTGCCCCCAAAGAAAGACCTTTAACTTTATCAATGGTTTCCGATAATGCGGTCATAAAAATAATCGGAATATCCTTGGTTTTAGGATTGGCTTTTAGACGAATACAAGTTTCAAATCCATCAATTTTAGGCATTTTTACATCTAGTAAAATCAGTTCGGGTAATTCTTCTAGGACTTGCTCTAGGGCTTCTTCTCCATTGGTGGCTACAGCTAATTGAAATCCGGCACTGGTTAGGGTTTGTGACAGGACTTTTAAATTAGTTCCATTATCATCAATAATTAAAATTAGTTGATTGTGCATTGATTGAGAAACTCCTTAATTTGTGTAATTTTAAAATCTTGAGTTAGACATTTAATTCTATCAGAAAATAAACTTAAATCAGGATTAATTTGTTTAAGTTTAATCACTTCTGCTTCCAGTTCTAAAACCCTTCCTCGTTTGGCTAATTTGATTAAACTGGATAAAATTTCAGAACTGGGAATAACTAAATCAGGACTATTTTCTGCCGGAGTCTGGAGAATATTATTTTCGGGATAATCATATTCCCATTCTAATTTTAACCAAGTCTTTAGTTTCAGCAATAATTCTTCTACTTCCAAGGGTTTAGAAAGAAAATCATTACATCCGGCATTTTGGCTTTGTTCCCGATCCCATTGATAAACAGAAGCCGAAGTTGCGATCACAGGAATATGATAAAATTCGGGTAAAGAACGGATACGTCTAGTCATTTCAAAACCATCCATAATTGGCATAACTAAATCTACAATTACTAAATCAAATTGAGTTTTTTTCAGTTGATATAATCCTTCTTGACCATTACTTGCTTCTACAATTTTAAACCCTAAAGGTTGTAATAAATCCACCAATACCGACCGATTTTCCTGTTTATCATCTACGACTAAAATCTGATTTTTATTGCCTTTAAATCCGACAATTGAATATAAAGAATTAGCTTCAGAAATAGGTTGCATTTCTGTCGAAATTGGTAAATTCAAAAAAATTAGAATTATCTGGGGGTTTTTCTAGGACTTTAATTCTCAAAGTCACTGCACCATAATCCGTAAATTTAACCGCATTTCCTAAGAGATTAATCAAAATTTGTCGTAAGCGTTTTTCATCTATTTCTACAGCTATCGGCAGTGGGGATAGGGGTTGATAAATAAAGGCTAAACCTTTTTGTTTAGCTTTGATAGAACAGATTTCTATAACTCCCTGTAAAAAAGCATCTAAATTGACAACTTTTGTAGATATTTCTAGTTTTCCTGCTTCGATTTTAGACAAATCTAAAATATCATTAATTAAGGTGAGAAGATGGGTTCCACATTGATGAATAATTTGGATACCCGCTTGATCTTTTTCCGATGGAGTTATCGAGCGTTTTAAAATTTGGGTGTATCCTAAAATTCCATTTAAAGGAGTTCTTAATTCATGGCTCATATTCGCTAAAAATTCACTTTTAGCACGGTTAGCGGCTTCGGCATCTTCTTTGGCTTGTTTCAATACTTCTTCAACTTTTTTCCGTTCTAAAATCTCTTGTTGTAAGGCTTGAGTGCGTTCAGTAACTTTTTCTTCTAAGGTCTTATAAAGTAAAGCATTTTCAATAGAAATTGCTGCTTGAGAAGACAATAAATTTAAAACTTCTAACCGTTGAGATGTAAAGGCTCCAGTAATTAAATTATTTTCTAAATAAAGAATTCCAATCAGTTTTCCTTGATTCAAAAGGGGAACACATAAAATCGACTTAGGCTGATTCAAAATAATATAATCATCGCTAACAAATTTATTTTCTTTTGTCGCCTGATGAATAACTAAACTTTCTTGAGTATGAATCACATAATTAACAATGGAGTTGCAAACTTCTGGGGTATTAGTTTCGGAATTAATTTTTTCAATCGGAATTGCTTGTAAAACTTTAACTCCATCGTGAACCGTTGTAACGTAGGCCTGAATTAACCATTGTTTATCGGATTCTAAAATTAAATGTCCTCTTTCTGCTCCGGCATTTTCTACAACAATTTTCATTATTTTTGTCAGTAAATGCTCAATCGAAATTTCCCGGGAAAGGGCTTGAGAGGCTTTGAAAATACTAGCAATATCTAAGGAATTAGATGAACTAATCTTTTGATGGGTTTCTGGGGATAATATCGGACAATTTTTTCGATAATCTGTAATATTTTTAGCCTGAATTTGTTCAAAATCCCATGTCCATTTGCCTTTATTATTCCCTTGTGTCCATGATAATTGAGTCGGATATTGAAATTGTAATAATCCTTCTGTATAAAGGGATTTCAAAAATTCTCTAGTATAAAAAGGATTTCCTTGAGTTTTTTGATAGACTAAATGGGCTAGGGGTTGACTAACTTCCGGAGAACAGTTTAATCCTTCTGCGATTAAATCATTGATATCTGATAAACTTAAATTATCGAGACTAATTTCAACTCCGGGGTCTTGGGTAATTTTAATCGCTTCTAGGGTTGATTTCAAGGGGGGATTAAGATTTAATTCGTGATGACGATAGGCTCCAATAATCATTAAATATTGAATACTTTCATCTTGACTTAAGGTTTTAATTAAGTTTAACGAAGCCCAATCTGCCCATTGTAAATCATCTAAAAAAATTACTAAAGGACGTTGGGGTTGAGTTAAGGCTTGAATTAACTTTTGAAAAACCTCTAAAAAACAGTTAGGAGTTTCTTGTAAATTCAAGGATTCAGTTACAGAAAATTTACCAATAATTCGTTCTAAATCAGGAATAATATCAATTAATAATTGTCCTTTGTTCCCGACAAAAGCTAAAATTTTCTGCTTCCATTGCTCTAATATTTCTTTCCTTTCTGTTAAAATTTGATGGCAAAATTCATTTAAGGCTTCAGCTATAGCAAAATAGGGAATATTACGTTTATATTGATCAAATTTCCCGGAAATAAAAATTCCTCGTTTAGCGGTAATGGGTTTGTAAATTTCCTGTACTAAGGAAGATTTTCCGACTCCAGAATAACCAGAAATCAAAATTAATTCGCGATTTCCTTGACTGACTCTTTCAAAAGTGGTTAATAAGGTTTGAAGCTGTTGCTTTCGACCATATAATTTTTCGGGAATTTGTAATTTATCGGATAAATCTTGACTTCCGAGTTCAAATGATTCAATATAACCTTGGTTTTTAAATTGTTCTAAACAACGTTCTAAATCACTTTTAATTCCGTAGGCAGATTGATAACGATCTTCGGCATTCTTTGCCATTAATTTTAGAATGATCTGGGATATTATTTCGGGCAAACTAAAATTAGTATAATCTTCAGGAGAAATAGGTAGTTTAATAACTCCGGTCTGGCGATTGAATACAATATTACCAGGATTAATATTTTTATGAATGATATTAAATCCATGAATTTGGCCGATAATTTTAGTAATTGCGATCGCTAATTGCAAAAATTCAATTAATGTTAACTGACCCGCCAATTCTAACTCGGTTAGAGCTTCCCCCCCAAAATCTTCTAAAATCATCATTGAGTGATGTTGATGGGATTCTAGGCCATAAACTTTCACCACTCCAGGCAAATTTAAAGACTGAATTAGTTCATATTCTCGTTGAAACCGAGCTACTTGTTTGGGGGTGTATCCTTTTCCCCGCAGGACTTTCAGCACCACAGGTCGTTGATCGGGAACCCAATGGGATCGATAGACTAAACTGGTGGGGCTGCTATAAAGTAAAGTAGTTGCGTCAAACCCTGATATTGTTAGCATTTTGGTTCAGTCCATAATTTTTGCGAGTTAAGATTAACAAACCTCTATCTCTCGGTGAACAATCAATGGTGGATATTCCATCTATTCTTCTAGGATACCTAATATCATCCTGGGGAGAGTGTGTTTTATATCACATTTACATTTGCGTAGGGCCTTCGATTTAATATGACTAATCAAGCTGGAATCCTTTATATTGTAGGAACTCCCATTGGCAACCTGGAAGATATCACTTTGCGGGCGATAAAAATTTTACAAACTGTCGATTGGATTGCCGCCGAAGATACCCGTCATACAGGCAAGTTATTACACCATTTTGAGATTAAAACTCCCCAACTCAGTTACCATGAACATAATCAACACCGCCGGATTCCCACATTGCTCGAATCTCTGCGTCAGGGAAATACAATCGCCTTAGTCACCGATGCTGGAATGCCGGGAATTTCTGATCCCGGATATGAACTAATTAAGGCTTGTATTGAAGCGGATATTTCTGTGATTCCGATTCCGGGAGTTAGTGCTAGTATAACAGCTTTAAGTGCGGCGGGACTGCCCACAGATCGATTTATTTTTGAAGGCTTTTTACCCACCAAAAATAAAGAACGCCAACAGCGTTTAAGCACTTTAAAAGCCGAATCTCGAACCATGATTTTATATGAAGCACCCCATCGTCTTGTGGAAACTTTAACAGATTTAGCGACAATTTTAGGAGCAAAACGGTCTATTGTAATTGCACGGGAATTAACAAAAATCCATGAACAATTTTGGCGAGGAACCTTAGAAAATGCTGTACAATACTATCAAGATCACAACCCCAAAGGTGAACTAACATTAGTTATTGCTGGTGTCACCGAAACCCCAACCGTGATCAGCGAAGATCAACTTAAAGCCGAACTCCAATGTCTACTCCAGCAAGGGATTACCCGTTCTCAAGCCAGTCGCCAACTCGCCGACGCTACCTCCTTACCCCGTCGTCAAATCTATCAAATTGCTTTAACTTTACCCGATGGCACAGAATAAAATATTGAGGTATAAATGGTATAAATGATTAGGTTGTTGATAGTTGATACTTAACCTTTAATTAATATAATCAAGTATCCGCTCCCCCTACCTCCCCTGCCCCCCCTACCTCCCCTGCCCCCCCTGCTCCCCCTGCTCCCCTGCCCCCCTGCCCTGTCAATCTATATCTTTCTCCAATATGGCTTATATCACCCAGCGTCGTCGTTCCGTGAGAAATTCTTCTGTTCCTAATCGTTCCTTAAGGCGATCGCCTGTTAGAGTCAGGACTAGAAAACCGCATAGATTAGCCAAATTAAAATACCCTCGAATTATATTTTTAATTGCCCTATTACTAACCGTTAATTGGACAGTAGGAGCAGTGTTAAAACTATTATTTCCACCCGCAAAACCTCAACCCCAAACTCAGAATATTACCATTTCTGCCCCGGCAAACGAAACCGATCAAACCGTCGTTTATAATATCAAAACCCCTCCTAATTTAGCCCCTAGTAAAGAATTACAAACTATTATTGATGGTGCAGTTGATATTGCTAAAAACCAAGGATTACCCACAGAATCCCTATCTATTACATTAATTGATGTTAGTAAACCTGCTACCCATACCATCGCCGGATATAACAATACCAAACTCAGATTTCCCGCCAGTGTTGCCAAATTATTTTGGATGGTTCAATTTTTTGGCTATGCAGAAAAAGGATATATTCCCAAAGAATCGCCCTTTTATACCGACCTATCCCAGATGTTGCGAATTTCCGATAATGATTCAGCCAGCCGGATTGTTGATGCGATTACCCAAACCGAATCAGGGGAAAACTTAGACAAATCCGAATTAGATAAATGGGTAGAAAAACGCAGTCAAGTTAATAAATTCTTTGAGAAATCAGGTTATACTGGAATTAATTTAACCACTAAAAATTATCCAATTACCGGGATAGGAGAAGAACCCACAGGTCGAGATTTACAATTACGAGAAAATCCCGCCTATTCCAAAGGAAATTCTGTCACTACCGACCAAACAGCACGATTAATGTATGAAATCTACACAAAACAAGCCATTTCTCCCTTAGCTAGTACCAAAATGGCATATTTATTAACCCGTGATTTAAACCCAAAAGCTTGGAAAAATATTGATTCTAACTCCGTTGCTGGATTTTTAGGAGAATCCTTACCTCCCGATATTTACTATGCTTCTAAAGTCGGTTATACCAGTCGTTCTCGTCAAGAAGTCGCCTTTGTTAGAACCTTAAACGATAAAGCAATTTATGTGTTAGCCGTATTTGGAGACGATCCCGCTTATTCAAAAAATGAACAGGTTTTCCCTAAAATTTCCCGCTATATTTTTGATAGTTTAAATCAAACCCCCTTAAAATCCACCCCTTACCCGTAGGGTGTGTAAGCGCAGCGCACGCACCATCCCCAACCCCAATTAAATGCTCAAAAAATCATCAAAAGATGGTGCGATCGCCAATAATCAAAATCATCAAAAGATGATGCGATCGCCAATAATCCCGTAGGGTGCGTAAGCAACGCGCACGCACCATCATCAACCATAATTAACTTCCAAAATCATCATCAAATTCAGCAAAAATTTTAATATGAATTCATCAAAAGATTGTGCGATCGCTGATTGTTAATTAAAATCGGAATATCTTTGTGATTGTGATCTAATATTGGTGCGTGCGCTGCGCTTACGCACCCTACGAATAAAAATCCCCCAGAATATAATAATCTGGAGGAAGACAGACTTAATATTATTATAAAGAACTGGAATCCAAACTTTTTGCTTCGGCTTCTGTTTGGGGTAAATGTAAACCACATTCTTGTTTTAAGCCTCGGAAACGAGTATCCCGTTCATTTTCATCCGTTGCCATTAATGGACGGCTAGAATGCCAATCTCCGACGCTTGTATAACCCAGATCAAAATAGGGATGGTAGGGTAAATTATGGGCAGTTAAGTATTGATAAATATCCCTGGAATTCCAAGACAAAATCGGATGAATTTTGTATCTTCCCGATTGTTGAACAACCGGATTTAAGGTTTTGCGATGGTGGGTTTGATCGGCGCGTAATCCAGCTAACCAAGCCGTCGCCTTTAATTCTTTTAAAGCCCGTTGCATGGGTTCAACTTTACGAACTTTATCGTAATAATTCAATGATTCAATATCATCTTTTTCCCATAATCGTCCCTGTAATGCTTCCATTCGCGCCGGACTAATGGGAGATTGATATACTTTTAAATTCAGGTTGAGGCGCTCTGTTAACTGTTGGGCAAAAATATAAGTTTCCGTGGGCAAATAACCCGTATCAACCCAAATAATCGGAATATTAGGAACAACACCAGTGACTAAATGCAGCATCACCGCCGATTGAATTCCAAAACTGGTACTCATGACTAAACCATTCCCAAATACTTCCGTCGCCCACTTGACAATAGTAATGGCATCGGCATCAGCTAATTGTTGATTAGCCGCATTCAAATCGAGTTCGAGTTGTGGAATCGTTTGAATTGCCTTATGCTCTGAGGTTTGATCCCGATGATCACGGTGCTGTTGAAAAGGGCTGTGACCGTTAGTAACGGGAGAAGATGTAGATCCGAGATTCCCGTTGACATTGGGATCGATCAGATTCAATTGTGGCATAGTTTTTGTGGTTTCCCTTGTTATCGATATTGAGCTTAAACGATGAAGGGCCTTGGGGGTTGGCTTACTCGCAATCAGTCTTATAAATTAAGCTAACCAGACCTTTATACTCCAAATTTTCTAGTTTCGATTCTGATCTTACCAAAAAAATAACTCTAAAGTTTCAGCCTGTTCGAGTCAGGTTTCCAGAATAATCCATCAATAGTTGATCAGCCAACAGCCAACACCCTAAGTTATGCTGGTGTTGCTGATGTATGCTCATGGTTGATGTATGACTAGCTCCCTAACTTCTGTTCCCTTTGTGGATTTGAGTTTAATCCACGAACCCCTTAAACCCGAAATTCAAGCTGCGATCCAGGCGGTAATAGATCAGGGTGACTTTGTTTTAGGTCACGCTTTAACAGAATTTGAAATCGCCTTTGCTAAGGCTTGTGGTGTACCCTATGGGGTAGGAGTGGCTTCTGGAACCGATGCGATCGCTCTTGGTTTACAAGCCTGTGGAATTCAACCTGGGGATGAAGTTCTGGTTCCGGCTAATACGTTTATTGCTACACTAATTGGAGTATTACACGCGGGAGCAACTCCGGTATTAGTTGACTGTAATCCCCATACAGCCCTAATTGATCTCAATCACGCCGAGCAGGTGGTAACTAAAAAAACCAAAGCCATTATTCCAGTACATCTCTATGGTCAAATGGTTTCCCCCCATCAACTATTTGCTTTTGCCGCCTCCCATGATTTAATTATTTTTGAAGATGCAGCCCAGGCACATTTAGCAGAGCGAGAAAGTTATGGTGCTGGAAGTATTGGGTTAGCTGCGGCTTTTAGTTTTTATCCTAGTAAAAATTTGGGTGCTTTTGGGGATGGGGGAATGGTAGTTACCCAGAATGAAACCGTTGCTCAAAATTTGCGGAGTTTGCGAAATTATGGCGCGGCTCAAAAATATCTGCATACGGAAAAAGGAACTAATAGTCGTCTCGATACCTTACAAGCTGCAATTTTAAATGTTAAATTACCCCATTTAGAAAATTGGAATCGCGATCGCAATTTTGCGGCCGAAAAATATGATGCGTCTATTCTATTACTGCGAGAAAAAGGTATTATTCCAATTGAAAACCAGAGTGCGGATGGTCATGTTTATCATCTCTATGTAATTCGGGTAACAGAGGAATGTGCTATTAACCGTGATACCCTGAAAGATAAACTTACCGAAGCTGGAATTCAAGTCGGAATTCATTACCCTATTCCTTGCCATCTCCAACCTGCTTATCAACATTTAGGTTACAAAGAAGGAGACTTTCCTGAAGCCGAAAAATTAAGTCAACAAATTTTATCTTTACCCATGTATCCAGGATTAACAACCTACCAAATTAATCAAGTATTTACAGCCATTCAGTCTGCTATTGGTGCTTAGAACAATTGTAGGGTGCGTAAGGCGAAGCCGCACGCACCAAAAAACCATCTAAGCTGTACTGCATTTAAACTGTATATTTCAGCGAGCGAGGACGCTCGCACTGCATAAGACTCAAGATTTCTGCATGACCAATTTAGATCCTGAACAGCTTACCAACCATCAATAAACCATCAATAAACCATCAACAAACCATCAACAATAATTATGCAAATAAATCGCAAAATTCCCACCATATTTGAAAAAAATTCATTAAATTGGATAATTGTTTTATTAATGGTATTGTTGTATGCACCGCTTTTAATTCATTGGTATGATGGTTGGCTAAATAAGAGTATCAACATTGAACATGAATATTTTAGTCATGGTTTAATTGGTTTACCGTTTGCGGCTTATATTATCTGGGGAAAACGGCATCAGTGGAAACGTTTACCCAATACTAGCCATCCGTTAGGAATAGGATTAATTGTGATTAGTAGTATTTTTTATTGGAGCGGTTTATCGGATTTAGTTAATCTTTCATTTCCTTTAATGTTGGCGGGACTTTGCCTATCGTTTAAAGGAATTAGTGGTTTACAATTACAGAGAATGCCCTTAATATTTATATTACTAGCAACACCGAATCATTTACCCTATTTAATAGAACCCTTAGCCTTACCCTTGCAGAAATTTATTGCTAACGTGGCTGGGTTTATTCTGATTCAGTTTAATTTAGATGTCCAGGTAGAACAAATTTATCTGTTTGTGAATGATCAAATTGTGGAAGTTGCCCCCCATTGTGCCGGGTTAAAAATGTTATTTACCAGTCTTTATGTAGGATTAATGTTACTGTATTGGACAGGACTTTTAGACTCAAAAAAACTGAGTATTTTCTTCTTAGTCAGTGCCGGATTAATTAGCATTATTGCTAATATTATTCGCAATACCTTATTAACTCTATTTCATGGTACAGGTCAAGATGGGTTATTCTCATGGCTCCATGAAGGTTGGGGCGGAGATTTATATTCAGCCTGTATGCTAGGTTTATTAGTAATATTAATTAATGGCCTACAACATTTTAAAACCTGGGAATAGGCAATGGGCAATGGGCAATAGGGAAGAAAACTCTTATCCATTCCCCATTCCCCATTGCCCGCTTTTCTGATCCATTGCCCATTGCCCGCTTTTCTGATCCATTGCCCATTCCCCATTCCCCATTGCCCGCTTTTATGCTTTTATCGCTCAAACTACAACAAAAAAACTCTAAAATTATCATTGTTATCCTAATGATGGTGTTATTAATTGGGGCTGCACTGCCAGGCTATATTAATAAAAAGTGGTCATGGATGGATATGCCCCAACTTCAAACCCTGCCCCAACTCCAAACCGTTAGAAAAGAAGGTTTAACCATTCCAGGATGGCAAACAGTTAAAATTGAATCCTTGGGTACAGGAAATAAACAGTGGTTAAAACAACAAATAAAACGGGATAATCAAACAGCAATAGTGTTATTATTTCCCCAAAATTACCATAAAGATCAGCCTCAACTTGAATGGATGGATCTTAATGGATTACTAGGGTGGAAAACCGATAATTTCAAACATGATCGTTTTTCGGTAAAATCCACCTCCGAGAAATTAGACCCGGTTGAAGTTGAAGTCCAATTTTTTAGAGCTTGGACTCCAACCCAAACCTATGCCGTGATTCAATGGTACGCTTGGCCAAACGGAGGAAATCCCTCCCCCAGTCGTTGGTTTTGGACAGATCGTTGGGCCCAACTTAGTAAGAATCGCGCCCCCTGGGTCGCTGTTAGTCTTTTAATTCCGATTAAACCCTTGGATAATATCCAGGATATCTGGCCTGTGGCTGTTTCCCTGGGTGAAAGTGTACAAGCGTCCCTAATGGCTGAAGCCTTAGCTACCACAACTCCTTAACCGACGCTCCTCTGCTAGATTATTGAACCATGAATCAACGTTGTCGCCAGACCTTTATATCCCTATTTCTTACCAGCCTCTATTCCACCAGTTGGATAATCTGTTTCGCGACATTTTTATGGGGATTTTCTGCCCGACAACCGGTTTTAGCGCAAACCGTCACCCGGCCCGAAAAATGCGTGATTCCCCTAGGAGTAACCAGTCAACCCTATCCGGGGGCGAAGTTACAACCACCGAGCTTTCCCCAACCCACCTGGCCCCAACTGGTACAACTATTTGAACGGGCCGGAAATCCCGTTTTAGACCGTTCTGGAGCCATTGCACCCCCAATTGATAACATTTATTTCCGGCGTTTAAGTCAAAATCGCGGGGTAAATTATCGCCTTGGCCCAGGGGATCAACTATATATTGATGTGTTTATTAATGGCCAGCGTTCTAATGACCTCAGTGTTCCCACCACAGCCGTTACCCCCGATGGTGCGATTCTATTACCTTTAATTGGAGCCATTCGGGTTCAAGATTTAACCTTGGAACAGATACAAACTATTATTAATGGCCGTTTGAATCCTTTTGTCCAAAATCCCCAAACCAATATATCTTTATTAACCCAGCGTCCTGTGCGGGTTACAGTGACCGGGGAAGTGGCTAGACCCGGATTTTATCCCCTAGCCAGTCCTGAACTGCCGATCGCCCTGACAACGGCCCAGGGAACGACAACGGCGGCCGATTTAAGAATGGTTAAAATTCGGCGTACCTTAGCTAACAGTCAAGTGGTGGAAACGGAAGTGGATTTGCTAACTCCTTTATTATTAGGGGTTAGACCCGTAGATTTGTTACTCGAAGATGGGGACGTAATTGTAGTTCCCTCCCAGGAGGTGCGGGCCTATCAAGGGCCAACTCGCAATATTTTAGAAACCTATAGTTTGGCCGCCGCCCCAACTGCTGTGAGTGTCACCATTGTCGGAGATGTCACCCGACCCGGATTTTATCAACTTCCCCCAGGAGCCGGACAGGTAACAACGGCTATACAGGCCGCAGGCGGGGCAAGAATCACCTCGGATTTACGGTCGGTTCTGATTTGTCGGATTACGGCCGATGGTCGCTTAATCGAAGATATTATAGATTTGTATACTCCCATTCAAGAGGCCACGGCTTTACCGAATGTGTCGTTACAGAATGGCGACGCTATTATTATTCCGAAACTGCAACCGGATGAACTAGAGGGTTATGATCAACGTTTGGTGGCGACATCAACCTTAGCTAGTCCTCAAATTACGGTGAGAATTTTGAGTTATCCTGTGAATACTGTGGGAACGGTAGCATTACAAAATGGGAGTAGTTTTATTGATGTATTGAATTCTGTTCCTTTGAATTTAGCGGATTTGCAAGAAATTGCTTTAATTCGTTATGATCCAGACACCGGAAAACCCACAAAACAAATTTTAAATGGTAAAAATGTATTAGCGGGTGATGCAACGGATAATATCTTGTTACAAGATAATGATGTAATTGTTGTTAACCGCAATTTAATCACCAGGGTGAGTTTCGTTTTAAATACTTTTACTCAACCTTTCCGCGATATTCTCGGATTTCTACTATTTTTCCAACAGTTACAAAGCGG
>JFJP01038252.1_pt1 | contig 18589 bp, 17 predicted proteins | sample 431651 | NCBI WGS metagenome assembly JFJP01 (sample SAMN02602958, study PRJNA72255) | Microbial mat metagenome, whole genome shotgun sequencing project. | biome: fresh water; feature: sink hole; material: water; isolation source: purple microbial (photo- and chemosynthetic) mats found in...
TATGAACAACTGGCCCAGATGGGGCATGAGGATAAAGGGACCCAGGCTTTGTTTAAGCTGTTTCAAAATTCCTGAGCATGGAGATCCTTGCAGAATACAGCTATTTCGGCCTTTTTCTGGCTTCGTTTCTGGCGGCCACCCTTCTTCCCTTCAGCTCGGAAGTGGTTCTGGGCCTGCTGCTGAACCAGGGCTTTAACCCCTATGCCATGCTCCTTACCGCCACATCCGGAAATGTCCTGGGGGCTGTGGTGAACTATGGCCTGGGGGCCTTTGGGGGTCGCCTGATTCTTCATAAATGGTGGCGGATGACAGACCCGGAAATCTTAAAAGCAACCATAAGATTTCAAAAATTCGGAGTGTTCAGCCTTTTGTTTTCATGGGTGCCCGTCATCGGTGATCCATTGACGGTGGCCGCCGGGGTTTTAAAGGTCAATTTTATGGTGTTTCTTTTACTGGTAGGCACAGGTAAATTTTTAAGATATCTTCTGGTGTATTTTGCTGTTTTGTAGACACGAACAGTAAAATTTTTTACCATGAAGCGCATGAAGGACATGAAGATTTAGTTCGTAAACCCCTTCATGATCTTCATGCGCTTCATGGTGATAAAAAATTGCTTCTATTGACCTGACGCTTTCTTTTTGGGCAGCACCAGATTCAACACAACCCCCAGGATACCGGCCAGACCGATGCCCTGGAGCTGGAACTGGCCTACTGAAAAGCTCATTCCGCCGATGCCGAAGATGAGGATCAGGGCCACAATGGAAAGATTCCGGGCCTCCAGAAGATCCTGACCGGATTTGACCAGGGTGTTTAATCCCACCACCATGATGGCTCCGAACAGGAGGAGCATGATCCCCCCCATGACCGGTGCCGGGACTGTCTGAAGGGCCGCTCCCAGCTTTCCGACAAAGGCCAGGAGAATGGCAGTGATGGAAGCCCAGGTCATGATGGCCGGGTTGAAGACCTTGGTCAGGGCCACGGCGCCTGTGACTTCGGAATAGGTGGTATTGGGCGGTCCGCCCATCAGGGAGGCAAGGGAAGTGGCAATCCCGTCGCCGAGGATGGTCCGATGGATACCCGGATCCTTGAGATAATCTTTGCCCGTCACTCCGCCGACGGCGACAATATCACCGAAATGCTCAATGGCCGGTGCAATGGCAATGGGCAAAATGAAAAATATGGCCTGAAGATTCCATTCCGGCAGGACAAAATTGGGAATCGCAAACCAGGATGCCTTGGAAATCGCTGAAAAATCAACAAATCCGAAATACAGGGAAACTCCATATCCCACAACAATGCCGCAGATAATGGGGATGAGCTTGAAAATGCCTTTTCCCAGGATGGACACCAGGATTGTTGTGGCAAGGGCCAGAAGCGCCACGGTCATGGCCTTAGCCTGGGGAAAAAGAACCACGGCCCCATCCCCGGTCTTGCCCATGGCCATGTGAACAGCCACCGGGGCTAGAATAAGACCGATGACCATGATGACAGGGCCTGTGACAATGGGTGGGAGGACTCGTTCAATGGCCTCGCTGCCCTGAACCTTGGCCAGAATACTCAGCAAAATATAGACAAGCCCTGCCGCTGCAAGGCCGCAAAGGGTCCCGGGGATGCCCCAGGTTTTAACCCCATAGATAATGGGAGCGATAAAGGCAAAGGAGGAGGCTAAAAAAACCGGGACCTTGCCTTTGGTGATGACCTGAAATACCAGGGTTCCCAGACCGGCCGTGAACAGGGCCACATTGGGATCAAGACCGGTCAGAAGCGGGACCAGCACCAGTGCGCCGAATGCCACAAAGAGCATCTGGGCGCCTAAAAAACAGTCTTTGATTTGAAAATTGTAATCGGTTGGAGATAGATTGGATCGGGACATTTTGGTTTCACCTCTTTTTTTTAAGTTAATTTATTTTGTGCCGAATATTTTATCGCCGGCATCACCCAGACCCGGCAGGATATACCCAAAATCATTGAGACACTCATCAATACCGGCCACATAAATATCCACATCCGGATGTTTTTGCGTCACCCTGGCAATGCCTTCGGGTGCGGCCACGAGAAAAAGTCCTTTAATGATTTTACATCCGGCTTTTTTCAACAGGTCGATGGTGGCGATCAGGGTTCCCCCGGTGGCCAGCATGGGATCAAGAATCAGAGCAATCCGTTCTTCCATGGCGCTGGCGGTTTTCACATAATATTGAACCGGCTGGAGGGTTTCCTCATTTCTGTAGAACCCGACCACGCTGACCTTGGCCGAGGGGATGAGGTCAAAGACCCCGTTCATCATGCCGAGCCCGGCCCTTAAAATCGGAACCACCGTGATTTTTTTTCCTTTGATTTCCTCGATCTCCACCTTTCCTGCCCATCCTTCAATGAGTTTTTTTTCCGTCATCAGGTCTTTTGTGGCCTCATAGGTTAAAAGCCTTGCCACTTCCGAGGCAAGATCCCTGAAGTCCTTTGTGCTGATATCTTTCTGACGCATCAATCCCAGTTTATGCCTGATCAGGGGATGATTCTGTACAAATACGGCCATGGAGCCTCCTTTGCTGAATAAGTGTTTCCGGACAAAAAAGTTCATTCAGAAACTATAAAAATCACAGGGCCTCGTCAAGCAAAATACGTCCGGCCTTCGAAGTCTTGGGTTGATATATTTTAGATTTTATGCACAATAGAGCAGATGATTGACTCGCCTTACATATCCGTCGCCATTGCGCTTCCCGTGCCAAAGGCCTATACCTACGGCGTACCGGAACATTTTCAAAACGCCTGTTCGCCAGGCGTCAGAGTTCTCATCCCCTTTGGGAAAAAACGGGTGACCGGATATATCCTTTCCGGGCAGGAAACCTGTGGAAAATTTACGGCAAAAAATATTCTGGATGTTCTGGATGATCACCCTTTGTTCCCGGAATCGGAAATACCGTTTTTCAGATGGATCGCCGAATATTATCTTCACCCTCTGGGCGAGGTGATCAAGGCGGCCCTGCCCTCGGGTCTTGAAAGCCATGATGAATCCTGCCTTTTTGTAACAGAGAAGGGGCTCGACGCCTTGAATGGGAAAAGGCTCTCACCTGGAGAAGAGGAAATCATCGAATTTATTCAAAAGCGCGATTTGGCAAAACTCAAACAGCTTTTCAAGACAAGCCGGAATCCTTCTGTCCATACCCTGGTCCGGCGGATGGAAAAACAGGATCTGGTTACCGTGTCCTATATATTGAAAAAAGACGGGGTCTCGGCCAGGATGGAAAAATTCATCGTGTTTCAACAGGACCCGGAGCCGACGCTTCGCATGTCAAAAAAACGGGAAGCGATTCTCATGCAGGTCAAACAGAAAAAAGAGATGTCCCTGACCGGCCTGAAAGCATTGATTCCCACGGCCCCCTCCCTGATAAAGCCTCTGGCCGAGGCGGGTTTCATCAGGATCATCCAGCGCCGAATCTTCCGGGACCCCCTGGGCGACCCGGTGGAACCGGATACGCCGCCAAAGCTTACGGATGAGCAGACAAGGGTCGTAAAACAGGTTCAGGATAAATCAGATCAGGGGTTCGCAGCCTATCTTCTGACGGGTATCACCGGCTCCGGTAAGACAGAAGTTTATATGCGGCTGGTTCTGGATGTCATTGAAAAAGGGAAAAAAGCCATTGTTCTGGTCCCGGAAATCGCCTTGATTTCCCAGACGGAACGGCGGTTCCGGGCAAGGTTCGGGGAAAGGATTGCGGTGATTCATTCTTCCCTGTCCCAGGGTGAACTTCTGGACCAGTGGCGTAAAATTGCCCTGGATTCCGTAGACATTGTGATCGGGGCAAGGTCTGCAGTTTTCGCACCCTTTGAAAATATCGGGATCATTGTGGTGGATGAGGAACATGACACCTCGTACAAGCAGGAGACGGGCCTTCGCTACAATGCACGGGATCTGGCCGTTGTCCGGGCAAGATTCAGCGGGTGCCCGGTGCTTCTGGGCTCGGCCACGCCGTCGCTTCAATCCTATCAGAATGTGGTGCTGAACCGCTTTGAAGAACTGAAGCTGGAAACCCGCATCAACCGGCATCCTCTTCCCGAAATTACCTTGGTGGACCTGAAGAAATACAAGGATGGCAGACCGGATCATCGGATTATCACCCCTGAACTTTCAAAGGCCATCCGGCAATGCCTGGATAAAGGGAATCAGGCCCTGATTTTTCTGAACCGGCGGGGATTTGCCACATTTCCGGTGTGCCGGGAGTGCGGAAAAGCCCTGACCTGCCGGTTCTGTGATATCACCATGACCCTGCACAAGGGGCATAACCAATACCGATGCCATCTTTGTGGGGATGGACGGCCCGTTGATACCGCATGCCCGGAATGCAAATCAAAAAAGATCAGGCCCTTTGGGTTTGGAACGGAAAAAGTCGAATCCATGCTCAAGGAAAGATTCCCGGATGCAAGGATCGTCAGGATGGATCAGGACACCACATCCCAGAAAGGCGCTGTCATCAAGATTTTGAAAAGTATCCGGAACCGGACCGTTGATATTGTGGTGGGAACCCAGATGCTGGCCAAAGGTCATGATTTTCCCTCCATCACCCTGGTTGGAGTGGTCTGTGCGGATCTGTCCTTAAGCCTTCCGGATTTCAGGGCCGGGGAAAGAACCTTTCAGCTCCTGGCCCAGGTGGCGGGTCGAGCCGGAAGAGGAGATACGCCGGGCAAGGTCATCATGCAGACCTATAACCCGGATCATTTTATCATTGAGGCCTCGCAAAAACAGGATTTCCAGGAGTTTTTTCACAATGAGGCGCCTTTTAGAAGAGCCCTGATGTATCCGCCTTTTTCACGGATGACCCAGTTGAAAATATCCGGCAGCAATTCTGAAACAGTCAAAATCTATGCCGAGACTGTGGCAGAGATCCTGAAAGATCTGCTTGAAAAAGAGGGGCCATTAAGGGTCAGCATTCAGGTCTTAGGACCTGCCGAGGCCCCTATTCAGAAAATATCTTCCAAGTTCAGATGGCAGATTCTGATCAAGAGCCCGTCGGCAGGTTTTGTGAACCGCCTGGTAAAAGCCACCCTGGAGCACCCCCAGGCAAAACCGAAATCAGGGATGAGCCTTTCAGTGGATGTTGATCCATACTTTCTGATGTGATGGGGGGGCGGGAAAGTTTAATTAAACCAATTGCATTTAATCACTCATGAGGAAGCCTGTTATGAACCGATCTAATCTGGAGCTATTTAAGGAACTCAATCCTGAGGCCTTACAGAAAAAATTTCTCAATTCCCTGCTGAAAATCCAGAATGTCCAGAGAGGTTCCATCTGGATCAAAAAAGACAATGCTTATGTGTGCGTTGAAGCTGCGGGTGCAGAGAGCAGTCGCATCAAAGGGGTTTCCCTGGATATGCAACATCCCAGTATCGTGGGATGGGTGATTGAAAATAAACGGATGACCGTGGCGGAAACCCAAAGCGACCGACGGCATTACAAGGAGGTTGAAGATCATCTGGCGGTGAAAAGCAGTATGATCCTGTGTTTCCCCCTCTTTTTCCGGGACAGAGAAGTCTATGGTGCAGTCCAGATTATTGATACGACATTGGAAAAAACCAGACTGAACCTGGATCAGGTCTATCTGGAGCAGCTTCAGAATCTTGTGGATATCTGTTCCATTGCCTTGAGCAACGCCATATTATATGCCGCTGAAAAGAAAAAGGCCCAGAATCTCAAGTCGGCTCTGAAAGAATCGAGGAATGAAAACCTGATCATCGGGCAGGCCCCGATTTTTAAAAAATGTATGGATCTTGTGAAAAATTATGCAGATACGGATTTCCATGTGCTGATCACCGGGGAAAGCGGCACAGGCAAAGAGCTGGTGGCTGAAAAAATTCATAAAACCGGTATGCGGAAAAACAAACCCTTCCTGGTCCAGAATTGCAGCTCCATTCCGGAAATGCTTCTGGAAAGCGAATTGTTTGGATATGCCAAAGGGGCGTTTACAGGGGCGACCCGGGACAAAATGGGACTTTTTGAGGCGGCAAACGGCGGAATCGTTTTCCTGGATGAAATCGGGGATATGCCCCTGAGCCTCCAGGCCGGGTTGCTCCGGGTGCTTCAGAAAAATGAGATCAAACCCCTGGGTGAAACCCGCACCCGGATGATTGATGTCAGAATTGTTGCCGCCACCAACAAGAATATCAAACAGATGATCGCTGAAAACAGTTTCCGGCAGGATCTGTTTTATCGGTTGTCCGTGCTTCCGGTTCATCTTCCGGCCCTGAGAGACAGGCGGGAAGACATTCCCCTCTTAATCCGGCATTTTCTTGAAAAAGAATCTTTAAAGGCAGGACTTCTTGAAAAAAAGTTTTCAACCGATGCTCTGCAGATTCTGGTTTCGTATCACTGGCCGGGAAATATCCGTGAGCTTGAAAACCTGATCCGTTATCTCATGGTCACAACAGAAGATGAAACCATTGAACCCTTTAATATCCCCCTTCACATAAAACATCCGGATGCCGGGATGGAGCCTTACGGCCTCCCGTCGGCAACCTCTGTAAAGGATGCCGGTGATACCGGTAAAAACCTGAGCAGCATGACCTGGCCCCAGCTTGAAAAGGAATATGTGACCGCTCTTTTAAAAAAGAACAACTGGAATATCACCTGGGCTTCCAAAGCTTCCGGCATCAACCGGTCCACCTTTGCCTCCAGGATGAGAAAGCTGAACATCAAACGGGAAAAAATGTCTTTTGATTAGCGGAAATCTATCTAAGACGCCTGCAGGTGTTGAAACTCCGTGATAAATTGGTTCAGGATTTTTGATAACCCCGTGTTCCACCCCGACACCAGAGAGGAAGGATTTCTGTCTGGTATGGGCTCGTCAGCCGTATAGGTATTGCTTAAAACCGGCTTAAACGTGTCGCCGTCCTTTTTTTCAAGGATCAGCATAAGTTCAATGGCGGCCTTTGTATTGTTTTTGTCTGTAAAATCACCTGAGAGCCTGGTTATTTTACCAGACAGGCGGTAGGCGATGTCTTTTTTATCATCCGTGAGAGCGGGCCGGAAATAGCTGGACCCATAAAGCGTTTCAGATGTCCTCTCTGTGATGAGCTTTGAGGGGTAGTTGACAAATTCACTATAATAATCGGCGGTGTATTCATTGTCACCGACTTTATAAACAAAGGAATGGGAATCAAAGGCGGAATTGATGGAAAACGCTTTTACCATAAGTGTCTCCCCCTGGCTGGGGTTGCTTTTTGGAGAAAGCTGGATATCCGGCTTTAAATCAAAATATTGTTTGACGACAGCATCTTTCTGAAGACCTGAACATCCAAGGGCGAATAAAATGAAAATAAAAAGACCTGCCATACCAGGCAAAATTTTTCGTTCCATCAGTTTTTCTTCTCCGTTCCAATTTTCTCCGGCGGCTTTTCAAAAATCAGCCTGCCGGGATATTGTTTGATGTCTTTGCTCATTTGTTTTAGATTTTCAGATGTGGTTTCAAGATTTTCCATGATCAGCTTTACCCGATCCGAATTGAGCCAGACCATGTGTTCAATAAGCCCGGAAGCTGCAGAAAGGTTTTCCACCAGCTTGTCGAGGTTGACGGACAGGCTGTCGAATTTTGGAGAAAGCTTTGTTTCAAGGGTTTCTGCCATATTTTTCGTACTGCTGGCAGCTTTCTGGAAATCATTGATGGCACTGCCAAGGGGTACTCGTGAGGTTTCAACAATACCTCTCAACTCTGAAAAAGAAGCCTGTGCATCTTCCAGGACATGGTTGATTTTATCGGTTTCAATGGCTTTGCTGATCTTCTGGTTGGTCTCTTTCAGCTCTTTTAGCAGAGACGCTGCAAGGAGAGAGATATTATTGATATCAAAATCATTTGCTTTGGTGTCCAGGGTCTTTAGCAGGGTCTCAATATCTTTTGTGATCCCTTTGACATTCATGGCGGCAAGACTGTCGAGGATCTGGGTCATGGAATCCCCGAACTGCTTCATGCTGCTTCTCTGGGAAGGGATGTAAATATTGTCGGGTGTCCAGGTGATCATGAGATTGTCACCGGGATTCTTTGCTGCATAATCGGTTTCAAGATAGCCCACACCGGTGAGCCCTTTAAATGAGAGCCGGATCACAAGGCCGTCATTGATGGCGTTCTGAACTCTTTCTTCTGCAGAGTCACCGGTCTGGCCCAGGGATATGCCTTCTTCCAGCGCCATGATGACCAGCACATAATCCGACTTTGTTTTATAAACGCTGGCCACACTGGTAATGGATTTTACACTTCCGATCTGGATGCCCTTGTATTTGACTTCCGATCCGATGCTGAGGCCCTGGACGGATTCATTGAAGCAGGTTTCCACCAGCAGTTCTTTTTTAAAAAATTGCCCTGCTCCGAAAATGATTAAAAATGAAGCCCCAAGCCCGAATGCAATCAGGACAAAAAGGCCGAGTTTAAAGAAATTGGCTTTCTGGGTCATTTCCCACCTTTATCGATTTTTCGGTTAAAAAAATTATAGACAAATGGATTATCCGTGTTGTTTTTGAGTTGTTCGGGTGTTCCGGTAGCAATGATCCCTTTCACGCTTTTTTCAAGCATGATGATCCGGTCCGCAATGGCATCGATGCTGGCCAGTTCATGGGTGACAATGACAAAGGTGATCCCGAGGGAAGAGGCAAGATCTTTGACCAGGTTGTCCAGTGCGGCGGACGTCACCGGGTCCAGCCCTGCCGAAGGTTCATCAAGAAAAATGATGGAGGGATCAAGAGCCATGGCGCGGGCCAGGGCCGCCCGTTTTTTCATACCCCCGGAAAGTTCGGCAGGCATGAGGAACCCGCTTTTTTCAAGACCGACCAGTTTGAGTTTCAGCCATGCAATATCCTCCATCATGGCATCCGGGAGCTCAGTAAATTCCCTTAACGGCAGCATGACATTTTCAAGGACGGTCATGGAGCCGAACAAGGCCCCGCTCTGGAAGGCCACCCCGATTTTCTGCAGGATGCGGTTTCTGTCGTTTCCCTCAGCAAGACTGAGGTTTTCACCCTGGATCAGGACGTTTCCGGAAATAGGCGGCAAAAGACCGATCATGTGTTTCAAGAGGGTGCTTTTCCCGCATCCTGACCCGCCGATAATGATAAAAATCTCACCTTTGAAAACATCAAAGCTGATATTTTCAATAATCGGGGTCCGTCCGTACCCGGCAAACAAATTTTCTATTCTGATGACGGTTTCCATGGGTTTTATATGCCAAGACTGTAATAAACAATTGAAAAAATGCCGTCAAACACGGCGATGAGGATAATCCCGGTCACGACGGCCCTTGTGGTGGAAACGCCCACGGCGGACGGTCCGCTTTCGGTCTGATACCCCCGGATGCAGCCGGCTGCGGCAATCAGGATGCCGAAGACAAAACATTTGACAATCCCGCCTGTAAAATCCCCCCAGCTGACAAAGGAGGCAATCTGGTCATAATAGGAAATAAAGGGGTATCCCATGGAGGTAATGACGAGAGCGCCGCCCAGCATTCCCACCAGGTTTGAAAATATGGTCAGAAGGGGAGTGATAAAAGTGGCGGCAATAACCCGGGGGACAATGAGAAATTTGACCGGATCAAGGCCCATGACGGTGAGTGCATCGATTTCCTCGTTGATGCGCATGGTCCCGATTTCTGCGGCAAAGGCCGAAGCCGACCGCCCCGCCAGAATAATGGCCGTCATCAGGGGACCGAGCTCCCTGACCATGGAGATCCCGATGAGATTGGCCACATAGAGTTCAGCCCCGAACATCCGCATGGGAATGGCCGCCTGGAAGGCCATGACAAGGCCCACAATAAAGCTGACCAGGGCCACAATGGGAAGAGCGTCCACGCCTGCCCGTTCAGCCACCAGAAAGGTGTCTGCCCAGCGGATTTTTCCCGGGTGAAGAAGGCTTTGAAAAAGGGCAAAGGTGATTTCTCCGGCATAGGTAATAAATTCTTTTGCTTCAGACAGGGTGTCTAAAAGTTTTTTCCCCTGATTTTCAATAAAGGAGAGCGCTTTGGGTTTTTGGGCTGAAAAATCCGCCTGCCGGATTTCCTTTGCCATATTCAAAAGGGTTGAATATCCGGGCTTCAGATGGACAATGGAAAAATTCTGCCGCCCTTTTTTCCTGGATTCGCCTTCTATAAAACACAGAAAGGCAGCTCCTGCCGTATCCATATAATCAACGGCTTCAAGGTCCAGAATCAGGTTTGGTGTATGGGTTTTTGCAATGATCTGGGAAGTTTCCTGCAGCAGGCGTGCTGCCCTTTTTGCATCCAGCCTGCCGGTCAGGGAAATAATCGTATCCTGATCTTTTCTTGAAACCGTCAATTGTTTCATGCGTGAACTTCCTGTTCGCCGTGTCAAAGGGTCTGCATTCTTTTTTCAAGCTGTATAGCATTTTTGTGCGGGGTTATTCAATGCCTGGTTTTTTTGGGCCTGGTTTTTTTTGACGGCAAGGGTGACCCATTCATCGATATATTCTTCATGAACAACAGATAGCTGGTTTGCTTGAATGGCAGTCCGTACACTCGCCTGCCGCTCCCGGATGATGCCAGAAAGGATAGTGGTTGTATCCTTTGTCATCCGGAGAGCAATGTCCGGCAGGATATCCACAATCACCTGGGCAATGATATTGGCGGCAATGCAGTCATAGGGCAGGGGTTCTGTCTGATCAAGGGTGTGGCATAAGAGGTGGTAGATTGAGGGATCAATCCCGTTCAGATCAAGATTTTCCCGGGCAATGGCAATGGCGGCTTCATCCGTGTCAATGCCCAGAAGATAAGAGGCGCCTAATTTTGCCGCTGTAATCATGAGGATACCCGAGCCGGTGCCGACATCCAGAAAGGTCGCACCAGGGCTGAGAAATTTTTCAATAAACGCAAGACACATGGCTGTGGTGGGGTGCGTACCAGTTCCAAAGGCCATGCCGGGGTCCAGATGAATCACAATCTCCCCTTTTTTTTCAACATGATCTTTCCATTGGGGTTTGATGATGATCCGGTCTGTAATCCGGGTGACATTGAAATAGGCTTTCCAGGCATCGGCCCATTCTTGTTCATCCACAATCGCGGTCACAATTTCAACCTTGATGCCGACATCCATGAGTTTTGCAGCTTTGGTTTTGATTTGTTCCAGGATGATGCCGGAAGAATCCAGAAGCGGCAGATAACCGGTTATGGAATAATGTTCAGGAATGGGCAGGGTATGGGTTCCGAATCCTTCATCCGGCTCTTCCAGGGGGATATCGCAGACCACTCCGTTGATGTTAAAGGAAAAGAAAATTTGGCAGATCAGCTCTTCTGCCAGAGGGATGGTATCGGTCTCAAAAAAGACTGTAATTTTTTTAAATTTCATAAATCTCCCATTTTTTTAATTTTAACTGGTGAAGGATTATTTTTTTTATCATATTTTTCATACCATATTTTTTATATCAGGGGGATTGTCAAATCCAGTTTATTATGAAAGGAAAGATGGGTTATGAAAAATCCTTATGAGAATCTTTATATTTATTATCTGAACAGTGTCCCGGCCCTTGACCGGCTTATTGAATCCCATCATGATTTTCTTGGCATGTGGGTGGAAGAAAAAGAGGCGTTTATCTTTTTTTCTTCACTCTGCAACGATCAAGTGGATAAGATTCTATCTCAAAACCCCGGTATTCGGCTCATTGAAAAATATGAAATGACCGGGGAAGAATGGCATGGGGATAAAATTGAACCCTATTATATCAACGATCTGTGCATTTTCCCGCCATGGAACCGGCCTGTAAAAACAGATGAAAAGGTCCGTGAGATCCTGCTGGACCCCGGTGTGGTGTTCGGAACCGGCCGGCACCAGACCACGGAAGACTGTCTTTACCTGATCCACCGGCTATGTACAAAGGAAAAAATAGAAACGGTTCTGGATATCGGTACGGGAACAGGCTTATTGGCCCTGGGAGCTGCCGCTCTGGGCTGCCGGCGGGTCATGGCCTGTGATTTTAATTTCCTGGCCGTCAAAACCACCCTGAACAATATCCGGCTGAACCACTGCGAAGACCGGGTATTGGCCTTCCAGGCCAGGGGGGAGGACATGATGTCCATTCCCTGTGATCTTATGGTGGCCAATATCCATTATGATATCATGCGGCATTTGATTGAAAGCCCGGGTCTATTAAAAAAAAAATGGTTTATCCTCTCAGGTCTTCTGAATTCCGAAACCCGGAAAGTGACGGCGTCGCTTTCTGAAAAAAAAGTCCACATCATTGAAAGGCGCTGCCCCGACGGAGTCTGGAATACTATTCTGGGGAAATCGTTAAATTAAAAAAGCCGGGAAAGAAAAATTGCTTTTCTTTCCCGGCTTTTTGTTTTTTTACTATAGGATCAGCTCGGTTTTATGCTTCTCCTCGTTCCTCAAGCACTTCCTTTAAAACCGTCAGGGCCGTATTGGCAGCAGGAACACCACCATAAATACTGGTCTGGAAAATGACTTCGGCAACCTCTTCTTTGGTGCAGCCCACATTCAGGGCGGCATGGGTATGAAGTTTGAGTTCATCCGGTTTTGAAAGTACGGTCAGCGCCGCCACAGTGATGAGCTGGCGGGTCTTATGGGGGATTTTTTCCCTGGCATACATCTGGCCTGTGATATAAAGGGACATATCCTTTGCCAGGTCTTTGTCAAAAAATTTCCACAGGTTGTAAGGCTTATCTTCATCCTTGACCGTTGAAAAATAAAGTTTGGCGGTTTCACCCGTCTTTTTTGCTATTTCTTTTGGGTCCACCTTGTTCTCCTTATCTGTTGGCCTTTCTGAAACCAAGCTGATCCAGGGCAATGATCCATTTGCAGATATTGGCAGAGCCTTCCACCATGGAATAGGTCGGGGCATCCCTGTAGTATCTGGCAACCGGGTATTCTGTGGAGTATCCGTAAGCACCCAGGATTCTCATGGCAAAATTGGAAGCTTTGGTGGCGATTTCACCGGCCAGGTATTTGGCAATGGCTACGCTAAGACCGTTGTTCAGTTCACCTGCGTCTTTTTCACAGGCCGCTTTATAGGTCACAAGTCGTGCAGCTTCGATTTCAGCCGTCATCTGAGCGATCATGTCCTGATTCATCTGGAACTCGCCTATTTTTTTACCAAACTGTTTTCTTTCATTGCAGTATTTGGTGGCAACATCCAGACATGCCTGGGCCAGCCCCACGCCACCGGCAGCAGCAGACAGTCGTGTCTGGTTCAAGGATGAGAAAACGATTTTTGCGCCGTCACCGGGTTTACCCAGGATGTTTTCCTTGGGCACTTTGACGTTATCAAGGAAAACTTCGCCTGTGGGGGAAGAATGGGACCCCAGCTTTTCCAGACCTGAAGTCTTGATTCCAGCATAATTTCTGGGTTCAATAACAAAGGCGGAAAGGCCTTTTGATCCGGCTGCTTTGTCTGTGTAAGCATAGCAGATCAGGACATCAGCCACATTGGCGTTGGAGATCCAGGTTTTGGAACCGTTCAGGAGCCAGTGATCGCCTTTATCTTCAGCAGTTGTGGACATGGCCATGACATCTGAACCTGCATCGGATTCAGTAATACCGAAACCGCCGATATATTCCGCTGTGCAGAGTTTTTGGACATATTTTTTTTTGGTTTCTTCGTTACCATATCTGAAGATCGTATAGGCGCATCCCAGAACCTGCATATTGACCTGTACTCTTAAGGAAGAAGAAACTTTTGCAAGCTCTTCAGTCACGATCATGGCGGCCATGAATCCCATGTTTTCTCCGCCGTATTCTTCTGGAATGACGGTACCGAAAAATCCGAGTTCCCCAAGGGGTTTCATGACTTCTTTGATGGGCAGGTAGTGTTTTTGATCCCACTCATCGGCAAAAGGTTCGATCTGTTTTTTTGCAAAATTTCTGATTTCTTTCTGGAGCATTTGAAGCTCTTTTGATAATTGAAAATCCATTGTTCCTCCTAGATGGTTAAAATTTAGTGGTTAAAATTTGTCGGCACTTAATCCCATTGCTTTTGAAAAAGACTTTGCAGCGCCGGTCAGTATATGAATACAATTTGAAAGATGATCCTCCTGAATGAACCTGATTTCAGGGATGGCAAGACTCAGGCTTGCCAGGATCCGTCCTTTATAGTTAAAAACCGGGGCACTCAATGACCCGAGGCCCGGGGTTCTTTCTCCCAGGCTTAAGGCGTATCCCTGCTTTTTAATTTTCTTAAGTTCCCTATTCAGCTTGTCCGGCTGGATGATGGTGTTATCCGTAATCGGTTCAAGGCTTGTGGTTTTTAGATAGTCGGTTTTAAATGCTTCTTCACAAAAGGCAAGAAGGCATTTGGCAGAAGCCCCGGCATAGAGCGGGGACTGATTGCCGATGGGCATGCCGGCCTTGAGCTCTTTGGGCGATTCGATGTTGTCAACGCAGATGCGGGTTTTTCCCTGGATAATATTCAGGTGAACGGTTTCAAGGGTAGTGACGGCAACGTCCTCCATAAATTTTCGTCCGATGCGGGAAAGATTGTTGGATCTGTTCAGATTTTCGAGGAACCGGTAAAATATGTTTCCCACAAAATACTGCCGTGTCAGAGGGTCCTGCCGGACAAATTCATAGGATTTGAGGACCTGAAGAATTCTCTGGACCGTGGCCGGACTGAACCCGAGGGATGTGCTCAGTTCCCGGATACCCCATGACGGTTTGATGTCCTGGAATTTGAGCATTATTTCCAGGGCTTTTTCAATGGAGTTCGCTTTTCTTAACGTCATCGGCAAATTGTTCTATATTTCAATACATTGTTCCACATTATGATTGCCAGCTAAACAAAAATCCGGTAGGGTTGTCAAGAAAAAAGTTAAATTATAGCTGAAAAATAGCTTGACAAAGGGGGGGATTTATTTAAAGTTTAAGAGCGGAAAAAACGCTTTTCTGCTATTTTAAACAGCCGGATGCACAAAGGGGTAAAAAAGAAATGATGAACCATTTCATATCATGCAGAGAGCAAAATCAGATATCGCTCTCTGCAGATACTAAATGCGATGTGCAAGGAAAGACAGGTTAATCAATGACGACCAGTACCTGTTTGGTGGCGACCTTGTCCTCCACATTGACCCGGACTTCCTTTACCTTGCCGGAAGCGGTTGCAGAAATGGGGTTTTCCATTTTCATGGCTTCCAGAACCAGAAGTTCCTGGCCCTCGACAACATCATCGCCGGGTTTCACATGGACCTGGAAAATGGTTCCGGGCATGGGGGCTGATATTTCAGTGCTCATTTTCATCTCCTTTGTTCAGTATTTATTGTGTTTTTTCCTGGTTGCAAAAAGAGCTTTTCTTGAACAGGACCTCTCGGGTCTATACTTAAAGAAAGGGTTAAAGTCAAGGGTTGAAGCACAAGGATCGGATATCGGAAAGAAAAGGACATAACAAGGGGTTGGATTTTCTTTTGAAAAAAAAGGACAGATCAAAAAAAATAATAATCAATTATGACCGGGAGTAAAGAATGAGACAATATTTTGAACACATGGCACAATTTGGAACGGAACTCAACAAAGGGCAGTTGATGAGTTCAGAAGGAAACATCAAAAGCATTCTGGAAGTTGAGGCCGGGATTGATGCTGAAGTCGAAAAAGTAAAAAACGCAGGACTTCCCACTGAAAAAATCAACCAGAGAGGGGAAATGACGGTCTGGCAGCGGCTGGATTACCTTGTTGATCCAGGCACATGGATTCCCCTTCATACGATTTTCAACCCCGAGGACAATGAAGAAGGCACGACCAACGTCATTGACGGTCTGGCCAAGATTTCCGGCAAATGGTGCGTGGTGGCCGGGTTTGACAACAAGGTCATGGCCGGTGCATGGATTCCGGGACAGCCGGAGAATATTTTCAGGGCCACCAACCTTTCCAAACGCCTGAACATCCCCCTGGTCTGGCTGGTCAACTGCAGCGGTGTAAAACTGACGAACCAGGAAAAATTTTATGCCAACAGAAGAGGCAGCGGCACCACTTTCTATCGTCATGCAGAACTGGAGCAGATGGGTATTCCGGTTCTAGCCGGCATTTATGGTACGAACCCAGCCGGTGGCGGATACCAGGGCATCAGCCCCACCATCCTCTTTGCACACAAAAACTGCAATATTGCCGTGGGTGGCGGCGGTATCTTGAGCGGCATGTCTCCCAAAGGCTATTTTGATCTGGAGGGCGCGGAGCAACTCATTGCCAATGCAAAACAGTACAAGGAAAAACCTCCCGGATCAGTGGATATCCATTACACTGAAACCGGTTTTTTCAGATATGTGTATGAAGAAGAAGTCGGCGTCCTGGACGGGCTCAAGGATTATATGAAGGATATGCCGGCCTATAACCCCAAATTCTTCAGGGTGGCCGAACCCAAAGAACCCAGATTTTCATCGGAAGATCTTTACCGCCTCATGCCTTTTAACCAGAAACAGATCTACAATTTCAGGGAAATCATTGCCCGTCTGGTGGACGGCAGCGAGCACATGGAGTTCAGGCCGGAATACGGACCGGAAATTTATACCGGTCTTGTAAAAGTGGATGGATTTCTTGTGGGCATGATCGGCAACAACCAGGGCTGGCTGGGTGAAAACTATCCCGAATATGCGGATTACGGCGGCATCGGCGGGAAACTCTATCGCCAGGGCCTCATCAAAATGAGTGAATTTGTCACCCTCTGCGGCCGTGACCGGATTCCCCTGATCTGGTTCCAGGATACCTCCGGCATCGACGTGGGCGATATTGCTGAAAAAGCCGAACTCTTAGGATTGGGTCAGTCACTCATCTATTCCATCCAGCAGACGGACATCCCCATGATCCTTATCACCCTGAGAAAAGGAACAGCAGCGGCCCACTATGTCATGGGCGGACCCACGGCCAACCGGCATAATGCCTTTACCCTGGGCATCGCTACCACGGAAATTTACGTCATGCACGGTGAAACAGCCGCCGCCGCAAGCTTCTCCAGGCGGCTTGTAAAAGAAAAAGATGCCGGGCGTCCCCTTGAGCCCATTATCGAAAAAATGAATGAACAGGCCAAGCAATACTATGACTATTCAAGACCGGCCTATTGTGCAAAATACGGCATGGTGGATGAAGTCGTAAAGATGAACAAATTGCGCGATTATCTGAAAGCCTTTGCAGGGGCCTGTTACCAGAATCCGAAATCCATCTGTCCCCAGCACCATCTGATTACCCCGAGAGTGATCAGAGGATAGGATATACAATAAATTTTATTATAGAAGGGAGGCCGATATGGCAGAACCTAAGTTTTTAAAAATTGTAAAAGATGATCAGGTGGCCCGGATTACACTGGACCGGCCCAAGCACAATGTCCTGGACATCCCCATGATGATTGAGCTGAATTCGGAACTTGAAAAGATTGCTGCCGACAGCGCATTGAAATGCGTGGTGATCACGGGCGAAGGAAAAAGCTTTTGCGCCGGTGTGGAAGTGGGAGATCATAAACCCGACAACGTGGACATGATGGTTGCCACTTTTAACCGGATTTTCGAACTGATCAACGTGATCGATATCCCGGTGATTGCAGCGGTCAACGGTGCGTGTCTTGGCGGCGGCATGGAACTTGCCATTGCCTGTGACATTGTTCTGGCGTCTGAAAAAGCCATTTTCGGCCAGCCGGAAATCAAACTGGGATTTTTCCCGCCCTATGCTGCGCTGCGGCTGCCTGAGCTGGTGGGCGTGGCCAAGGCCATTGAAATCGTGACCACCGGCCAGAATTATTCGGCCCAGCAGTCCAAGGACCTTGGATTTGTAACCCAGGTGGCTCCGATAGACGGCTTTGCAGAAGCTGTGGAAAATACCGTCAAGCAAATCACTATGGCAAGCCCCCTGATTATCCGGCTCAATAAACGGGCGGTGAAACGCCATATTGGAACCAGCTTTTTCCAGGGCGTGGATCTGGTGAGCAACTATTTTCTGAAAACCTTGATGAAAACTGAAGATACCCTTGAAGGGATCGCCAGTTTCGAGGAAAGACGAAAACCTGTCTGGAAAAACAGGTAAGACAAAAAATCACTCCGATTCCCCGGGGCAGGGGTTTATCAGCTTCCCTGTCCCGGGTTTTTATGAGGCCACCATGACCGAAAAATCCGCTCTCATCATCATTGATATGGTGAATGACTATTTCAGGGATGACCATCCTTATCCCATCACCCCGCTTGCAAAAAAAATCATTGCCCCGACCAATACCCTGATAAAGGAATTTCGCAAAAAGGGCCTGCCGGTCATTTTTTCAACCGATTCCTTTAATCGAGAGGATTTTATCTTCAAAGGCCGGATGCAACCCCATGCCATCAAAGGCACGGAGGGCGCAAATGTCGTGAAAGATCTGGACATGGCCCCTGAAGACCTCTGGCTGCCCAAACCCAGGTTCTCCGCTTTTTTCAAAACCGGGCTTGAAAATACCCTCAAAGACCAGAACATCACCCTTTGCGCTGTGGCTGGCATTGCCACCAATTTCTGCGTCCTTACTACGGCCATGGACAGCCTCTGTCATGATTTCAAAACCGTCATCCTGGAAGACTGCTCCACCTCTTTTTCCGAACAGGCCCACACCCAGTGCCTGGATCTCTACAGGAAAAACCCCCTGCACCCGCTTTTCAG
>JFJP01058868.1_pt1 | contig 18588 bp, 12 predicted proteins | sample 431651 | NCBI WGS metagenome assembly JFJP01 (sample SAMN02602958, study PRJNA72255) | Microbial mat metagenome, whole genome shotgun sequencing project. | biome: fresh water; feature: sink hole; material: water; isolation source: purple microbial (photo- and chemosynthetic) mats found in...
CTTCGCCCAAGGCGGCTGATATCTCAAGAGGAATGCGGTTTTTGCTGTCGCCTTCCTCTTTTTCATCCTGAATGAGAGGCTCGCCTTTTTCTATCAGGCGGATGTTTCGGTAATCCTGATAGCCAGTTCCGGCTGGGATCAGATGCCCCATGATGACATTCTCTTTGAAACCGCGTAAGCGGTCTACCTTGCCGAGCGTGGCGGCATCCGTCAAAACGCGTGTGGTGTCTTGGAACGATGCTGCCGAAATAAAGCTCTCCGTTTCCAAAGACGCCTTGGTGATCCCGAGCAGCACAGGGCGTCCTTGAGCTGGCTTACCACCAGCATCTTCTATACGCCTGTTGGACTCTTCGAACATCAAACGATCCACCTGCTCGTCCCAGAGGAACTCGGTGTCGCCTGGATCCGTGATTTTCACTTTACGGAGCATCTGGCGCACGATGATCTCAATGTGCTTATCGTTGATTTCTACACCTTGCAGCCTGTAAACTTCCTGCACTTCGTTGACCAGATATTCTTGGAGCACTTGCGCTCCGCAAATCTCCAGAATTTCGTGCGGTACAACTGGCCCTTCGGTGAGCTGCTGTCCTTTTTTCACAAGGTCGCCCTTGTAAACAATGATGTGCTTGTTCGTGGGAATCAAATGCTCCTCTTCAGGATAGCTGCCGTCAACATCCTTCTCGGTGCCACGAATGATCAGGCGACGCTTGCCGCGTGCCGTTCCTGCAAACTCCACGATCCCGTCAATCTTGGCGATTTCGGCTGCGTCCTTGGGTCGGCGTGCCTCGAACAATTCAGCCACCCTAGGCAAACCACCAGTAATATCCTTGGTTTTGGCAACCTTGCGGGGGGTTTTGGCGAGACGGTCGCCAGCTCGCACTTTGGCGGCCTGCTTGACCTCAATGTGCGCACCTGCGGGTATCGAATATGTCGCTATGGTTTCACCCTTGGAATCTTTGATCAAGATTTGCGGGTGTAGGTCTTCCTTGTGTTCAATTACAACGATTTCGGCCTGCCCAGTCGCCTCATTGGTTTCTTTCTTGGTCGTGACACCTTCGATGATATCCGTGAATTGAACCGTTCCGCTTTTTTCGGTGAGAATTGGAACATTATATGGATCCCATTCCACGAACACTGTCCCTTTTTTCACCTTGCTACCGTCGGCTAATGAAATGGCCGATCCAACGACTATCGTGTATTTTTCCAACTCACGACCATCGGTTCCGTGCAAGCTGACTGTCCCGTTTTTGTTCAGGACAATATGCTTGCCTTCTACCGATTCGACCGTGCGCAGATCGTTATATTGTAGGCGTCCCTCGTTTTTGGATTTGATCTGTGGCTGTTTGAATACCTGCGAAGCAGTTCCACCTATGTGGAAGGTTCTCATAGTAAGCTGCGTGCCAGGCTCACCGATAGACTGAGCCGCAATGATACCAACGGCCTCGCCAATCTTCGCAGATTTAGATGTAGCCAAATTCAAGCCGTAGCACTTGGCGCAAACGCCACCGCGTGTTTCACAGGTTAGCACCGAACGGATGCGGACTTTTTCTTGACCCAACCTGTCGGTGGCCTTAGCCCGCTCCTCGGTGAAAATCTCGCCGGCGTGTATAACGGTCTGGCTCGTGGCTGAGTCCAAAATATCTTCACAGGCGGTGCGCCCGTAGATGCGGTCCACAAGTTTGACGACTTCGTCCTCGCCCTCGTAAATAGGCTGCACCCAGATGCCGTTCACCGTGCCGCAATCCTCCTCGATAACGACCATGTCCATGGCCACATCGCAAAGTTTGCGGGTCATGTAACCAGAGTCGGCGGTCTTGAGCGCCGTATCGGCCAACCCTTTACGGGCACCGTGCGTAGAGATGAAGTATTCCAAAACCGTCAGCCCTTCACGGAAATTCGAAAGAATGGGGCGCTCAATAATTTCGCCCGATGGTTTAGCCATCAGACCGCGCATACCTGCAAGCTGTTTGACCTGCTGGCGGTTACCGCGTGCGCCAGAGTCCACCATCAAATACACAGGGTTCATCTCTTCCTTGCCCTCGTTATGGTGGAGGGTGCGGAACATCACATTGGCGATTTCTTCGCCAGCGTGCGTCCAAATATCAACAATACGGTTGTAACGCTCGCCATCGGTAATGATACCAGCCTCGTACTGTTTTTGCACGATCTTGATCTGGTCGTTGGCTTTGCTGATTTCGATCCCTTTTTCTACTGGGATGATCATGTCGGTAATACCGATGCTGATACCCGCCTTGGTCGCTTCTTCGAAACCGAGTTGCTTGAGCTTATCGAGACATTCCACAGTCACATCTTGGTTTGTGACTTGGTAGCAACGCAGGATGATCTCGCCGAGTTTCTTCTTGGTGGCCATCCCGTTGAAGTAGCCGAGTTCCTTGGGCCAAATCACATTGAAAATGACTCGTCCAACTGTGGTCTCAAGCAGCTTCTTGGTGCTGTCACCAAATATGGTTTTTTGGCCAAAATCTGGGTTGCGCAGCAAAATGCGACTGTGCGTGCCTACGCTCTTTTCTGCGTGTGCGAAAATAACTTCATCGTAGTCAGTGAACAGTGGAAGCCGCTCATCCTTGACTATTTCAGTTCTGGGCGGCTGAGTCAGGTAGTAGCAGCCGAGCGTGATGTCTTGCGAAGGTGTAGTGATGGCCTTCCCGCTTGATGGCGAAAAGATGTTGTTAGGAGCCAGCATGAGCAGTCGTGCTTCGAGCTGAGCCTCCACGGATAGAGGCACATGAACCGCCATCTGGTCACCGTCAAAGTCAGCGTTGTAGGCCGTACAAACCAGAGGGTGGATACGAATAGCCTCGCCTTCAATCAATGTCGGCTCGAACGCCTGAATCGAAAGACGGTGCAGCGTAGGAGCGCGGTTGAGCATCACCGGATGCCCGCGCGTCACCTCTTCCAAAACATCCCATACAATCGGGTCTTGGCGCTCAATAAACTTCTTGGCACTGCGGACGGTATGGACTTGCCCCATGTCTTTGAGCCTGCGGATGATGAACGGCTCGAACAGGACGAGTGCCATTTTCTTGGGTAAACCGCACTGGTTGAGTTTCAGTTCTGGCCCGATAACAATAACGGAACGACCTGAGTAATCCACGCGCTTTCCGAGCAAGTTCATACGGAAACGCCCAGTCTTGCCCTTTAGCATGTCGGAAAGAGATTTGAACGGACGGTTGCCAGCACCCATGACCGCACGCCCGTGGCGACCGTTGTCAATCAGAGCATCCACGGATTCTTGGAGCATCCGTTTTTCGTTGCGTATGATGACCTCCGGCGTCTTGAGTTGGAGCAAGTTCCTCAAACGATTGTTGCGATTGATCACGCGGCGGTAGAGGTCGTTCAGGTCTGATGTCGCGAAACGCCCACCTTCGAGCGGGACTAGAGGCCGTAAATCAGGCGGGATGACCGGTAGCGTTTCGATCACCATCCACTCTGGCCTCTGCTGCGCGGAGATAAAACCGTTCACGAGCTTGAGCCGCTTGGAAAGCTTTTTGCGGAGTTGCTTGCTCTTGGTGTTTGCAAGAGAATCTATCAACTCTTTTTGCATCTCGGCCAAGTCGAGTTTCTTCATGATCTCGCGTATCCCCTCCGCCCCCATCTTCGCACTAAACGATCCCTCGCCGTACTGGTCTTGAGCCTCACGGTATTCGGTTTCATTGAGGAGTTGTTTGAACTGCAACTGCGTCTTGCCCGCGTCTATAACGATGTAATCCTCGTAATAGATGACCCGCTCAAGCATCCTAGCCGTCATGTCCATCATCAGACCTAGTCGGCTGGGCATACACTTGAAGAACCATATATGCGAGACTGGCACAGCTAACTCCACATGCCCCATGCGTTCACGGCGGACGCGAGCCAATGTCACTTCCACGCCGCAACGGTCGCAAATAATGCCTTTATATTTGATGCGCTTATATTTCCCGCAGGCACATTCCCAATCCTTTGTGGGGCCGAATATGCGCTCGCAAAATAGCCCGCCTTTTTCTGGCTTGAAGGTACGGTAGTTGATTGTTTCAGGGTTTTTGACTTCGCCACGGCTCCACAGTTTGATTGTTTCTGGTGCAGCAATCGTGATGCTCACCGTATCAAACTCGACCGTTCTCTCCATCCCAAGTGTTTCGCGCAAGTTGTCTTTGCTCATATTCCGCCTTTTATTGGATTACTTTCAAATTTTTTTCAGTTCCGCAGAGCCTCATGGAGGCTCCGCTTCGATATCGAACGCCGCCTTCTACCCCGACAGCACTTGGCTGAGTGTAGCCGCAGCAGCAGACTGTTCCGATGTCCCACCCGCCCCGCTGGCGGCTAAGCCCAGCGGATCTTCAGAGCGGTCGCCCACCTTAACATCCAAACAGAGACTCTGCATTTCCTTGATTAACACATTGAACGACTCAGGCGTCCCCGCGACGAGCGAGTTGTCACCCTTCACAATGCTCTCGTAGATGCGTGTCCTGCCGCTGACATCATCAGACTTGACTGTGAGCAACTCCTGCAGGGTGTAGGCAGCACCATAAGCTTCCATCGCCCACACTTCCATTTCACCGAAGCGCTGACCGCCATACTGCGCCTTACCACCCAACGGCTGCTGCGTGACGAGCGAATAAGGCCCAACCGCACGGGCATGTATCTTGTCAGCAACCAAGTGGTTCAGCTTAAGCATGTAGATGTAACCCACGACAACGCGCTGGTCAAAACGCTCACCCGTGCGCCCATCGCTTAGGTAAACTTTACCGTCGTGATCAGGCATCGCCTCAGGATCCATCACATCTGGACCCGGAATAACATTTTTGCACGCTTTAGCTTCGCGCAAGTAATCGCGTATCTGCGACTCTTTGATCCCATCGAACACTGGCGTAGCTACCTTGAAGCCGAGTGTCTTGACCGCAATCCCCAAGTGCGTTTCCAAAACCTGCCCGACATTCATACGGGAAGGCACGCCGAGCGGGTTGAGCACGATTTCCACGGGCGTTCCATCGGAAAGATATGGCATATCTTCTTCAGGAACGATCTTGGCTACGACACCCTTGTTTCCATGTCGCCCTGCCATCTTGTCGCCTACGCCCAGTTTGCGTTTACTGGCCACATATACTTTCACCTGCTTGATTATCCCAGGATCCACATCGTCGCCGCTTTCAATGCGATCCATCTGCGACATCTTCTCGTTCTCCAGCATCTCAAACTTCTGGTCGAACTGCGAAATGATCTCGCGGATTTTGATGCGTATCGGGCTCGGGTCTATCTCAATGTGTTGGTACACATCGGCGAGCTTGCGCAGCAGCGTCTTTGTGATTTTGCGGTTTGCAGGGATGATGATTTCACCGTCCTCTGCGTTCACCACATCAAGCGGTATCTTTTCGCCCAGAAGGATGTTCGAGAGTGCCTCGGTGAGTTTTTCCCTGAGGTCGTTATTCTTCTTTTCGTACTCGTCATCAATCGTCTTTTTCTGGCGTTTGGCCTCTGTCGGTGTCATCTTCACCCGATCAGTCTTTTTCAGGTTGGACGACACTTTTACATCCATCACGATGCCATAAACTCCAGACGGCACGCGGAGTGAGGAGTCTTTGACATCGGCGGCTTTTTCACCGAAAATAGCACGGAGCAACCTTTCTTCTGGTGCAAGCTCCGTTTCAGATTTAGGAGTGATTTTGCCCACCAGGATGTCGTTCGGCTTCACCTCTGCGCCAACACGAATGACGCCGTCGTGCGCGAGGTTTTTCAGTGCTTCTTCACCAACATTCGGGATGTCACGCGTGATTTCTTCTGGCCCTAGCTTAGTGTCGCGAGCACTGATTTCAAACTCTTCAATGTGGATAGAAGTGTAGATATCTTCCTTGACGATCTTCTCACTGATGAGAATAGCATCCTCGAAGTTATACCCGTTCCACGGCATGAACGCCACCAGGACATTCTTGCCCAACGCCAACTCGCCATGGTCGGTGCAAGGCCCATCGGCAAGCACCTGTCCTTTGGAGACGCGCTGCCCAATTTTCACCAGAGGCTTCTGGTTCACGCATGTGCCCGCATTGCTCCTCATAAACTTGCGGAGCCTGTAAACATAGACGCCGTTTTCGGGGTCGTTCTTGATCTTCTTTTTGGCGTCAATCGAAGACGGGTCTTCGGCAACAATGATCTCGTCTGCGCTCACAGAGTAAACGGTGCCAGATTTAACTGAAACCACCACTGCGCACGAATCGCGTGCCACCACGGCCTCCATGCCTGTGCCGACCAAAGGTGCCTCGCTACGGATTAGCGGGACGCCCTGCCTCATCATGTTCGAACCCATCAACGCACGGTTAGCGTCATCGTGTTCCAAAAACGGAACAAGGCTGGCGGCCACCGAAACGAGCTGTTTCGGCGACACTTCCATGTAATGAACGCGGTCTGGCTCGACTTCCAAAAAGTCCCCACGGTAACGCACAGTCACTTTTTCTACCGAGAAACGACCCTTTTCATCCATCGGTATATTGGCCTGAGCCACTATGTAGTTTTCTTCTTGGTCGGCAGTCAGGTAATCTATCGCCCCAGTGGCACGGCCTTTCTCAATTTTCCTGTACGGAGTTTCAATGAAACCAAACTCGTTCACTTTTGCAAAGCAACTCATCGAAGCGATCAGACCTATGTTTGGGCCTTCTGGCGTTTCGATGGGGCATATACGCCCGTAGTGTGAAGGGTGGACATCGCGAACCTCGAAGCCCGCACGGTCGCGCGAAAGACCTCCTGGTCCAAGAGCCGAGAGACGCCGCTTATGCGTCATCTCTGAAATCGGGTTGATCTGATCCATGAACTGCGAGAGTTGGCTGCGCCCGAAAAAGTCCTTGATCGCGGCTGAAAGAGCCTTGGGATTGATCAGCTTCTGCGGGGTCATGCCTTCCACATTCACATCAAATAATGTCATGCGCTCTTTCACCAAACGCTCAGTGCGGGCTAGTCCAGTGCGACACTGGTTGGCCAACAACTCGCCTACTGTCCTCACGCGGCGGCTACCCAAGTGATCAATGTCGTCAACCAAACCTTCACCACGGCGCAAGTTCAAAACATAGCGCGTTGCAGCGATAACATCTTCTTCGCAGATCGTTTTTTTATCCAAGCCAATGGAAAGGCCAAGTTTCTGGTTGATCTTGTAGCGACCAACGCGGCTGATGTCATACCGTTTAGGGTCAAAAAAGAGCCTCTTGAGCAACTGCTTGGCGTTCTGCACCGTTGGCGGGTCGCCAGGGCGCAGTTTTTTATAGATGTCTTTAAGAGCCTCATCAGTGTCGCGGGTCGGGTCTTTTTTCAGCGATTTGATGATGGCATCATCTTGCTTGGTGTCCACCACTTCGACCTCTTTGATGCCCAGCTCAAGGAGCTGCCTAATGACGGTTTTAGACATCGGCTCAAAAGCGCGACCCACCACCACATCGGCGTTGTTCGGATCGCGCACATCTTCCACCAGCACCTTTGTTGCGATCTCCTCATCGTCCACATCGCCGTGAAGCTTGAGTTTTTCAATCTTGTAAAATAGAGCTATTATCTCCCGATTACTGCTGCATCCCAGCGAGCGGAGAAATGTCGTAATCAAAAATTTGCGGCGGCGTTTGCGCCTGTCGAGATAGACATAAAGCAAGTCGTTGGTGTCGAACTGCACCTCCATCCAGTTACCACGGTCTGGGATGATGCGGTAAGAAAAAAGCTGTTTGCCGTTGGCGTGCTGTGAGCTTTCGAAGCAGATGCCAGGGCTCCTGTGCAACTGACTGACCACCACGCGCTCGGCACCGTTGATAATGAAGCCGCCAGCCTCGTTCATCATGGGGAGTTCGCCCATGAACACCTTCTCTTCTTTGGTGCCTTGTTCGTCGCGCAGGCGGAATGTCACATAGAGCGGAGCGGCAAATGTCTCTCCGTCACGCTGACATTCAACAGAAAGTTTTTTGGCATCACCTATCTCATAGCTGACAAACTCCAACTTGACCTTGCCATCATAACTCTCAATGGGGAATACCTCTTGGAAAACGGCCTGTAAACCCTCCGATTTCCGCTTTGATGCGGGCAGGTTCTGCTGCAAAAAATCCCGGTAGGAATTGATCTGAATCTCAATGAGGTTTGGCGGTAGAATCGCCTCACTCACCTTGCCGAAATTAATTCGTTCCCCCGTCTTAGCGTTAACTGACATGGTCTTTTTCCTCTGGTGGTTTTATCTTTTGTTTTCTGCGTGTCGATCACTGAACCCGAGGCGCAAACGCGCCACGGGTTCAGAACATCGAAACGCTTATTTAATTTCGACTTTAGCGCCAGCCGCTTCCAGCTTCTTCTTAATTTCGGCGGCCTCTTCTTTGGTTGCGCCTTCTTTAACCGTCTTGGGCGCACCTTCCACGAGTGCCTTCGCGTCGGCCAAACCCAGGCCAGGCACCACCGAACGCACTTCTTTAATGACATTAATTTTGGTCGCACCAGCATCGGTGAGAATAACATCAAACGCGGTTTTTTCTTCCGCCGCAGGTGCTGCAGCTCCAGCAGCGGGTGCCGCTGCTACCGCCACAGGTGCCGCTGCGCTAACGCCCCACTTTTCTTCAAGTTTCTTAACCAGTTCTGCGGCTTCCAAAACCGTCAGACCACTCAATTCATCCACCAACTTTTGTAAGTCAGCCATAATTTATCAGAGAGTCAGCCATAAAGTTATTCAACCCTATGAAACCGACCCAATTGCTCCTAATTTTCAACCGTCTGACTAGGGAGTCGCACCCGCGATTCCATTATACCCGAAGGGAGTCGGGACTAGCCGTTCAACGATTTATTTTTTTACCCTTTTTGTTTTCCGAATGCACGAGCCACGAAACTTCGAGCCCTGCGCACCAAAAAAAATTGTTATTCCCCTTTGTCCACTTTTGCTTGGACAACGCGTGCCAACTGGCCACCAGGTGCCGAAATGACGGACGCCAACCTCGTGGCTGGTGTATTCAGAAGACCCAAAAGCTGTGCCAACAAAACTTCGCGTGATGGCAAATCCCCCAATGCCTTCACCTGCTCCACACTGAGAAGTGCGCCGTCCAAAATCCCGCCGCGAATCTTGGGCTTCGAAAATTCGGCAGAGAAGTTTTTTAAGATTTTTGCTGCCGCACAGACATCACTCTGGCCAACGACAATCGCCGACTGCCCAACCGCGACCTCATCCATCGGGGGGAAGCCCAAGTCTTTGACGACCTTCCGCAGCACCGTATTTTTGACCACGGCATAGCGTGCGCCGACGCCACGGAGGCGTTTGCGCAGCTCGGAGAACTGTGGCACATTCATGCCGCTGTACTCAGTGACCAAAATGAATGGCGACTGCTGAATTTTCTGTTTGATTTCCTCAAGTAAACTGGCTTTTTCCGCTCTCATTGTATTGTTCCTCTAGGCTGTGGTTATTTGCGTGCGAACTCACCGAGATCCAAACGGACTCCGGGGGTATGTGTGGCACTTATCACGGCGCGAGCCACATAGGCTCCTTTGGCAGACGCCGGACGTGCTTTGTAAACCGCATCAATCACAGTGCGGCTGTTTTCGACTAACAACTCCTCTGCAAACGAAACTTTGCCAACGAGGACATGGAGGTTAGCCGCTTTGTCAACCTTGAACTCTACGCGGCCTGCCTTGCACTCGCGCACGGCACGGGCGGTATCATCGGTCACGGTTCCTGTTTTCGGGTTAGGCATCAGTCCGCGTGGTCCGAGCACTTTGCCCAGCTTGCGAACTTCCTGCATCGCTTCCGGCGTGGCCACGGCCACATCGAAATCCTGAAAACCTTCGCTGCACTTTTTGATCATATCTTCAAAGCCGACATGTTCGGCTCCAGCAGCTTTAGCATCATCGGCAGCTTTGCCTTTTGCAAAAACCAGCACGCGGATTTTTTTGCCGCTGCCATGCGGTAGTGCCGCCGTGCCGCGCACCATCTGGTCGCTCTGCTTGGGATCCACCGTAAGGGCAAACGCGATCATTAATGATTGGTCGTGCTTTGCCACCGGCATTGATTTTATTACTTTTATAGCCTCGCCCAGCGGGTAGAGGCGTTTGGCGTCAACCAGCTTGGCTGCCACCGCATACCGTTTACTTCTCTTTGTTGCCATCTATAGCTCCTTGTAGTTCAAACGACCCGTAGGTCTCCTACTTTATTGTTTTGTTCCGACAAATTTTAACCAATGATTTCGATGCCCGCTTGCCTAGCTGTCCCAGCAATGATGCGGAACGCTGCCTCTTCGTCGTTAGCGTTCAAATCTTTCATCTTGATCTTAACAACCTCCATCACCTGCGCCTTTGTCAACTTGGCCACCTTGGTTTTGTTGGGCTCTTTGGACGCCGTAGCGATCTTTGCTATTTTTTTCAATAGCACACCGGCTGGCGGCGATTTCGTGATAAACGAAAATGTTTTATCTTTGTAAACCGTGATCACCACTGGCAGGATGTCGCCAGCCTGCTTCTGGGTTGTCGCGTTAAACTCTTTACAAAACGCCATGATGTTTACGCCCTGCTGACCCAGTGCTGGGCCTACGGGGGGTGCCGGGTTCGCCTGTCCTGCCGGAATTTGCAACTTGATGGTTGCTACTACTTCTTTTGCCATATCTCTTCTCCTTAGCTCTCCTTAAACTTTTTCTACCTGCCAATATTCCATTTCCACATTGGTGCTGCGTCCGAAAATGCTCACTGAAACCAGCAAGCGTCCACGGTCGGGATAGACCTCTTCCACCAGACCATCTTGATTTGCGAAAGGCCCATCGCCCACCTTGACTTTATCGCCAGCAGCAAATTCTACTTTAGGAACAACACGCTCCTCGCCAGTGCGGATTTGAGCCAGCATCTGCTCCACCTCACCTATACGCATAGGCACAGGCTTTTGCCCGTCGGCAAATCCAATGACACCATTGGTCTCACGCAAATAGTACCAAGTGCGCTCTATCACCTTACCGGCCGCATCCAACAAATTTGCTTTAACAAAAACATAGCCAGGGTACAGCTTGCGCTCGGTCTCTATCTTGCGGTTGCGCTTGACCTCCGAAATTCGTTCTGTGGGAACCACGACTTCGTGCAGCGCATCCCCCATCTCTTCGGTCCTGGCTCGCTTTATCAAATTCTCTTTTACCTTCGATTCTTGGCCACTCAGGGTGTGCAAGGCAAACCACTGAGCCGTCTCGCCGTTTGGATGGCAAGGCAATCCGATCCCGTTGGTCGCTGGAGTCTCTATTGTTTCGCTCATGATTACAAAACGTTCATTTTTAAAATTCGCCCGATCACCTTCACCAGCACGAAATCGAAAGAGCTAGTATAAGCTCCAAATAGCAACATGGAGACGATCACCACTACAGTGGAGTCCGTTATTTCCTTGTAGCGCTTCATCCCTTTTTGCAGGGGATCCCAAGGCCAACTACACTTCGCCAGCTCTACAGTCACCTCGTCCACAAAACGCCTGATCGCGGCATAGTTGCGGATCAAATAATAAACTGTCAGCCCCAGCGCAAGCCCAATAAGCCCACCCTGAAACCAGTGCTCCGAAAACCACTTGACCCAATCCCCTACTCCAGCCGAAGCGATCATCTAATTTCCTTTTTTATTCTACAATCTATTTTTCCAGAGGCAACAGGAGAGACAGGACTTGAACCTGCAACAAGCGGTTTTGGAGACCGCTGCTCTACCAATTGAGCTACTCTCCTTTTGCAACCAGAAAAAAAGATGGCTTTTCACACCTGCCCCACCCCCGCAGGAATGGAACAGGATTTATTTTCCTAATTATCGCGCCTTATTCAATGATGTCAGACACGCGTCCAGCACCAACTGTGCGTCCGCCTTCGCGAATAGCGAAGCGCATGGTCTTTTCCATGGCCACCGGGGCGATCAGCTCGACTTCGATCGAGATATTGTCGCCAGGCATGACCATTTCCACGCCCTCAGGCAGCTTCACTGTTCCAGTAACATCCGTCGTGCGGAAGAAGAACTGCGGACGGTAGTTGGAGAAGAACGGCGTATGACGGCCACCCTCTTCTTTGCTCAACACATAAACTTCAGCCTTGAACTTCGTGTGAGGCTTGATCGTGCCGGGCTTGGCGATAACTTGGCCGCGCTCGACATCATCCTTTTTCACGCCGCGCAATAGGACGCCGACATTGTCGCCAGCATCTGCACTATCAAGCAGCTTGCGGAACATTTCAATATCCGTGACCGTGGTTTTCTGCGTGGGGCGGAGACCGACGATCTCAACTTCTTCCATCTTCTTGAGCGTGCCGCGCTCAACACGGCCTGTGGCCACTGTGCCACGACCTTCAATGTTGAACACATCTTCCACCGACATCAGGAAGGCTTTATCTTTGTCGCGGACTGGTTGCGGGATGTAGCTGTCAACTGCATCCATGAGATCCATGATGCACTTTGCATCTGGATGAGCAGGGTCGCCAGCGGCGAGTGCTTTAGTGGCACTACCCTTAACGATCGGTATCTTGTCGCCAGGATATTCATACTTCGAAAGCAACTCACGGACTTCGAGTTCGACCAATTCCAAAAGCTCCTTGTCGTCCACCATGTCGCACTTGTTCAAAAACACAACGAGCGAAGGAACGCCAACCTGACGGGCGAGCAGAATATGTTCGCGGGTCTGTGGCATCGGACCGTCTGCCGCGCTCACCACCAAGATTGCGCCATCCATCTGGGCAGCACCAGTGATCATGTTTTTGATATAATCAGCGTGACCAGGGCAGTCCACATGCGCGTAGTGGCGGTTGTCCGTCTGGTACTCAATGTGGGCAGTGTTGATCGTGATACCGCGCTCCTTTTCCTCGGGGGCGTTATCAATATCTTCATAGTTCTTTGCTTCCGCAAACCCCTTCTTGGAAAGGATGGTTGCGATAGCGGCGGTCAATGTCGTTTTTCCGTGATCCACATGACCAATCGTTCCGATGTTCATGTGGGGTTTCTCGCGTTTAAATGCTTCTTTGGCCATATTTTCTCCTCTTCAATTCTCTTTTAAAATGGTTCCTTTTCTATTCCTTCCCTACCACATCAGCCCACGATCGGGATTGAACCGACGACCTCGTCCTTACCAAGGACGTGCTCTACCAACTGAGCTACGTGGGCCTTGCAGCCCGTTCCGTATTTTTTTCAGAACATCTCCTCAAAAGGGACACCCTAAAAAAGGCGAAGACACCCTTCCCTCTTTTTCCGCTTTCTTTAAGCGAAAAACAAGGGATATGTCTTCAACCAATCCGAAACTGTGCCGCCGATAATGTGGAGAGTTCCTTTTTTGTCAAGTGGTTATTTGATTTTTTTTATTTTTTTCTCGGCCACCCCAAAGATGCCGATGCCAAAATATTTTTTCACTCTAATTTTGCATTTAGGAATGCAAAGCCAAGATTCAAGCGCACTCAAACGCCAAATTTTATCGTCACCATCAGGATAAAGGCAACCCCTTCTGCGACCCCATCACGCACGGGCGCAACTGCACATCCGTTTTGCAGATGTGGGTGCGCAGCCATTTGCGGGCAATGTCCTGTATCTCGCCCATCAGCGTAGTCGTCGGCCCCTCTTTTATGTAGCGCTCCTTAAGCGAGGTGAACGCCTTCAAAAACGCGACATGCTGCTCCTTGTTCGTCTCAAGAGCCGGGCATTTATGCTCGCGCATTTTATCTTCTTCTATCGAGAAGTGGCTGACGACATACGACTCCAGATAAGACATCACGCCATCAATCGCCTGCCGCCCTTTCCCCGCCCTCATGGCTTGGTCAAGCTCGTTGAGCACATCGAATATTTTCCTGTGCTGCTCGTCCACCGTGGGCTCGCCAGTATCCATCGAAGCAGGGTCGTACTGTATGCCCTGCCTGCCACCGATCGCCATAGGTGCTGGAGCAGCTATGGCGGGCGCTGGACCCGACACGGACGAAAAAACACCCTTGTCCCGAACCTCAGTTTTTGCATGCTCAGGAGCATGCCCATCGCCCGTCAAAAGGTAGCGGAGGAGGTTCGTGGTAGCCACCAGTTGGGCAGACCCAGTCTCAATCATTTGCGCTATATCTTGCAGGTCGGAACCTAGGCTGCTGTTGGACTGCGCCACACTGTCGGCGTGGCTCAATAACTGGTGTATGCGCTTGATACCGGCCTGCTGCTGGCGCGAAGCAACGGCGATGTTGGAGACAATTTCATCCAACTCAGAAATGTGGCGGTTCACAACTGTTATCCTGTCCTGCAAGCGACCACTCAACTCAAGGCTGTGATCAATTTTATCGGATGCCTCCTGAGCTGCTTTTGAGCTGCGGAGAGAAAGATTGCGCACCTCGTCGGCCACCACAGCAAAGCCCGCCCCCATCTCCCCGGCACGAGCAGCCTCGACCGCCGCGTTCAGAGCGAGGATATTTGTCTGAAAAGCAATTTCGTCTATCGAGTTGACGACTTTGTCCATGGCATCCATGGCTTGATTGAGATCATTGAGCATTTTTACATTTTCTGCAGATTGCTTGCGTGTTTCAGATGCCTTGCGATTCCCGGCGGCAGTCCCTTCGGCGTTTGCGTCTGCCGACTCTTCGAGTTCCGCGATCAAACGAGCCGCTTCTTCAAGAGAACCTGCCTGCGATATTGTCTGTTTGGAGAGCGATTCGGACAGGCCACCCAAGTCGCACGATCCTTGGCTGATCCCTGTCGTGCTATTTTTCAATTCACCGACAGCACCCAAGCAAGAATTTTTTATGGCATGCATAATCCAAAGCGCGAAAACAGAGAGGAACCCCACCGATGGAAAACCAACCCAAAACATTATGTTCTGATAGCCAAGCAGAGCTGATTTGATCTGCGCCAAATCCCCCTCCCCTTTCAACCCCTCAAGGGTGAACCACCCGACAATTGTCATCCCCAACACAAATCCGAGCAAAACAATAATTACCAAGGCGGCCTGCGCTTTGATTGATAGCTTCATATTAACATCCTTTTCTAAAACAGTTCTCTGCTATGTGGTTTTACACAGAAATTTCAAGTCATTTTTTCCCTGTGCCAGTAGGGGGGATAGTTTCCGTTTTTGGCAGTTCGCCTGCCTGTGGCTTGGGCGCGAACGAGCCAAGCGCATCGGGGTTATCAATCACAAGCACCGTCCTGCCATCCACCTTGATCCTGTTGGTGTCCCGAAAAAAAGTGATGGACTGGCCGGTCAAAACATTTTTTCCCTGCATGACTCTCGGCGAACCGTTCATGACAATTTTCTTTTCGGAGACAAAATAAATCGCCTCTTCAGCCGACGCACTCTTGTCGAGCTGCTCTACGCGAACCCTACCCCTAGCATGGATCTTATCAACGCCGTTGGCCTCCGTGTTGAAGCTGACGGTCATCTCCTCGGCCCGCATGTTGAACGCCGCATCCGCAATGGTGACTCCACCCCTGAAAACGGCTGTTCGCTTGACCAGATCCGTGTCGAGCGAATCGGCCATGATGCGTGTCGGGACAGATGCCAACTGCGGCGATGGAAGCGGCGTAATTTGAGCAACGGCACCAGCCGCAGCAACTAAAGTAAAAATAGCAGACAGCATTGTTTTCATTTGGGCAAACCTTTCTCTATGTCGTGAATAATCATCTCCACCTTCGACGAAATCGTCCCTTTGCCTGAACGTATGTCAAAAACGAACCCGTGCCCCGACATCTCCACGCCAGTACGGGTAAACTTCACCGTGCCATCGGAAGTTATGAGGCTCTGACGCTGATCGAAAGTGCATTTTTCGGAGATGATTTCAAAGTCCATTTTACCATCGCGCTTGCCTTGATAGCTCATGTCTTCCACCTTCACTCGGCTCTCGTCGAGGATCATCGCTCGCTTGCCGAGAAGCTCGCCTATGAGTTCGCCCTTAGCGTCAAAGCGCGGCACGCGGAACCCGGCGATCACCGCTCCTTTTGCAAGATAATCCATGACCCCGCTTTTACTTTGATTTTCCGGCGGAGCGGAAAAAACAGGCGTCGCCAGCACTGCCGCAAGCACCACCACGCACGCAGTACGCCACATGTGCCGCCGCAAACAGGTGATGGTATTGCCGTGTTCCATTCAGTCGGATTATAGAGCATCTGCTGCAACACCTCAAGATGTCGTTGCCTTTTGCCGCAATTATTTTCAAACCAAATCCAGCGAAGCCAGTGCCAGAAAGTTTAAGTTGGAGTTTAAGCGTTGAGGAGTTTATGGAATTATTCTCCGTGCCTCTGCGGTGAACTCTTTCTTCCGTGGCGGTCGTTGCGGCGTGGCGTGAGAAAAAAAGAGATTTAACGAGACAGATTTTGTCATTTTCTGGTCAAATGCAAAATCTAGGTTCAACATCGTGACTGATTGGAAAACGGAAACTTCGATATTTTTCAGCCGCTTGAAACCCTTCCCGCCGTGGGTCGGGTTCGCGGTGCGCTTTTCGCAAAGATTGATATCCTGACTGTCCACGACCTCCTTTTCCGCAAGCCGCGAAGGTACGAAGATCGGCGGCAGCGCGATGACAGCCCTTGGGATGAAGGCGGATGGAAGGCCACCCGCATGGTTCTTTCCGACATCGCTCTCAAACACATTCGCGGCGGACGCGTCATGGTCGAAGGCTCAGGTCTCACATATGACGGACAGCTCCTGCACCTGCGCTGGTTCAACATCCCCTACCTCGCCAAACAGTGGCAGGGCAAACACCCGACCCTTTGCGTTTTTGGAAAATTAAAAAAATCAGGGCGCAAGTGGATAATAGATATGCCAGAATGGGAGGCACTCGAAGACGATGCAGAAAGGACGGTTCATGTTGACAGGATCGTCCCAGTCTATTCTCTCACCGAGGGACTCAGCCAGCGCGTTTACCGTGGGCTGATATACCGTTTCCTGAAATCGCTCCCCGCCTCACTTCCTGAGTGGAACCCATACGGGCAAAAATACGGGGACTGGAGGAACGCACTCCGATACCTGCATTTCCCCAACTCCCTCACGCAGGCCGAAATGTCGCGCAGACGACTCGCTTTCGATGAGTTTTTGGTCTGGCAAACGCTCCTGGCGATCCGCCGTTCCAAGATGCAAGTTCACACATGCCCAGCGATACCGCCCTCGCAAAAGCTTGTCCCCACCATGCTCGATAGTGCGGGGTTCACCCCAACGCCGTCTCAGGAGCATGTCCTTTCGGAAATAGCAACAGACATCGCCCAGACGCACCCGATGAACCGCCTGCTGCAAGGCGATGTGGGGTCGGGCAAAACTCTAGTGGCTCTCATCGCCATGCTCCACGCCGTAGAAGCCGGACACGCCGCCGCGCTCATGGCCCCGACAGAAATTCTCGCCAAACAACATTACCTGACTTTCAAACGCTTCCTCAAAAACTGCGGCCTGACCATCGGCTTGCTCACCGGCTCGACAAAAACGCAGTCGGGCGATTTTTTCCGCCCTCATATCTGGATCGGCACGCACGCCCTTTTCCAAAAAAATGTGGACATACCGAACCTCGCCCTAGTCGTCGTGGACGAGCAGCACAAATTCGGGGTAGAACAACGCGCCAGGCTACGCTCCAAAGGCGAATCTCCACATGTGCTAGTCATGACTGCCACACCCATCCCACGCACGCTCGGCCTCACGCTTTACGGAGACCTCGATGTCTCCGTGATTGAACGACCACCGAAAGGGCGCGGGAGCATCACCACTGTTGTCAGGCAAGAGTCAGCACTAGAAAAAATATGGGATTTCGTAAAAGCACGCTGCGACGAAAAACAGCAGGCGTATGTGGTCTATCCAGTAATCTCCGAAAACAAAAGCGAACTCAAGGCCGTAGAAAAAGAGATATCTGGCATCAGTAAAAAACTCTCCCCTCACAGGGTGGAAGCACTGCACGGCAGGATGGACGCCACACAAAAAGAGGCACTCATGGAAGATTTCCGCGCAGGCAAAGTGGCCGTGTTAGTCTCCACCACTGTCATAGAAGTGGGCGTAGATGTGCCCAACGCCTCCGTTATGGTTGTGGAAAATGCAGAGCGGTTCGGCCTAGCACAACTCCACCAGTTGCGCGGGCGCATAGGGCGCGGCTCGCACCGATCATACTGCGTGCTGGTAAGCGGCACGGACAATCCCGAATCCCTGCGCCGCCTAGAGATTTTGGCAAAAACGGGCGACGGTTTCCGTATTGCAGAAGTTGACCTACAACTACGCGGTGCTGGAGACGCGCTTGGTAAAATGCAAAGCGGCGCGGCTCCATTCCGCCTCGGCAACCTCACCACAGACCTACCACTCATCAGCGCGGCTCAGACTACGGCCAGAAAAATTATCGGCGATGATCCAAAACTCGCTCTCGACGACCACTTGCCTCTTCGCGTGCGCGTGCGAGCACTCGCAAAAGGTTACCGCCTGAAATTTGTAGATGCCGCATAGCGCAAACAGCACCAACTCACCAAATTCATACATCCTGAAGTGCGTGGGAAGGAAAATGGGGGAGAGTGTGGTGCAGGCATTCTCGCCTGCTTCTTTAGCTTCCTTTGAAAATAGAGGCAAGCGACAAGGGGCAAGGGGCAAGGGTGGGAGCAGAAAAAGTAGAAGCGGCGTCCCGCCGCTTTCGGAAAGGAGCGCGGTGCGTCTCGCCCGCGAGGACGGGCACAGGGGGTGAAAAT
>JFJP01032817.1_pt1 | contig 18587 bp, 14 predicted proteins | sample 431651 | NCBI WGS metagenome assembly JFJP01 (sample SAMN02602958, study PRJNA72255) | Microbial mat metagenome, whole genome shotgun sequencing project. | biome: fresh water; feature: sink hole; material: water; isolation source: purple microbial (photo- and chemosynthetic) mats found in...
GGTTGGGGAAACAATGATAGAAACCAATTAAGTTCATTTGTAACATCAACATTTGTAGATGTTTCTAGCCCGATTTGTGGATTGGAAGATTTGATTGTGAATACATCTTCAACCTCGTGCATTGCGGAATACAAACCCGTTGAACCCCGCACGGTTTCAATTAAAGCAATTGATTTGCCTATTCTTAGCGATATTACAGGTAAGGAGACGGGTAACTATTTGACGTGTAAGGGAGATTTAGCGTTATTGAGAGGCGCACTTGATTTCACAATTAAAGGAGAAACTTTCAGTTGTGAACCAGTACCCACTTTAGGAAATATCTCAAATGCACGTTATAAATTTGCTGATAATACATTGCACATTCCTTGCGTTTCAATTCCAACCACGATTCGCTTGCCAGCTGGTATATTAATTCAAGGACCGACTGATTATTTCTCCGCTACGTTACAGCTTATGCCAACTGATTCAAATTATGGTGTTTTCACAGTTATTGATTTTCAACCGATAACATCTCCTTAATACAATCCGCAAGCCCATTTCTCGTTTCTCGTTCCCACGCTCGAGCGTGGGAACGAGTGTTTTATTAAACATGAACAGGTGTTTTCATAATGGGTCAATTTTCTTGTTCCCATGCTCGAGCGTGGGAACGAGTATTTTATTAAACATGAACAGGTATTTTCATAATGGGTCAATTTAAGTGTGAAATGAGAAAGGAAAAGAAAAAAGAGATGATGGATAAGCAATTTTCTAATAAAATGTAAACCCGTAAGATGCGGTGAAAACCGTATCATTTATTTTTGATTTGGATTTGAGCAGAATCGTAATTGTCCATTAATCTGTAACAACAAAAAACCAGCCTACGTTTTCAAAACCTAAGCTGGTTTATTTTTTGATGTGATGCTTATTTCTCGAAAAAAGCTCGTAGGTTGGGGTGAAAACCCAGTTTTAATTGGTTGATTTAAATAGTATTGGAGGTCGGTGATTACTGACTTCCATTTTTACGTTAATTTCAAAGGGGGTTTAAGCCAGTAGGTTGGGAGTGATCTAATCAAATGAGAAGCACAAAAAAACGGAACTTTAAGTGAATAAAGCCCCGCTTTTTTAGCCCATTTATTCAATGAGTTAAATAAAAATTAGCCAAACATATCTTCGGTGATGTTATTGAACCAGCTATGACCATAAAGCATTTCACGTTTGCGATCTTCGGCGGAAGCGTCTTTTGCAGAAACCCCACCCGCGCCTTGAACGGGAGCAATGCTGTTATCGTCGGCTTTGTAGTTGTAGATTGCCGCCACCGAAATTCCGTAATCAGGTCCGACCATGCTGTAGCAAGTGTTGGTGTAAGCGGGCGTGACCATTTCTTTGCCTTGCAGCGCGGCGATGACGGCGGTTGCGCAGACTTTTCCTTGAGAATTAGCGGCATACGCGGCTTTGGGCATTGCGTCCGCGATACACGCATCACCGATCACATGCACGTCTTTGGCTTGAGAGGATTCGAAGGTTTTGCGATTGACGGGACACCAGCCTGCGTCATTTGTCAAGCCTAAAACGGTGGCAATTTGGCTTGCTTTTTGTGGGGGAACAACGTTGACGACCGCGCCGACAATTTCATCGCCCATTTCACCCGCATACACGGCATTTTTTGCCACATCAACGCGAGAAACTTTGCCTTGATTCGCCGCAGAACGCCATTCAATCAACGACTTATCGGTGCCATAACCGTACAATTCTTTCCAAGCCTGTTCAAACAACCCTTTTTTCGCAAAATCATCTTTGGCATCTAAAACAATGACTTTGGATTTAGGTTTGTGTGCTTTGAGGTATTGTGCGACCAAGCTGGCGCGTTCGTAAGGTCCGGGAGGGCAACGGAAAGGGTTGGCAGGCGCGGCGATCAACACTACGCCCCCGTCTTGCATGGCTTCGAGTTGTTTGCGCAACAACGCGGTTTGCGGACCGGCTTTCCATGCGTGAGGCATTTTTTCGGAAGCGGCTTCGTCGTACCCTTCAATCGCGCCCCATTTCATGTCGACCCCGGGGGCAACGATCAATTTGTCATAACTCAACGACTTATCGCCGACTTTGATGGTTTTAGCGTTTAAATCACCACCAGAAACTTCGCCAATAATGACGTTAATGCCATGTTTTTTAAGGCGATCGTAGTTGAATTTGATGGAGTCGAGTTTGCGTTCGCCGCTGATGACTTCGTTGCTCATAAAGCAAGTGTAATAATCGGCGTTTTTTTCGATTAATGTAACATCGAGGGTTTTATCCATTATTTTCAAGTATTTAGCGGCAATTGTTCCGCCCGCGCCGCCACCGATGACGATGACTTTTTGACCCGCGCCTTTAGCGATGTAGGGAAAACTTGCGAATCCCGCTGCCATTGAGCCAACGGCGGTCGCTTTTAAGAAATCTCTGCGATTCATTTTCATGGTTCAATCCCCTTATTTGGCTTTTTTGTCTTGTTGGCTGGCGTAGAAATGCGCGACTTCATCTAAAGATTTATCGCCGTGATCCTTGATCATTGCATTTAAGCGTTTCGCCATTTTTTCAGGCATTTCGCGTTTTTTCGCATTAAAATCAGCCATTTGGAATTGCAAGTACGGCAACCATTGACCTGCTAAAATGGAAGAACCGTCTTCATCTTTGAAACCGCCGTCTTCATGGCATTTTTCGCAATTATCTTTGTGGAGTTTCTTACCCGCTTTGGCTTTTTCGGGATCGGTTTTTTGAGCAACGCGGACAAATTTTTGGGTGACAAAATAGTTTGCCATTTCAGCGATGTCTTCGTCGGTGTAGCCTTTCGCCAAACGACCCATCACAGTGGAAGGACGTTTGCCTTCACGATAGGCTTTCATCGCGTCGGTGAACGTGTCGACCGCCATGCCAGAAATGGTGGGGGTTGCGGGACCTAAGCTCGATCCGCCTTGACCATGACAGCCCACGCAGGTGTTCGCCAGCATAATGCCACGCGGGGTGACAGGTTTAGCGGCAGAGGTTTTCTTTTCTTTCTTGTCGCCTTTATCGTCATCGTCTTTAGCGGCGAAGACCGACGGTGCGTTGAATAAAAGACCGCAGCAAGCCATTGCGAGTGCGGAAGTACGGAGATATTTCATGTGTTGCCTCCTTGGGGGGTTAATTAACGTTACTCATTTTAAGACTTTTTCTCAGATGTTTCAGGTTTTTTATCACTGTCGGCTGCTTTTTTAGGTTCTTCGGGTTCTTCGGGTTCTTTGTGAGCGATGCCTTTATGACATTCGATACAGGTTTTGCCTTCTTCTTGGGCACGGGTATGTTTTTTACGCGCGCTGCCGTCTTGATCTTCGAGCTTCATCGCGTCCCAACTATGACAATTACGACATTCTCTCGAATCGGTGGCTTTCATCTTATCCCACACGGCGTTCGCCATTTGCCAACGACGGGCTTCGTATTTTTCGGGCGTTGAAATCGTGCCCATCACCTCATGATAAACGTCCTTTGCCGCCATCACTTTTGCGAAGAGTTTAGGACCTAATTGTTTGGGAACGTGGCAGTCCGCGCAACCGACCCGCACACCCATCCGATGAGAATAGTGTGAGGTTTTCTTGAGTTCTTCCAAATTGACCTTCATGGTATGACAACTGGTACAAAATTCAGTGGTGTTGGTGGCATCAAGCGTGGCACTAAAAACCACCGTAAAAATGACCCCTGCCGTAAAGATTGCAAGGGCATAAATGGCGATGGTGCGAGTGGATCGACGGGGATTATCGAGCTTTTGTTCGGGCATTCTGGGTCTCCTCAATGATGGGACTGCTTTATGGTAAGATGTTTCGCTTAGAATTCTAAACGATCCCATTGTACAAAAAAGTTACTAGAGTACAAATAATAAAATTCTATAACGACTTCGCCTTGCCTTTAGGAAACTCATTTTTTCATTTGTATGATGGATTTACACCCCCCCGACGCTCGCCGTCGCTTGAATATTATCTTGTTGATATTGTTGATTTTTATGAGCATAACGGGTGGATATGGTTATCTTGCTTATCGAGAAGCACAACAACAAATTTTTCACGCCGAAGAAGCCAAACGCAAAGCCCAACACAAAGCCGTTCTCGCCGATCAAGCCGCTCAACACGCCGCTCAACAAGTCCAACTCGCGCTTCAAGAAAAAAATTATGCGTTTTACACCCAATCGCGGTTTTTAGCGTCCCTGAGCGAGCGCGAAACCCTCAATGGCAATGCGACTGACGCGGCATTAGTGGCATTAGAAGCTCTCCCCAAAAATATGGCAAATCCTGAACGACCATATTTGATGCAAGCCGAAATCAATTTACGCCTCGCTCTCGATAAACTTTATGAAAAACAGTTACTTCGCGGACACAAAGAAGACATTTGGCAACTCATTTTAAGCCCCGACGGCAAAACCTTAGCGAGCGCGTCGGCAGATGGCACAGTAAAATTGTGGAATGCGGAAACAGGTAATTTGTTACAAACCTTACAACACAACGATCAAGTGTGGGAAATTACTTTTAATTCAACGGGTTCACAACTGTTAAGTGCCTCATTAGATCGAAACGCTCGATTGTGGTCGGTCGATAATGGCGACCTTTTAGCCACTTTTCCGCATCAAAAAGAAGTGTATAGCGTTATTTTTGTTGAGAATTTAATTGTCAGCGCCGACGCGGGCGGAATCATCAAAATCTGGGAAAATAAACGAGAGAAAATGGTTTTAAATGCCCATCGAAGCGCTATTCATAAATTGACCTTAAGCCCTGATTCTAAAGGATTTTTAAGTGCCTCACAGGATTTCACCGCAAAATTATGGGATTTCAACGGAAAAACCCTGCAAACCTTCAAATCTCATCAAGCCTCTGTAAATACAGCAATTTTTTCACCCAATGGCAAACTGATTTTAACCGCCAGCGCCGATCATCAAGCCATTTTATGGGACGCACAAACGGGTAAGTTATTGAAAAAACTAGAATTTAATGATGAAATTAACGGTACGCTTTTTAATTCACAAGGCACGCAGATTTTATTATTTGGCGCGTCGAAAACCGCACAATTATGGGATTTAAACGGCACTTTATTAAAAACTTTCCTGCATGATCAACCACTTACATCTGCACAATTCAACGCGGATAGCTCACAAATTCTCACTGTTTCTGAAGATAGCACACTAAAAATCTGGAAAAATTCAGGGGAGTTGATCGCCACTTTAGCGGGTCACGATGGCGAAGTGTACGATGCTATTTTTACTCAACAAAATCAAATCTTTAGTGCAGGCGAAGATACCCGCATTCGACGATGGGAATTACAAAACAGCCATTTTGTGGCGAAAATGCCCCCGTTTCGAGGTGCAGTGTTCAATTTGAGCGGTCAAAAAGCGATTCTTTTCAATGAATTAGGGGCAGCGCTTTTCAAAGCAGACAACGGAGAATTTCTGGGCAAATTTACCGATCAACCCATGGTTGCGGCGGCGTTTAGTTTTGATGGACAAACCCTTGCGTTGGGTGGAATCGATGGAAACGTGCAACTCTTTGATTTAGCGGGACAATTATTAACAACCTTTCAAGGCGAGTTCGATTCAATTTCAAAAATCTCTTTTAGCCCAAATGGTCAGCGTTTATTAGTTTTATCATCGGACGGGGTTCGATTATGGAAAACGGCACAACCTTTTGATTTAAGCGTATTTATGGCGGGAAATTTCACCACAGCGGGTTTAAGTCCCGACGGTCAAGTGATTTTCACCGCCAACGAACAGGGACAAATCGCGTTTTGGGAAGGATCGGAAGCGTTTCGAACCATCGACGCGCATTCGCAAGCCATCAATCAAGTTATTTTTAATCCCGATGGAAGCAAATTCTTGAGCATTTCCAAAGACTTAACCGCCAAACTTTGGCACTCTGAAAACGGACATTTTTTAACAACCTTGAGCGGACACAACGGCGAATTACGTCATGCGGTATTTGCCCCGACTGGCGATAAAATCCTCACGATGGCGGCGGACGGAACGGCGCGTTTATGGGATGGTTTTAGCGGTGCACCGTTGGGGGTGTTGCGAGGTCACAAAGGCGTTGTTTTATCTGGAAAATTTACCGCCGACGGGTTGCGAGCAGTAACGTGGGGCGACGATGGCGACGTAAAATTATGGGACATCAAAACCACTCAAAATATCGCAACTTTAGCTAAAAATGCGGGGATTGTGGGAGTTAATCGCCAATTAACCCGCTTGATCACTTGTCACGACACCCACGCAGCTTTATGGGCAGTTTTCCCCGACACCCAAAGCATCATCAATCGCGCCAAAGACATTTTACCGCGACCTTTAAGCGCCAAACGCCGCGTACGCTTTTTCTTAGAAGACGACAACTAAAAAACCCCATTTGATGATACAAATGAAAACCAGAATATCGATATTTTGAGAGAAATCGACTACCATTTGTCGTTTTTGATTTGAGAGTGAGGAAATATGATGAGCAACTTAATTGCAATTTTAGCGGGTGACGGCATTGGAACTGAAATCGTTAATGAAGCCGTTAAGGTTTTAAATCTCTTAAAAAACAACGGGCTAGATATTGTTTTAGAAGAAGCCCCCATCGGCGGCGCAGCAATTGATCAAACTGGCGTGCCATTGCCCGATAACACCTTGAATTTATGTAAAAAAGCCAACGCAGTTTTATTAGGCGCAGTCGGCGGTCCAAAATGGGACACATTAGAGCGTGCTATTCGCCCCGAAAGAGGATTATTGGGTTTGAGAGCAGGTTTGAATTTGTTTGCAAATTTACGTCCCGCGTTGTTATATCCCGCCTTAGCAAGCGCATCGACGTTGAAATCAGAAGTCGTTGAAAATCTTGATATTTTAATCGTGCGTGAATTAACAGGTGATATTTATTTTGGGCAACCGCGCGGCATTAGAACCTTAGAGAACGGCGAACGTCAAGGTTTTGATACCATGCACTACAGCGAAAGTGAAATCGAACGCATTGCAAGAGTGGCATTTGAAAGTGCGCGTCGGAGAAATAAAAAAGTTTGTTCTGTCGACAAAGCAAATGTGTTAGATACCAGTATGTTATGGCGAGAAATTGTAACTAAAATTGGCAAAGACTATCCCGATGTAGAACTTTCTCACCAATATGTCGATAATGCGGCAATGCAACTGGTTCGTGCGCCAAAGCAATTTGATGTTATTGTGACGGGTAATTTGTTTGGAGATATTTTATCTGATTTAGCGTCGATGTTGAGTGGTTCAATTGGGATGTTGCCGTCGGCTTCTTTGGATTCAAATAACAAAGGAATGTATGAGCCAATTCATGGTTCTGCGCCAGATATTGCGGGTCAAAACAAAGCGAATCCTTTAGCGACTATTTTATCGGTTGCAATGATGTTGCGTTATTCATTACAACGTCCTGATTTAGCTGATAAAATTGAAACTGCTGTGAAATCAGTATTAGATTCTGGGTTGCGCACCGCTGACATTGCAAGATCGGGAGAAAAAGTGCTTTCAACATCTGAAATGGGCGATGCCGTGATTGCCGCTTTAAATTAGAGCATCAACCGTTTCTCGTTTTTAAATGCGGGAACGAGAAATGGTTTATAATATGGTTTCAGGGCGCTCTAATTCGTTAATGAGCAATGACAAAGGGGTTTGTTTGGGAGAGGATTGTTGGGCACGGAGAACATTTTCCCAATCTTCCAAGGTTTTAAGATCAAGTTTTCCTTGAAACAATTGGAATTTGTCTTTTAAAGCATTTAAGCGTTCAACTGCTAATCTCACCGCCATTACAAATGTTTCACGAATTCCTAAACCTTCGAGCGTGGAAGTTTCCATTACTTTGAGGGCTGGATCGATAAAGAAACGGTGTAACTTTTCTGTATTTAACGCGAGAGGAATATCTTGAAAATTTGCTTGAATTAAGAACAAAGGTGCGGGATCGGGTAATTGTTTGAGAAAGTCGTGTAATTGTCGGAGATATTCCAAGCCTAACGCCAACCCGTCGGGGCGAGAATCTAACACAAAAACAATTGCATCGGCTTGATTTAAAAGGAATTGTCGGCGTTGTTGCCATTGTGGATGGCTGGGTGTGGTGAGAATTTGGCAAGCGATCGGCAAATGATCATACATACCGCCTTGATATTCAAGGAAATTTACATCTAGTTCGTCCGAACGTTGCAAGAAACGATTGGAAGAAAGTTTGTGCTCCAACGCACGGATCGTGGCTGTTTTACCGACGTGCGGTGCGCCATCATAGACGATTCTAACGCGCACAACCCCGTTTTCCATATCAATTAACGCCATGACTTTCTCCGCTTCGCATCTATAATTTTGGTGCTTTTTGGTGTATTTTGCAGCGTTGTGAGCAATTCTTCAACTCAAAAATACTATGTTATCACGCCTCTTTTACAGTTTGCACCACGCATTTGCGCATCGCCGTTGTTTAGCTGCCGTTTCAACCGCCCGCACCCTTTGTGATATTGAACTATATTCCCTTAAAAATCAAGACATTAAAATAATTGTTTTAGATTTTGACGGCGTGTTAGCCGCACATGGTGAAACTTTTCCTCACCCACACGCAGAGCAATGGCTAAAAAAATGTATTTCAATCTTTGGCAAAGATCAAGTTTTTATTTTGAGCAACAATCCTTTTGTCGACCGCCAACGTTATTTTGAAAAACTCGGCGTGGGTTTCATCACTGGATTTAAAAAGAAACCTTATCCCGATGGATTAAAGCAAATTATTTCTCAAACGCATGAAAATAAAGAAAAAATCGTTTTAATTGATGATCGTTTATTAACTGGTATTTTAGCAACCTGCCTTGCTCAAACTAAAGGCATTTTGATCACTCAACCCTATCGCAATTTCTCAAAACAATTCCTCAAAGAAACGCTGTTTAGTTTTCTAAGATTGATCGAAAAATTATTCCTATAAACCGACACTTTGCGCACCCATCAACAAAAGCCTAGTTGCTCTAATTTAATAACCACGCTTTTTCTTTAACGAATCAAAACCACCCAGCAATTCAATAATTTTAACAGCATCTTCAGCAATTTTAGGTTCTTTTTTGTTTTCTGGCAAGGCTTCAATTGAACCCCAACTTGCAAAGGCGTGTTGTAATAAAGTTCTTCCAGGTGGATGTAACTTTGTATCAGCCCCGTGCGATAACAAAAATTGCACATTTTGCAAAGAAACAGCATACACCGCTGCAAAGATGGGTGTTACGCCTTGCGGATCGGGTGCATTAATATCTGCGCCAACTTTTAATAAAATATCCATCACTTCAGTTGTTTCACGACAAAACGCCGCATGAAATAACGCCCGCGATTCATCAATATCGACTTTATGTTTCAATAAACATTTCACCATTTCCACTGCCCCTTGTTTTGCTGCAATACTTATCGGGGTAGAATCTTTCTCTGTTTTTGCATTCACATCTGCACCTTTGTTCAATAAGGCTTCTGCAACGCCCACATGATTATTTGCTGCCGCTAAATGAATCGCCATTTGATGACTTTTTTGCTCGATAGTTGCATTCGGATTTGCACCATATTCTAATAAAACTTCAGCGGCTTGTTGTAATGCTTTTTCTTTAAGCAAATCATCATTACGCGGTGCAGCAGCCACATAATGCAATGCTGTATATCCTGTTGTTTTATCTAAAAAATTAGGATCAGCTTTGAATTTTAATAAACAAGTGATGATTTCAGGATTTTTATGGCATCGAGCGGCGGTAATTAAGGGAGTTCTTCCATTGTGTGGCGAATCTGGGGTTTCTTCAACTTCAGTTAGTTCTTCAATTTGAGAACCATTTTTAAGCAACCAGTCCACTAAGTTTAAATGCTCAAAACGTACGGCAAGATGCAAGGGCGTTTCTCCTTTGTCATCTCTAAGAGTTATATCCGCCCCTTTTTGCAAAAGTAACTTAACCGTTTCAAACTGTTCTTGTTGATGAATTTCATAAGGGACATCTTTTTTGTTTGCTTTTACCCACAAATCACTCGTACAAATCGCAAAATGTAAAGGTGTTTGGCTTTTATATAACGCATTAACTTCCGCATTATGAGAAAGCAACAGTTTCACTATTTCAAATCGTGAGAAATGCGCAGCGCGATGCAATAAAGTATGATCGTCCCAATCTTTACAAATGGCATATTTTGGGTTAAATTTCAAATAGGCTTTTATTTTAATCAAATCGCCGTTTTTTATATGATGTAAGGCTTGAGAAAAAGTATAGTCTGGTGGTTGATCGATGCTTTCTGGTGTAATGCGATTTTCATTATCAAATTCCTCGTCATCATCCTCAAAGTTGTTTTGACGACTTTCAATGAAATCCTTTATTTTATTAAACAATCCCATATATCCCCCTTAATTTAAATGTTCTTTACAGCGTTCTAAATACACTTTGGCGGCTTGATCTTCTGGATTCAAATAAATTACCCTTTGAAAACAAGCTAATGCGGCGGCGATTTGTTGATTATGATAAAACCTAAAGCCTTGCTCAAAATCTTTCAAGGTTTTTTGTTTCAAACTTAATTGAATCGGCGGATCACCATCAAATACTTCATATAAAGTCACTTCAATAGTTTTTCCTTTCACTTTTACTCGATCAATTACTCTAATTTTGTAATCATTTGGATTTTGCAATTTTTGATAAACTTGCTCGGTAATTAATAACGCCACACCATATATTTTGGTCATACCTTCGGTTCTCGACGCTAAATTAACCGCATCGGCAATCACCGTTCCGTCCATTCTATTTTCACCGCCCACCGTTCCTAACATCGACCAACCCGTATGAATTCCTATCCCAATTTTCAACATCGGTCTACCCGGTCTTCCTCGCGTCGAGTTGTAATCCAATAAACGTTGCAACATTCTCACCGCAGCTTGCACCGCATTATCAACACTCATAGGAAACAACGCCATAATCGCATCACCAATGTATTTATCAATGAAACCGTTATGTTTTGCAATGATTGGCTCCATACGACTTAAATACGCATTAATGAAATCAAAATTCTCTTGCGGTTTCATCGTTTCAGAAATGCTTGTAAAACCTCGAATATCTGAGAATAAAATCGTCATTTCTTTTTCAACATGATCGCCTAATTTTACATCAACCACGCTTTGTTTATCCATTAATTGAATAAATTGGTGTGGAACAAATCTTCCATACGCAATGTTTAAGTTGCTCAATTGCAAATGGGTTTTAATTCTCGCTAATAATTCATTTTTAGAAACGGGTTTCGTCAAATAATCATTTGCACCCGCATCTAACCCTTCGACTAAACTCGCGACTTGAGTTTTTGCAGTCAATAATAAAATCGGCATTTCATTTGCTGGAAACTTTTCTCTCAAACGCCGACAAACCTCATACCCTGTCATTTTTGGCATCATCACATCTAATAACACCAAATGCGGTTTTAAACCCTCATTAATTAATTCTAACGCTTCTGGTCCATGCCCCGCTTCCACTACTGCATAATGTTGCAACGACAAATGATTGAGCAATACTTGACGGTTAATTGGTTCATCATCGACAATTAACACCGTGAAACGCGACGCATCAGGGTTTATTACTAAATCAGTCGGTTCGATTTGTATCGGTGTTTCTTCTATTTCTGGAATAACCAAATGACGTTGCACAGTTGCTAAACGACTGGGTAAGTTTTCAGCAGGCACATCAGCAATGGGTAAAGTGACTGTAAAACACGATCCTTTATTCTCTTTTGAAATAACTTTGATTGAACCTTGATGTAATTCAACTAATTGTTTTGTAACGGTTAATCCTAAACCTGTTCCCGCATATTGACGAGTATTTGAACCATCGCCTTGCTCAAAAGATTCAAAGATACTATCTAATTTATTGGCGGGGATGCCCATTCCCGTATCAATCACACTTAATGCTAACCATTCTTGATTATTTTCTATGATTTTTTCAGCAGTAATTTCAACCTTTCCCGCATCGGTAAATTTAATCGCATTTCCAATCAAATTATATAAGATTTGTTGTAATCTATTTTCGTCGGCATTAGCGGGAGGAAGTTCTGAGGGTATTTTGTTGAGTAATTTAAGTTTTTTATCGCCGACTAAACTTTGACTTAAAGTTAAAACAACTTCGGTAATTTCTCTCAATCCAACTGAACGCAAATTTAATTCTAAGTTATTATGTTTTAATTTAGAGAAATCTAAAATGTCATTCACTAAATTTGTTAAACGATGACCACTGTGTGCAATCATTAACAAGTTCTTTCGTTGAATATCGGTTAAAGAACCCACTGCGCCATCGCACATTGATTCAGCAATTCCTACGATGCCATTTAAAGGCGTTCTTAATTCATGAGACGTATTGGCGAGAAACTCATCTTTTAGTTCATCGAGCTTTTGTAAAGCGGCGTTTCTATCTTCTAAAATTCGGAAGGATTCTTTCAATTGTTCTGCCATTGATTTAAAGGAACTGCCTAATTGCCCTAATTCATCGTTTCTTTGAATGTCGATGCTCTGTTCCCATTTCCCTAATGCTAAGGTTTTTGCGGCTTCGTTTAATTGTTGAATCGGGCGAATTACCCAACGCGAGGTTAAAACACCGCCTAAAATACCTAATAACAAAGCAACTAACGCCATCCAAATACTGGTTTGAGTAATGGCTTCGACGCGCCCCATGAAATCTGATTCTGGAACAACTGCCACAATTAACCAATCTAAACCATACGCATCTTGAAAGGGGGTTATTTGTAGAAATTGTCGAGCGCCATTAATGTAAAAATCAAAAGGTTTGCTCTCTTTAATTTCATCTAAAGAAATGAATTGTTGAGTTAAGAAAGTAGCGGTTTCTTTGATTAAAGGATTTGAAGCATTAGAAATCTCAATTCGTTCAGATTTTTCATCTAAAACGGGGGTATGTGTTGAACTCGCGACGAGAAACCCTTTTCTATCCATCACAAAGGTTTGTCCTGTTTTACCGATTTTCAAATGGCTCAAGAAATCATTAATCCACGACAAAGTTAGAGAAGAACCTAACACGCCGAGTAATTGTTGTTGTTCGTTATAAACGGGGTAACTTGCTGTAATTGCGAGTGTTTTTATTGAGCTAAAATCCGCATAAACTTGACTCCAAGTAGCGGCGCGTTTTTCGATGGCGGCTTGATACCAAGGGCGTTGGCGGGCATCGAAATTGGGGACGGTTTGGGTTAAATGTTGACGAAAGCCTTGTTTGTTGGCGCTAAAGTATTGATTTTCGCCGTGATTATTTCGGGCGATGATTTCAATGTTATTATCTTCCGAGCGTCGTGCGCCAAAATATTGTCCGTCGGGCGTTGCCATGTAGTGATGGCTGATTTGCTTAAAGTTTTTGAGTTGTTGCCAAAAATGTCGTTCGCGCGACGGAGAGTTGTCGATTTCCAATTCTCCCAGATGAATATCGGTTGCTTCTAAGATATTGATTTGATGGGGAATTTCCAGATAATTTTGGATGCGTTCTTGGATTCGGGTGGTGACTTCATTGCGCAATTGACCAGCGAGATCGTTGACGGCTTCTTGGGCATTGTAAAACGCCAGTCCGCCCGTGATGATCACCGCCGCAAAGATTTGTAGCACAAAAGGCACAACGAGCAACATGCGTAAAGAGGCGCTACTCAAATGGCGTAAATAGTTTCTTAATGATTGGTAGATCATGTGCTAAACAACAAATTACCTTATAATGCTTGCCAAAGTCATTTTATACCCAACCCCTCAAAAAAGCCAAAGTGCATGACGCGCCTACAAAAACTCACCTTGCTGTACGGTTTGGTAATCGCCGTTCTTATTATATTAGCAAACGTCGGCTATTTACCGATGGCTCGCTTGATGCGAATTTTACCGTATAGCGATAAATTGGGGCATTTTTTCTTAATTGGCTTCTTTGGATTATTTGTGAATCTCAGCTTAAGCTGCCGACAATGGGGGATTTTTTTAGTGGGCAGCTTGGTTGTCGGAACATTTGCGACCCTCGAAGAATTTTCTCAACTTTATTCTATTCATCGAACTTTTGATTGGGGCGATTTAACCGCCGATTATGCTGGACTTTTCTTGTTTGGCATCTTTGCTCGAAGAATTTGCTCCAAAACCTCAAAAAATTACCATAACTAATAATCCCTCCTTGTTCTCAAAATGTAATGTTAAATGATGTAATTTAGCAATGCGTTTGACAATCGATAAACCTAAGCCACTTCCTTGAATGTGTTGATGTTCTCCACGATAAAAACGATCAAAAAGTTTCTCTAGTTTATCTTGAGAAACTCCTGAGCCATTATCTTTAACTTTTAAACAAAGTTTCTTTGATTCTAAACGCTCAATTGAAAGGGTAATTTCTCCATTTTCTGGCGTATAACGCAACGCATTATCCACTAAGTTTCTCAATAAAATTTCTAAGGCTTCTGGATTACCCATTGTTTGAGTTTGATCTGTAAGAATTAACAAACCTAAATCTTGCTGTTTATTTAATGCCGAATGAATGAGCATTTTAATAATTTTCTCAGCGGTTTCTTTTAAATCAATAGATTTCATTTCTAAGGTTTGATTGCTATCAATTCGCGCCAACGTGAGCAATTGAGCAACCAAATGATGCGCATGATCCACCCCAATTAAAATGTTTTGTAATGCTTGAGAACATAACTCCGTATTTTGATTTTGTAATGCAATTTCTGCTTGGATTTTTAAACCCGCCAATGGGGTGCGTAATTCATGCGCTGCATCCGCCGTAAAACGTCGTTCGTTCTCAAAGGTTTGATTTAATCTTTGAAATAGGTTATTTAAAATGTCCACTAAACTTTTTATTTCTAATGGAATCTGTTTATTATCAATATACTGCAATTGTTCTGGACTTCTCGTTGCAATGTCAGCTACCACTCGTTGCAAAGGTTTTAAGCCGTGTCGAATGCTCACATAAATTAAAATCGCTAACAAAGGCAAACTCCATAACAAAGTCCATAGCATTTGCCAAACAATTTCCTTAATTAATTCACTACGAATATCCGTGCGTTCAGCGGTTTGTAAAACACCATACTGTGCTTTCAACGTAAAAACCCGCCAGTGATAATTATCTATTTTAATATCTTGATAAGAAGTTGATTCAGTTGTTTGAGGAATCGGAAATGACGGTGCATGATTAGATTTTGCAATGATATTTTCTTTTAAATCACGAATTAAGAAAGCAACTTTTCGATCATAATGCACTTTATAATACAGAGGTTGTTTGGTCGGCTCTGAAAGGTTTTTCAAATGATGATGCTCAACAATTTCATGTGCTAAGAGTTGATAAATGACATTTGCACTTTGCGCAAGGTTTGCATCAAACAATTCATATACTTCGTGTTCAGTTTCTTGATAAACTTCAAAAATGGTAATTATCCATACCATCATACTGGTGCTTAGCAATAAAATTAACAAACGAGATTTTAAAGAAGTTGTTTTCATCTTATTTAGGAATCATGTAACCCATACCGCGAATGGTTTTAATAAAGTTTTTACCTAATTTTTTTCTCAAATGATGGATATGAACTTCGACTGCGTTGCTTTCAACCATGCTATCCCACGCATAAATACTTTCTTCTAAACGTTGACGAGAAATGATATTGCCAACATTTTCTAATAAGGTTTGTAAGATTGCAAATTCTTTATTAGATATAATAACATTTTCTCCACTTAAAGTCACCAATAACGCATTCGGATCAAGGCGGAGTTCTTTATATTCCAAATAGGTAGTTGCTCGACCTTTTGAACGGCGCAATAAAGCTCTTAATCGTGCTAAAAGTTCATTTAATTCAAAAGGTTTTACCATGTAATCATCAGCGCCTAAATCTAAGCCTTTAATTTTGTCTTCGAGGCTATCTTTTGCAGTCAAAATTAAAACGGGCAAGATTTTTCCAGATGAACGGAGTTGTTTTAAAACTTCTAAGCCACTTTTGCGGGGTAAATTCAAATCTAAAATTAAGCCATCAAAGGTTTCTATTTGTAATGAATGCAATGCCGATTCTCCATCTTTCAACCAATCCACAGCATAACCTGTTTGTTGCAAAACAACTTGAATTCCATTACCTAGCAACAAATCATCTTCAACTAATAATAAGCGCATTTTAAAAGCTCTGAAATAAAAAATAAAAAAGCCTTTCTCTCATTTAAGAAAGGCGTTATAATTAATTAGTGTTTTTCACGATAATCGTCGTGACAGGTTTTACAGGTTTTTGCAGTATTTTCAAATTGTTTTTTCATTACAGCTTCATCACCTGCTTTAGAAACTTCTGCTAAGGTTTTGGCTTCTTTTTGAAAGTCGACCATTTTAGTGTTAAAATCACCAAAGTTCTTCCAAATTTCTGGTTTAGCGTCACTTAATTTTTCTTCACCTTTTGCAGTGCCTTTAACAAATCCTTCTAAGGGGAGGTTGCTCATTAAAGAAACTATTTCAGCACCTTTGGTAAATTTGGCTTTGTTAAAAGAGATCGTTCCTTTGATCATTGCACTCATTTGTTTGAAATGCCAACCCATAATTTCAAATGCCCCGCGTCGATACTCAACGGCGTGTAGAGGTTTTAAAGCGGGAGATAATTGAGGTATTTCAATAGGTTCTGCAAATGCCGCAAGAGAAAAAAATGAAGTGGCGGCAATCCATCTCGTTTTCATAAAATATTCCTAAAAAGTTAATAAAATCAACGTGTTTATATTAAATCATTTTTAACTTAAGACTTGCTTAATGATGGGCGTTTATCCTGTAAAATACCTTTTTGCAATGAGAGTTAAAAAAATGAAACTTAAGTATTTTCTGATAGTTAGCGCATTGTTGTTGAATGCGTGCGGCGGCGGAAGCAGCTCTTCAACATCGGATTCCGACAGCACAGCTGAAAATCCCGTCGACAATCCAATCGTCGCGCCCAGCGTGACAGGAAATTTAAAAGTCTTAGCATTCAATGACTTAGGAATGCACTGCATCGACAAAGAATACTCAATTTTTTCGATATTGCCACCGTATAACGTCTTGAATGCACAGGTAATTCAGCAAGGAAATCCGCCCAAATTGCTCGATGCAACCACTGTCAATGTGGGATATTCTGCGGTCGCCGACGCAAAAGGCTCGATCAACAGCACCAGCGCGCAGAAAACCAATTTTTGGCAATACTCTAACGCCTTGTTTGGATTGGATTTAAAGGCGGGCGAAGGCTTAAAACGCATTTATATGCCCGCTGACGATCCTCAAAAACGTTTATCGCAACCGATGGATTTTTCTAGTAAATTCAACTGGTTCAACGCCGAAGGCATTCCGATCACCCCGTTCGACGACATTATGCGCGAAAATTCTTATCCGTTATTGAAAGTCGCCGCTTACGATAAAAACACTGGAAATACATTGACTTCCGTCGATGTGGTCGTTCCCGTTTCAAAAGAGACTGATTGCCAAACTTGCCATTCGAGCGGACAAATTGCAGCAAATTCAAGCACTTTGACATGGGCAAACGATGCGGATATGGAAATTCAAGCGAAAAAAAATATCCTTATTTTACATGACTTTAAACACGCCACTAATTTGAAAAACAGCACGCCGATTTTATGTGCGAGTTGCCATTATTCGGCGGCTCTCGATTTGGCGGGAACGGGTGCGCAAGGCAATCAAGTCGGCAAATCTACGATGTCGCAGGCGATGCACCTTTTTCATGGCGACACCAAAAACGCGCAAGGATCGCCGGTTTTTCCCGACAACGGTGAGCAAACTTGCTATCAATGTCACCCTGGCAAAATTACCCAATGTCAGCGCGGCGCAATGAAAACGGGCGGCATGACTTGTCAAAATTGTCACGGAAACATGGCGGCGGTCGGGGGAAAATATCCTTTAAAATCAGGCGGTAGCTTGACGGGTCAAAACGATGGCAAATCACGGGCGGCTTGGCAGGATGTGCCGCGTTGTCAATCTTGTCACACTGGCGATGCGGTGAATCATTTGACAGGCACGGATTTAGCGTTTCATTCGGACGGGATTCGTTTAAAACAAGCCTTTAAAATCAATGACTTATCTGCATCGGCGATTTCAGCCCCAACCTCAAGATTTGCAGAAAATTCAAGCACTTTGTATCGTCACAGCAAAGGTCATGGAAATATTGCGTGTTCGGGTTGTCACGGCAGCACGCACGCGGAATTTCCCAACGCCGATCCCGCCGCCAATGACAACGTTATTTCTCAACAAATTCAAGGACATACTGGCGTAATTTCTGAATGCAGCGCGTGTCACACGAGTTTGGCTTTAACGACCAACGGACCGCACGGAATGCACAACGTTGGCGATCAAAATTGGACAAACGGCGGGCATAAAGATTTCTATCGTAGCAATCCCGATAATTGTCGCGCTTGTCATGGAAAAACATTGGACGGTTCTCCACTTTCTAAAATGGCAATTACCCGATCTTTTAATGTTGAAGGTCGTTCTGTTGTTTTAAATAAAGGCGAGCAAGTTGCTTGCAGTCGTTGTCACAAAAAACCGTAATGTTTCTTTAAACCTTCTAGGCTTTCAAAACTTAGAAGGTTTATTTCTATTGAGGTGGCAATAAGTGGAGAGGAATTTTGCAATCACTACAAATCATTTTAATA
>JFJP01040536.1_pt1 | contig 18585 bp, 8 predicted proteins | sample 431651 | NCBI WGS metagenome assembly JFJP01 (sample SAMN02602958, study PRJNA72255) | Microbial mat metagenome, whole genome shotgun sequencing project. | biome: fresh water; feature: sink hole; material: water; isolation source: purple microbial (photo- and chemosynthetic) mats found in...
GACAACATTGGCGAGCTCTATGTGTTGGAGTTCTCAAAAGATAAAGGCGATTTTAAATGGTCGAAAGTGTTGAAATTGGCTGAAAAAGGTTTTCCCGCCAATATCCTAAAAAAATCGGATACTGAATTTGTGGTTTTTTGGAATGTGGAGGAAACAAACAGTGCCGTTTTCACCCTCACACTACCTTTAGACACCGAGCCAGTGGCAAAAAATATATCGTATGATATTGTGCAGCAAAATGGCTTTGTGGTTGCCGGAATAAATGCCTCAAATTCTGATAATTATTATCTGATGAAATTGAGTAGCGTGGACATAAATTCGGAAAGCAACAAGCAAGTGCTCGCAACCAAATTTGACCAAAATTTTACTACCCCCCAAAAATTTGGCGACCTCGAATACGACCCCTCTGTTTTTGGAAGCTATGGTGGTTCAAATTTGGCTTTCTACAAAGATTATGTCAACTATATGGGCATTTTTTCCCTTACCGAAACTCAGGCTTTGGTTTGCTGTCCGTACCAAAACGGTATGTGCCTCACATACTTATTAGATGGTACTCCCATTTATTACGATGAGAGTATGTTTATTTCGGCACTCGAAGTGCTTAGTGCTACAAATGTGGCGGTGGTGGTAAACAACCCGAAAATCCCGGGAGAGCCTCCGTATTTGATTCCAAATTTAGAACTCAACTCTACAATACAATCGTTTGCCCCTTTCAGAGATGAAGAAAAGGTATTGGTAAATATTGATGTTCAAGAAAAAATAATGATAAAAAAAACCGAAGTGGCAGGCGAAAACTACTTATTTGTAGCCGGAACCGGTCTATCGGGCAATGTTTCGTTGAATATTTTCAGCGAAAATGGCGAATTGAAAAAAACACACACTTTTGGAACTTTTTATAGCTACAAACTCGATAAATTAATTGACTTGGACAATGGTTCGATGATATTGGTGGGAACAACAGATGTAGCCTATAAAATTAAACGTGTTTTTATGATAAAAGTTAAAAAAACAGACTTAATATAAAAAATAGAACTCCATGAATATAAATACTTTAACCCCAATATTGCGAAAAATTGCTTTAGCATTTGTTTTCGTAATTTTTATCACAGCTTATTCAAAGGCGCAACCCCCTCTTGTGCCTGCTTCAAATATTCATTTTTCGGATATAAGTAGTAGCACTATCAATGTTTTGTGGTCGCGGGGCGATGGAAGTGCGTGTGTGGTTTTTGCAACAGATGCTCCCTCGCCGCTACCACCATCTGTACTTGATTTTTATAGTTACGCTCCCGATTCGCAGTATGGTTTCGGCAGTTTTACACCCGAAGGCTATTTTTGTGTTTACAATGGTGCTGGCACCAATGTTACGGTTACCAATTTGAACGAAGACGTAACTTACACTTTTTTTGTCGTTGAATACAACGGGATGGGAGGAAGTGAGTCGTATTTCGTTGCAACAATTCCAAGCAATAATCAAACCACCCCACGTAGCTCATTAACAGATATATATACCAATTCTGTCGATTGCAGTTCAAGTATTACGTTTACCGATTTGGGAGGAATTGATAACACCTACAACGCCGATGACCATTACGGAACTCAGTTTCAATCAACAGACGGAGTAAGCCGTATTAATATCAAATTTCAGGATTTCTATATTGACAATGATGTAATGATAATTTACGACGGCGAAGATCAATATGCAGAAATCATTGGCAGTTACACCGGAGGAGAATTAATAAATCAAGAAATTGTATCCTCAGGAGCTTCTCTTTTTGTGGAATTTCATAGCAATGGTGGAGAACCTTATGCGGGTTGGCTGGCGAACGTAAATACAATTAATACTTCCGAAACCTTGCCTTATGAGGTATTGCAATGTGGCACAACACACAATTATACTTTTCCGTCAACTGGAGGATATTATGCTGATAATCTGGATTTTATAAAGTCGTTTAATTTAGCGTCTGCCGGAAATAGTATCAATATAACGACGAATAATTTGCATTTGGGCGCAGGAGATAACTTGTATGTTTACGATGGGGAGTATAATGAATGTTACCCCACCATGAATTTGGTAGCAAATCTTTCAGCCGGTTCTTTTCCTCAAGATTTTACAATCAACAATGGTTTTGTAACCTTTCATTTTGTGTCGAATGCCGATGGGGATACAGGCTTTGGTTGGGACATGGATTTCTCGTGCACCGAGCAGATGTTCATTTATTGCGACGAAGTAAACCCAAGCAATGTTTCGTATCCTGCCGGTCAGCCGTATCAAACAAATGTACAAATTGGAAAATTGCTTGCAGTGCAAGACGCAAGCAATCCGGGTATTGAACTCAACTTTCGGGTATTCGATATTGGAGATGGTGAGCTTACCATTTACGATGGAAATTCAACCACTGCACCTGTTTTGGGAGTGTACAATAGCAGCAATATTCCTGCTTATGTGCTCAGTACAAGTCCGGTTGTTTTATTATCGCTCCAAACAGGAAGTATGGTTGCTACTGGTTTTCAGGCAGATGTAAAATGCAATAAAACCAATGTTGAGGTTAAGCCGGGAGTAACTCAAACATTTGCAAAACAATTTTATGCGAGCAATTACGAGTTAATTCAAATCTATTCGCGTCCAACTTATTCCAATGGACAGTTGAAAGTAACGTTCAGCAATGAGTTTTACATTGCCGATGATATTTTGAAGATATATGATGGAAACAGTATTACTGCACCACTTATTGGTACATATACTGGATACGTTGTTCCGCCAACGTTTATTTCCACCAACGGAGCACTTACTTTTCAGTTTGTTTCCAATAACGACAACAATGGCGTAGGCTGGAATGCAAGCATTATTCTTGTGGAGGACAAACCAATTGAAGTGAATTGCGTGGTTGGGAAAACGAATCTATTTTTTCCAGTAAGCAATCCTAAGAATAGTTAGTTTATTCATACCAATGAAGTAATTACCTATAAAACAACGGATAATGCGTATAATTTAAAGGTAACATTTCCAACATTTAATATTGGAAGTAATGTTTTGGAAGTGTACGACGGTTATTCCACCACTTCACCATTGATTGGAACATACACAGGATTTTACAACGGATTGACATTAACGTCATCTGTAGGCAATGCTCTTACATTTCATTATGTTAACAACGAAGGAGCAAATCCATTGTACGATTGGTTGGGTGAGTTTAGTTGTGAGCAGAAACCAGTGCCAGAAGTGGTATGTGGTCTGGAATATTCGTTCAACTATCCAACAGACTGGGATGGAGCAAAAGTATATGGCGATAATCAGAACTACATACTTACACTCAAAAGTAGTGACCCCACAAAAGTTTTGAAAGTAAGTTTTACCGATTTTAATCTCGAAAAAAATTTCGATTATTTGAATATTTTCGATGGATCTACCACTGCAAGCAAACGATTGGCTGGTTACTCCGGTACTACTCTTCCCGTAGATGTGTATTCTACTTCTCAGTATATTACATTTCAATTTATTTCCGATGGTTCTGTTACATTTACGGGTTTAAGGTCGCTTGTAACCTGCTCCGATGCTGGTGGAGTGGCAGTGAATTTCGATTATGAAGTGGTTTGCGGTAGCACCCAATCCATCAATTCTGTTTATTCCGGAATTTTTCAGGATATGAATCATCATACCGTTTTCAAATCTTCAGATCCAGTAAAAACATTGCAAGTTACGTTCAAGAATTTCAATATGAACCCAGTGCGTGATGTGTCTTTTATGATTTACGATGAAAACGGAGTGTCGAATGTAGTAAAAGTAGATAATTATTTTCCTTTCACAGTTAAGATGACCGGACAGTATGTTACAATTTCTTCCACAAGTGGTGCTTTAATAAATAGTGGAGATATTAATTTTTCGTACGAAGTGGAGTGTGCCGAAATTATCCCCGAAAGCGAATTGCAGGCATTGCGCGATTTGTACAACTATACCGATGGAGCCAACTGGAATAATACGTGGGACATGAATGCAAGTCCGGATACATGGTACGGAGTTAAAATTGAGTACGGTCATGTAACACGTATAGAACTCGATAATAATAACTTACGAGGAGGATTACCCACAACGCTTAGTTCGCTCATTTATTTGGAATATTTGAGTTTGCAAAACAACTCATTGGGAGGTGTCATTCCCGATGTGTGGGGAAGTACACTTCATGTTGACCTTTCTGGCAATGAGTTCAATTCGGTTTCGAACGGTACCTACACCAACACCAGCTTTATAGATTTATCGTACAACAAAATTAAACAGACAATTCCCAATTTTGTAGACCCTTCAAATTTGCAAATTGTTAACTTTTCGAATAATGATTTTTTTGGTTCATTCGATGTTATTTCGGAGTGGGGAACGGGTTTGACAGAGGTCAATCTGTCGAATAACAATCTAAGTGGTTCAATTTCAAGAGATATAAGCAATTTAGAAAATTTAAAGGAATTGTATTTAGATAACAATAATATCACAGGTAGCATACCATTTTCATTGGGCAACCTAAGTAATTTACAGTTATTGTATCTTCAAAATAATTCAATTACGGGCGAAATCCCTACCAATTTTTCGCAACTGCTCAATTTGATTGAAGCCGACTTTTCGAACAATAATTTTTCGACTACATTCCCCACTCAGCTTGTGCAACTTACCAAGCTCGAATATTTAAACCTGTCGAGTAACAATTTCTACGGACAGCTTCCAAATTCCATTGGCAATTTTCCTACCCTCATCGAACTTAACTTAAGTAATAACCAATTTAGTGGCAATGTGCCAACTGCTTTGGGTTTGTTGAAAACTCTGCAAAACCTCGACCTCTCAAATAACCAGTTTTCCGGAAATTTTGAATCTAATTTTGACCTTAAAAATATCCGAAACTTAGATATTTCGGGCAATTATTTTAGTGGAAATTTCCCTGTTCCATTTTTATTGTTTTCAAATATAAAAAATTTAGATATTTCGGATAATGATTTTTCGGGTTCAATTCCTTCTTCAATTCAGAATCTGAGTAAATTAAATACTCTCGATATATCGTCAAATTATTTTAGTGGAGATTTGAGCAGTGTGATTACCCTCATACTTCAGCTTTCAGGTTTGAATATTGCCGACAACTATTTTACTTCGCTTCCTTATTTTGCCAATAATGTGTATGCCGGTAAATTGAATTTTCTCAATGTTTCGGATAACAAATTGTTATTCAATTCCTTATCGAACAACTTAGCCTTAGACTTTGAACTTACCTACACCCCCCAAGCTCCACTCAACAGTGCAGAAACCATTGTAGCAAACGAAGAAACTGTAGTGATACTTACTGTTGAAATGTGCGGTGAAGGTACAAATTACGAATGGTACAGAAATGGATCATCGCTGGGAGTATATACAAGCAATGTTTTTTTGATTGAAAATTACACCGATGCCCTTGCCGGAATATATAGTTGCGTGGCAACCCACCCCTCAGTGCCCGGACTCGAACTTGAGCGTTACCCCATCACCGTAGAAACCTATCAAGCTCCGCTTTTGGAGATAGACCGCTACGCGCTCGAAATATTATATGTTGCCACTGCGGGCGATACTTGGATTAATTCGTGGGGATTAGACGGTGATCTATCAACATTGGATGGAGACCCTACTACGTGGTATGGAGTTACTATCAGCAAATCGGGTAGAGTTACAAAACTCAATCTTGCCGCTAATAATTTGTTCGGGATGTTGCCCGACGAAATTGGGTGGCTTACCGGTTTGGTTGAACTCAACCTTTCGGCTAACTTCTTGGGAATTACGCTCACCAACGAAATTCAGAATCTTACCAACCTCAAAGAGTTGAATATCAGCCGAAATGTTTTTGAAGGGCTTATTCCCGATGGAATTAATAGCCTTACCAAATTAACCCGTCTCGATTTTTCATCGAACAGCTTTAGTGGTACTTTACCTTACATGGGCGATTTAATTGAGCTTAACTATTTGAATATGAGCAATAATAAGTTAGAAGCCTTGCCCGCGAGTCTTTTTGATTTGTATAAAATTCGCGATATATATTTGAATAATAACTATTTAACTGGTTCAATTCCCTCAACAATTGCCAATTTGTTGTATCTTACCAATTTGTATCTCAATAATAATCAGTTGAGTGGCTCAATTCCAATCGAATTGTTTTCATCGTACAATTTATTGGATGTGAATTTGGCAAACAATGCTTTCGAAGGCGCAATTCCATATACCATTGGAAATATGAAGCAATTGAAATTCCTCAATTTATCGTTCAATAAACTCAATGGCGATTTTCCTTCCCAAATTTCCGACTTATACGAAGCCAGAACCATCAATTTGCGAAACAATCAACTTACAGGCTCCATACCTACTGCAATGGGCTACCTCTGGCTGCTCGAAAAATTGGATATTCGAAACAATAAAATGACGGGCGAAATTACATTGGCAAGCCAAATAGATATGATTAGAGCCAGCAAACTCAAAGAATTGTATTTGAGTGGAAACCAATTTATTGGAGCCTTGCCAGCCAATTTCTATATGCTCGAACCATTAGAGGTACTCGACCTTAAAAACAATATGCTTGAAGATGTTGCTGGTTTGCGCGACCTTTCGTCGTTCAAATATATGAGCGAACTTACACTCGAAGGCAATAAATTGCAATTCGATGATTTACAGCCTATTCCAACGGTTAAAATGACATACATTCCGCAGCAAAACGTGCAAACTGCTCAAACGCTTACCATTCAGGATAAACAGCAAATGACACTCACAGCCGAAGTTGACGGAACTGGCAATATATATCAATGGTACAAAGGAGGACAAAAAATTGGCACGGCGAGCACAAGCAATACCTACACCATAACTGCTGCCACGGTTGCAGATGAGGGAGTTTATTATTGCGAAGTTACCAACGATGCAATTCCGGGTTTAGTGATTAAACGTGAACCACTTACACTCCAATTTGTGCTCGGAGGACCTGTAGCTGTTTACCCAGCCGACCTCATTGCTCTGCACGCCCTTTACGTAACCACAACTGGAAGTAACTGGAAAAACAACGACAATTGGTTGGACGAATCGGTAAGTGTGGATACTTGGTATGGAGTAACACTCAGCGATGCACCAATGATAACCGAAAATGGGGTTGATTATTATCGGGTGGTGAGCATCAACTTGTCGAACAACTCATTGAATGGAACTTTACCCGGAGAAATTGAAAATCTTACCGAACTAAAAGATTTGAACCTGTATATCAATAGAATTTCGGGCGATTTACTTTCTGGTTTGGGAAAATTAACCAACCTAACCACTCTGAATTTGGGTGGAAACCTTTTAAGCGGAACAGTTCCTGTTGATTTTAAGTATCTTACAAAATTAACTGAACTGAATTTGACATCAAATTTCTTAGAAGGAACATTTCCGGCTATGCTGTTGGAAATGCCAACTTTGCAAAGCATTAATTTGTCGTTCAATGGGTTTGATGGTACTTTTAGTTTGCTCACTACCAACTTGCCAGCACTTACGTATCTCAATATTTCGGATAATAAATTTAGCGGAACTTTCCCTTCAGAGATAAATAATTTATTTTCCCGCCATTAATGGTTTGCAAAGTGTTGAATATGTTGATATTAGTTTCAACGATTTTTCATCGTTCCCCAGTTTGGCAATGTTGCCCTACATTCAAACTTTGACAGTAAAAAACAATCGCTTAGAGTTTGACGACCTCGAACCGAATGTTTCTATTGTCAACTTCAGTTATTCGCCTCAACAAATGGTGTACAGCCCACAGGAAGTTATTGTATATGAAGGGCTTAGTTATACAATCAAATCAGAGGTAGGCGGTGCAGACAATAATTACTATTGGTATAAAAATGGGATGGAGGTTCCGGGTGCAAATCAGCCTTCTTACACCATTACAGGAGCAACTCAATTTGAAAGTGGCGAGTATCGTTGCTTTATATTAAGCAATATAGTGCAAGGATTAATGTTAGAACGTTATACAGTGGGTGTAACAGTGAGCAAAGACTCACTGGCACTTGTGGCACTATATAACGCTACCAAAGGAATTGCTTGGGCTAAAAATAATAATTGGCTTACCCAAAATATTGATACATGGTATGGTGTAACTGTTGAGAGAGGAAAGGTTACAAAAGTAAACCTCAACAGCAATAACTTGGACGGTACACTCCCCTACGAAATAGGATACCTAACCAACCTGAATACTCTAAATTTGTACGAGAACAATCTTTCGGGCACACTACCAATTGCAATTGGCTGGTTGCAAAATCTTGAAATATTGAACGTTAGAAATAATAGTTTGAGTGGAACTTTGCCCGATGATTTATACAATTTGGGAAAAATTACCAGTCTTAACCTGAGTAAAAACCAATTTGAGGGAGCCATTAGCTCAAATATTGTTCTTTTGAATAGTGCTATTGTACTGGATTTCAGTAACAATAACTTTCTGAATATGAACGAAATAACCCTTACGCCATCGAATAGCTTGCCCAACTTGCAATTGCTTTCGGTGGCAAACAACTACCTTACTTTTGGCGATTTGGAGTATAATATGAACAAATTCTCTGGTTTTAGTTATGTGCCGCAAAAAATGGTTGACGAGCAGCAAACTATCACTGCAAGCGAGTTTAGCTCTATCTCACTATCTGTGTATGTTGATGGAAGCAAGAATATGTACACTTGGAGCAAGGGTAATTCTGTAATTGGAACTCCAAGTACAGATAATAGCTTGGTTTTTAGTAAAGTGCAACTCGCAGACGCGGGTAGCTATCACTGCACCATTACCAACAGTTTGGTGCCCGATTTGTTTCTAACCTATGCTCCTATTAAATTGGAAGTTACACCCACTCAGCTTCCTATGCAAAGCCACGATCAGGATATTTTGCTCAAATTGTACTACAGTGCCGATGGTGCAAACTGGAATTATATGTGGAACCCAGCACAGGTAGATGTGTACAATTGGCACGGAGTAACTCTAAACCACGAGGGGTATGTAACTCATATTGACCTTACTGGAAATAATTTAGTTGGAACCATTGCGCCCGAACTATCTCAACTTCAATATCTCGAATCGTTTGTGGTTGCCGATAATGTACTTTCGGGCGAATTGCCAATAAGTATTGGCAGTATGCCGAAGTTACGCACTCTGGATATTTCAAACAATAAGCTGAATGTAATAGGGCAACTTCCTGCCAGCCTAACACTCGACCGTTTGAAAGTATCGTCAAACTATTTGAATTACAATTCATTAGAAATTAATGCTTCAATTCCAAATATTGAATATTATCCTCAAAAAACTCTGGTAGAAACGATTATGATTCAGGGAGGGCAGTCGCTTACTATTACGTTCGATGCCGGAGGGTACAATACATTTTATGAGTGGAAAAAAGGCACAAACTCGCTCTACGATTTCGATAATGTTCTCATTATAAACGATGCCGATTTAACAAACGAAGGACAATACACCTGCGTAGCCAAAAATGGTTTGGTAATGCAATCGGGTTTTAAGCTGGAGAAAATTTTCAATATTGATGTTATCGAAGCTCCTGTAAAAGAGGCTGATAAAGCAGCTCTTATTGCATTATATAATGCAACCAATGGCGCAAATTGGAATATGAATTGGAATTTGAGCGAAGATGTGCGTACATGGTATGGTGTGGTGGTTGACATAAAGGGGCAAGTAGTGGAAATAAACCTCAGTGGAAACAATTTGAGTGGACAGCTTCCAGCAGAATTGGGCAATTTGACAATGCTAACTTCTCTGAATTTGGGAAATAACAATATCACAGGTTCAGTACCCAATGAATTGGCTTCGCTCAGTAATCTGCAGACCTTGATTCTGAAAAATAATCTCATTACTTCTTTGCCCGACATTCGATTTGTGAAGCTTAATCAGCTTGATGTATCTTCAAACGATTTGGCATTCAATTCGTTGGCAACTCATATTGGAATTGAGAACTTTTTGTATGTGCCACAGAATTTACATATCTACACATTTAGCATACAGGGCGGCGACAACCTCACGCTAAATGTACCCGGATTCCAAGCCTACAACTATTATGAGTGGTATCAAAACGATAATTACCTTTTCAATGAAGAGAGTAAATATGATATTATTGATGCAAAACAGGAGGATAATGGAATTTTTTCGTGTGTGGTAACCAATACTTTTGTCCCCACGCTCGAATTGGAATACCGTTTTATTGTTCAAGTTACCCAACGCGATATTGTGATTGACGATTACAATGCACTTATTGCCTTATACAACGCAACCAACGGACAGAATTGGATTTATACATGGGATTTGAGCCGACCCGTAAAAGAATGGAAAGGTGTGGAGCTTGACTATAGTGGAAAGGTAACAAAGATAGATTTGTCGAACAATATGCTGAAAGGATATTTACCCACCGAAATTGGAAATTTGAGTCGTTTGCATTGCTTGCGTTTGAGCAACAATTTAATTGGAGGTACAATTCCAAATTCAATTGGAAATTTAATTCAATTGGATACGCTTATGCTCAATAAAAATATGCTGAGTGGAGCTATACCCGATGAAATTAATAATTTGGAATTTTTGTATGTCTTATATCTGAATAACAATGAGTTAACCACACTTCCAGCAACAATTTCAGGATTGTACAATTTGGAAAAACTGTATCTGAACAACAACCGTTTCGAAACCAGTATTCCTCCTTCATATTTCGATTACCTCGATTGGATAAAAGTGATACAGTTGGCAAACAATAAATTTTTTGGAGAATTGCCTCAGTTTGCTACACTCTATGGCTCGGCACTCGAAGAATTGTATGTGCAGAACAACAACTTCGGATTGAATACAATGGTGAGGACTATTCCTAATTCGATTTTCGATTTATGGAATTTGAAAATATTTAGTGCGTACAACAACAGTTTGAGTGGCGAAATTTCTTCTGATATTGTTAATATGCACAATTTGAGAGAATTGCGTTTGTCAAACAATAAATTTACAGGCAATTTGCCCCAAAATATGGACAATTTGCGCGATTTAGAAATTTTGGAGTTAAACCAAAACCTTTTGAATGGTGTGATTCCTATGTCGGTAGGCTTAATGTCGAATGTACGAATCCTCGACCTTTCGGATAACAATTTTAGCGGCGATATGCCCGATTTGGTAAATCTAACAAGCGTGGAAGAAATAGTATTGAATAATAATAACTTAACTGGTATTCCACCATTTTCGCTCGATTATCTGAGTAAATTAGATATTCAGAATAATTTTATGGAATTTGATGATATTGAGAAACTTTCATCGGTTTTCAATGTAGATTTTACATACACACCCCAAGGCGATATAAACAATGCTTACACCGAAACCGTTGATAACAATACATCGTTTCTGATTGAAACTATAGCCCATAGTTTATATCCGCTCAACTATCAGTGGCACCGCAACGACCAGCCTGTGGGCACAAACAGCCCAATTTATAGCGTTGAGTTTGCACTTGCCGAACATCAAGGAGTTTATACTTGTGTGGTTACTTCGGTGAACTCCGATATGAAACTGGTATTGAATCGCAGTGATGTTACTATCAACGTAAATATTATTCCTATTCCTATAAACGATGCCGACTACAATGCTTTGCTCAAACTCTACGCTGCTACCAATGGCGCAGGCTGGACAAACAAATTGGGTTGGGAGAATCCATCGAAAGACAGCAAAGACTGGTATGGAGTAACGTTCGATAAAGGACGAGTGATTGCTATTGAACTGAGTGCAAATAAATTAACAGGTAATTTACCTCCGGAAATTGGTGATTTTACTGCCCTGCAAAAATTGGTTTTATCGAACAACCAAATTGAAGGCTCGCTGCCCGCTGAAATTGGCAAACTGTCCACATTGCAAATACTCGATTTGTCGTGGAACGCATTTCAGAATCAAATTCCAGCCGAAATTGGGAATATGAGTTCGCTCACCGTATTGAATTTGGCTAACAACCGTTTTGCCGGAACTTTAACTCCCGAAATTGGAAAAATTACTACGTTGAAAATTATTGACCTGAATAGCAATCAGTTGAATGGTGAAATTCCGGCTGAGATAGGTAGCTTGCTTGCGCTTACAAACTTAAATTTGTCGTACAACGATTTGAGCGGCTCAGTACCAAGTAGTATGGCAAATCTTGTCCATCTTGTAAATCTCGAAATGATTGATAATCAACTTTCCGGAGAATTTCCGAAAATTGATAATCTCAAAAAGTTATTGATAATGAACATCGAATCGAACGATTTTGAGGGATTGCCCAACCTGTCTATGTTGCTAATTCAGAAACTGACCGTAAAAAACAATCGCCTCACGTTTGAAGATTTAGAACCCAATATCAAAATACCTACCTTGGACTATACTCCGCAGCATTCCATTGGTTTACCCAAATCAATTGTTGTAAACTATGGTGCGAATTGGGAATTGAAAACCGTTGTGGGGGGTAAGTCGAATGTGTATAATTGGAAGCTCAATACAACGGATATTGCCGGAGCAGTTGCAAGCAATTACATCATTACCAAAGCCGATGATACCGATGAAGGAACTTATGTTTGTCTGATAACCAATCCGTTGTTGCCGTTGCTAATTTTGCATACCGAACCAATTGATATAACAGTAAGCCGCGACTCCATTGCTCTTGCCGCATTGTACCGCCACACCAACGGCAACAGTTGGACAAACAACTCCAATTGGCTTACCGGAAACCTTGATACATGGTATGGATTGAACGTAATTGACCACCGTGTGGTGAGTGTAAAATTGCCTTCAAACAACTTGGTGGGCGTAATTCCCGATTCGATTGGTTACTTGGAAGAAGTGGAAGAAATTAACCTTTTGGGTAATAGTTTGAATAACAGCATTCCTGCTTCAATAGGTGAACTAAAAAAACTGAACATTCTCAATTTGCGCAACAACAAACTGAGCGGCGAATTGCCCGACAATATTTTCAATTTGGCTTCGCTTACCAGCTTGAACCTCAGCAATAATTTACTCTCAGGAACCATAAAAAAGGAATTGAGCAATTTGAAAAATGCCATTGTGCTCGACCTGAGCTATAACTATTTTCGCGACCTTGATGTGCTTGATGTGAGCAAGTTAACTAAGTTGCAATTGCTTTCGGTGTCGTACAACAAGCTCACCTTTGAAGATATTGTGCCCAATCAGCAAAATCTTGCTGGATTCAATTTCAATCCGCAGCGTAAATTCAATCTCGAACTTGTTTTACTCAAAAACAAAGGCGAATCGTATATATTACAAATCGATTCGGTGGGAGGCAATAATCTTGTATATCAGTGGTACAAAGATGGAAAACTTTTTGGAGATGTTCAATCGGTGTATTCGTTTGAAGTTAACAACCTGAGTGTTACGCACGAAGGCGACTATACATGCAGGGTGTATTGGAAAAATGCTACGAACGATGTGGTGTACGACTTTTTTATTGAACGTTCTATTATTCGCTTGAATGTTCAACGTGAGTTGCCTATGCCAATTGTAAAAGTAAACAATCCGTATTGTTTTGGTGATAAGCAAGTTACCCTTTCTGTAACCCAAACAGAAGACGATAACGGCATTGACATTATTTGGTATAGAGATAAGGAGCTGACAGATAGTATTTCAAGTGGTTTCACCTTCCTTTATACAATGCCAGCCGAAATAGATACCATTTACGCGTTGAGAGCCGATGGTATAAAGAAAGGAGAAAGTGCTGAGGTGATAATAAAGCTTCGCCCCGATATAATTCGTGCCGATAACAAGCTGATTGCTACATTTGTAGAAGGTGCAACCTATACTTGGTATTACAACAATGCCCGACTCGACATTACTGTAAATAGCATAGATTTGAACGGAAACTATGGAAATTATCGTGTTTCGTTGGTAAATGGCGGGTGTACTTCATCGTCGCCTGAGTACATAGTAACTGTGGGTGGAATTTCGACTGCCGTAGCCGAAAATCTGCAACGAGTTGATATGGTAAAAGTATATCCCAATCCTGCTCAGAATGTTGTAAATGTGCAGTTTACCGATTTTACCAACCAAAGTGTTTCCATCGAAATAATGGATATTAGCGGAAAACAGCTTCAGAGGGTGATAAGCAATACAGAGAATACATCAATTGATATAAGCAGTTTGGCAAGAGGTGTTTACTTTTTACGCATAGCTACTGAGGGTAAGTTGCAGACATACAAACTGATAAAGGTGGATTAGTAGATGTGGTTCGAAAATCTGTTTTTTTGTTAACATTGCAGCGTGGTATTTGCCACGCTGGCATCGTTCATAAATGTAAAAAAAAAATGGGCATTTTTTTATTCGTTGACACGTCCTGCAGGGCGTGGACAAAATAAAACAATACTCACTTTCGCCATTTATGGCGAGGCTATGGATAATAAAGTACAGAAGTCGAAAAACTCTATCAGAGGAATAGAAGTAATAATTATATTACAATATACTCAGGCGACAATTTAGATGCAGATGAGAAACAAGGACTAAGAGGAGAATGTGATTTTATCATTACGAAAGATACAGGGAGTTATGATATTGACTATCCAATTATTCAAGTAGTAGAGGCAAAAAAACATGACATTGATATTGCTATTCCACAATGTGCAGCCCAAATGATTGGTGCAAAGGTATATAATGAAAAAAATAATGCAAAGATAGACAAAATCTATGGTTGCGTAACAACTGGTGAGGATTGGCTCTTCATGAAACTGGAAAAGGATATAACAATAGATAGACGAAAATATTTTTTAAGTGAACTTGGCGAACTATTATCTGTATTTCAAAATATAATTGATGAATATAAAGCAATGATAATAATTGCCTAACAAGGTGTGTAAAATGCAAATCGCCCCCAAAATGTTTTTGGCAGTTTTGCAGTGGACAGCCTAACGGTAAAAAATGAAAATTAACCGTAAACAAACTCTCATTTTGTTTTTTCAAAAATCGTGGTAAGCAATTTTATAAGTACATCTATATCAATAGGTTTGAGTATCAATCCGGCAAAATCTATGTCCATGTCGTCGAGGTCGCGCACCGAAATTAGGCGTGCAGTTTGAATCACTATAGGTAAATCGGGTTGTAGGGATTTTATTTTGTAGGCAACGTCAAAACCGTTGAGGTCTTCCAATTCAATATCGAGCAACACCACATCTACCCGCTCATTTTTAATCAGTTCAATTGCTTCTAAGCCTTTTTTGGCAAAGAGAAGTTTTGAGCCGGTATCTTCCAATACTTGCTCAAAATACTGAAACACAACATCTAACTTATCAACCAATAAAATGGTTTTATCTTGCCACAATTCTTTTTTGTTTTTTCCCTCCAGTTTTTCTTCATCATGCATACTTTGCGCTTGTTTGTATGGAATATCGAAATAAAAAAGCGAGCCTTTGCCCAATTGAGACTCCACGCCAATGCTTCCGTTCATCAGTCCCAAAATTCCCCTACAAATCGCCAGTCCAAGTCCTGAGCCACCATAGCTACGGTCGGTGGTGTCTTCTGCCTGAGTAAAACGCTTAAAAATATGCTTCAATTTATCTTCGTGAATACCAATTCCGGTATCTTCTACATAAAATTTTATACTATTTTTTTCGGGTATAATATTGTATCCAAACAAAATGTAGCCAGAGTTGGTAAATTTCATGGCGTTGCCTATGAGGTTGGTAAACACCTGCCGCAGCCTAAAATCGTCTAAAAAAACCAAATCCTGAGTATCCGAAAGTGGTTTGTTGAGTCTAAGCTCCACTTGTCCTTGCTTTTCTTGTTTGATTTTATTATCAAAAAAAGTAAAAATTTCGTCCATAAATGAGTTGATACTCACCGTACCTTCTTTGATGATGAGTTTTCCTGCTTCAATTTTCGAAATGTCAATGAGGTCGTTTATCAGCCCGTGCAGGTGTTTTCCGCTCGAATAAATAATTTCGGCATATTTGTACAATTTCGATGAGCTTTCGAGGCGCATGGTGAGCAATTCGCTAAAACCAATGATACCGTTGAGCGGAGTGCGAATGTCGTGCGAAATATTTGCCAAAAACACCGATTTCATTTTATCGGCTTTTTCTGCCTTTTCTTTTGCTACAACAAGCTCATTTTCAATCTTTTTTCTGAATTGCATTTGCTCCACCAATTTATCGCGAATAATGCGGTAGGCTTGTATGCGGCGGTTGAGTTCGGTAATATCTTCTACGGTAAACATGGCATTGAAAAAACCACTTTCGCTATCGGTAGATGAGGCTGTAATTCGCAGGTATCGTCTTTCTCCGTTCGGAAAATAGGTATCGAATAAATGTTCGTGCAGGTAGGGCGAAAAAATAACCGGCGGGCTACCGCTAAAAACGCTTTCGATACGGAGTTTATAGGTGGGTGTGTTGAACGATGGGAATACTTTCAATAAATTTTGTCCAATAATTTCATTGCTTGTTACCTCTGTCCAGTCATCCATTTGCACATTCCAATACAATATTTTGTAGGTTGCATCTATAATAAATACTCCTACGGATAAGGAATCGAGCATATTGTAATTATTTCCAACTGAGACTGGCATTTTTAGTTGATGCTTTTAATGTAAGAATTTAGGTTGTCAATCAACGAATCGAAAGTAGATAATTCAAAGAAAATAATAAGATTTCCAATTATTTCGAACTGATTGATGGTGAATGTAGTTTTTGCCAACACAATGGCTGTATTATCCAGATTTTCCGTATCATCGAGTAGTTGATTGTATTTTCGTTCGTGATACGATGGCACAGAATACCGAAACCTTATTTTGAGCATATTGCTAATAGAGCCCATCACCGAATTGATAACAATATTTCCAATTTCGCTCAGTGTACCTATGCGCATCGAATCGTTATCTACCGATTGATGTAAATTGTCGGCAAAAAGTTGCACCAGTTTGTTGGCATCAGTAGTAGGGAAAATGAGTTTGGCACTACCACCCGTTGAACCTTTAAATGGCAGATTTACAATTGATAATTGATAATCACCCAGAGTAGATAGCATCGAAATCATTTCGGTACGGTTCATTATTTTGATATTCGGAACACCGAGTTTAATATGACTTTTTAGCATCGAATTTAGAATGCTTGCACCTTTGCCTACGCCAATATTAATCAGTTCACGAAGAGTTTCAATTTGTTCAAATGTAAATTCGAGGTTCATAATTATTTTCTATGAAAAAATATCACTTAAAACTCTCACAAGGTCTGCCTCATCGGGAGGTTTGTTTATAAAGCAATAAATGCCCATGTTTAAGCATTTTTGTTTGGTAGTATCCTGAATATCCGCAGTAAGTACAATTATGGGTAATTGAATTGATTTTTTGCTCAATTCTTCCAAAACCTCCTCGCCGTCTAAGTTGGGCATCAACAAATCGAGCAATAAACAATCGGGCTTATTTTCCAAAATTTTATCCAGTGCATCTTGCCCATCAACGGCTTCGCTTATTTCTACATCAAAATTTTCAGATACCAATTTTCGCAAATACCTCCGCGTAACCCATGAATCGTCTGCTATAAGTAGCCTTTTTTTGGTTGCCATACGTTCGTTGTTTGTTTTTTGAATGGCAGTTTCCGGTGTTTGCACCGGAAACTACTATAACTATTTATTTGCAGGTTTGTACCTACAAAAATACACGCATTAAATTTCTTTTATCACAATTGTTTCTGCCCACTTATCCCCATAGCGTTTTCTTTCATCCGAAAATACCATAGCAGCATCAACAATATTAAAAAACGGAATATAAAGACTTATTGCTCTGATAACTGCTTTATCGTATTTTTCGGTGATGCGTGCGCCCGAACGCTCATCAACCACGCGTATCTTCATAGCACGTTTGCCAAGGCTTTGCCCGTCAAGAAATGGCAGGGCATCTTTGGTTAGGTGGTAGGCAATACCTACTATCCAACCAATTATGGGCACCTGACTGGCTATACCAATTAATACGCCGTCAATTAATGCGGCAATAAACCTGTCTGAAGGAGATGCTAATTGATAATTGGGGCTGCCATCGCTTTCAGCACTCAGAAACTGTACATCTTCATCTATATCTAACATAGCTTTACTGTTTTTAAAAAATGATTAGTAATTTAATTCGTAGTTTGTCTATTAGCAATTTTTTTACCATATTATTTGTAATAGAACGCTTTATTCAACAAATAATTTCGTGTAACTTGTGAATACAATATTACGATTTTTTTATGAGTTTCGGGTAATTTTTGAAGAAAAAAGTAAAATTTCGAAATTATTTTTTGGGGTATAATCTTTGTTATTTATTTTAAGAAATTTTTCTTATGACAGGGTTTGTGGAAAAAAATGCGTATGTTTGCTCATGTAATTCAAAATCATGCCAACTCAGACTACTTTTAAAAAAAGCGATGTTTTTGTTTCCTACGGACGTAAGGAAAGTAAACACTTTGCAGGACGACTGGCAGAGCGTTTATCTTTTCGGGGATACGAAGTATGGATTGACCAGCGCGATATACCACTTGCAATTGATTTTCAGGAACAAATAAACGATGGAATAAACAGAGCCGATAATTTTATTTTTGTCATCGCTCCTCAT
>JFJP01021680.1_pt1 | contig 18582 bp, 12 predicted proteins | sample 431651 | NCBI WGS metagenome assembly JFJP01 (sample SAMN02602958, study PRJNA72255) | Microbial mat metagenome, whole genome shotgun sequencing project. | biome: fresh water; feature: sink hole; material: water; isolation source: purple microbial (photo- and chemosynthetic) mats found in...
AAAATTGCAGTTACAGCAATTTTGAATAGGGATTATCGTTTACTGTCTGTTGATCAAATTCGAAAATGCAATTTTTAGAGGTTCCCTTTACTACAACATATAGAATTGAACAACCTGAAACTACGAATTTTCAACAGCTCAATTTGCAATGCAATGAAACGCAAACGGGAATTCTCGGCAGATCGTATATTCAGCGATTCTTTTACAATGAATCGCGAGGTGTTTGTTTGTATAATCCGGCCAATCCTTTGATCGTCCAAGGTGATAGTACGCTACTTCTTGAAGTAAATAATCCTCTTTTCGAAGATGCACGGGAAATTTTATCCGCCTTTGCTCATCTTGAAAAAAGTCCTGAATACATTCACACCTATCACCTAACGCCACTCTCGCTTTGGAATGCCGCTTCTCTCGGATGGGATGCAAAACAGGTAATGAAAGTCCTTGAACTCTACACAAAGTATCCAATTCCTCAAAATGTCGGCGCCGCAATCGCTGAACAGATTGGCCGATTCGGCAAAATCGAACTGGTGCGCATCGACGAAAAACTTCTCCTTCGCTCTACAGATCCTATTCTTCTGCGAGAGCTCCTAAAAAACCCTGCCACGCGTCATTTTGCCACCAAAATGGAAAAAGATGGCACCGCAGAAGTAAGTGTGGCCTTTCGCGGCGTCGTAAAACAGGCGTTTATGGAACTAGGCTATCCCGTTAACGACCTCGCAGGATATGTAGAAGGTGCGCCGTATCCAATGTCAATGCGTGAACAAGGTCTTGATGGCACGCCGTTTACTCTTCGTCAGTATCAGGACTATGCAGTCTCGGCATTTATAGGAAGTCCGGCAAAACCGGGCGGAAGTGGGGTGGTGGTTCTCCCTTGTGGTGCTGGAAAAACAATTGTTGGCCTCGAATCAATGACCCGTTTGGCAAAGAAAACGCTCATTCTCGTCAGTAATATCACCGCAGCTCGCCAGTGGAAACGTGAAATTCTCAATCGCACCACCCTGACCGAACAAGAAGTTGGCGAATATTCCGGTGAAGACAAAACAATTCGGCCCGTAACCCTCGCCACGTACCAAATTCTCACGTATCGCAAGAGCAAAGACGATAAATTTGTTCATTTTGACATTTTTAATCGCGAAGATTGGGGATTGATTCTCTATGATGAAGTCCATCTGCTTCCGGCGCCTGTGTTTAAGTTCACCGCTGAGATTCAAGCGCGTCGCCGACTTGGATTGACGGCAACATTGATTCGCGAAGATGGCCGCCAGGGAGATGTGTTTGCACTTATCGGTCCTAAAAAGTACGATGTTCCTTGGAAAGATTTGGAAAAACAGGGGTGGATCGCTTCGGCGCGCTGTGTCGAAGTGCGGGTTGATCTTCCCGATGCGGAAAAGTTGAGTTATCTCTCGATGGCGCCAAAACAGCAGATCCGTTCAGCCTATGAAAATGTGAATAAACTGCGCGTTGCCGAAGAGATTATTGCGCGTCACCAAGGCGAAAAGATTTTGATTATCGGCCAGTACATTACGCAGATTGAGTCGTTTGGAGAAAAGTTTAATGCTCCTGTTATCAAAGGTACAACCCCCAACAGCGAACGGGATGTGCTCTATCAGAAGTTCCGCGATGGCGAAATAAACCTTCTTATTCTGTCTCGGGTGGGAAATATGGCCATCGACCTTCCCGATGCAAATATTGCGATTCAGGTTTCGGGGACATTTGGTTCACGACAAGAAGAAGCTCAGCGCTTAGGACGTATCCTTCGCCCGAAATCAAATGGCGGACAAGCAGTGTTCTATTCTATCGTTACCCGCGACTCCAAAGAGCTTGATTTCGCCATGAATCGTCAGTTGTTTTTGGCGGAACAGGGCTATCCCTATGAAATTGAGTACCGCTAATTTGGTTGCATAGTTGTTGCGTTGTATGGTACTATCTTCATCTGTCACATTACTACTTGAACAATCTTGAAAAAGAGGATTCATGAGTCAAAAACTTCATTTCGGTGTCTATCTCTCGTCGGTAGAAGAGGCGTGTCAGAGTGGAATTTGGAACGGTATTTCGCAATTCGCATCTGACTTTGGCATTTCTGTCACCACTTTTATTTCCACATATCAACAGCGGGTGGGAAAACTTCGGTATCACTACGAAATAACCATGGATTACGCCGTTTCAACGAAAGAACTCGACGGGATTATTTTCTTGGGAGGGCAGGTGTCCGATGGGATCGGAACGGAAGTAACCGAGCGATATATCAGCCGCTTCACGCCTCTTTCGACGGTAATTATCTCCATGAACTACGGAGATACGGCGCTCTTGGTCGACAATAAAAGTGGCATGCGTCAAATTGTGGATCATCTCATTAAAGAACATCATCGGCGGCGAATAGCATTTGTGCGAGGGCCTAAGGGGCATCGCGAAGCGGAGGAACGTTTTTTAGCGTACTGTGAAGCACTGCACGACGCGGGAATTTCGCTTGACGAAGATCTTATCTGCTCTGGTCAATTCAGTGAACAATCTGGTACAGAAGCAGTAAAAACATTAATTGATCAGCGTCATCTCTCTTTTGATGCAATAATTTCAGTGGATGACGAAACCGCATTCGGCGTATTGAAAGAGTTGGAACATCGTGGCATTTTGGTACCTGACGACGTATCTGTTACCGGTTTTGATGACGTCGAATTAGCAGAAGCACATGCGCCGGCACTGACAACGATTCGACAGCCATTTTTTGATCTCGGTTATTCTGGTGCGCGCCATTTGCTTGAACGAGTAACGACGGGGCGTTCTGGTGGCATTACACAATTGAAACCTGAACTGGTGATTCGTCAAACCTGTGGATGTATTCCTGAAACGGTGAGCCGTCGATACGATTCTCATGCAGAAGGATTGCGTCAGTTGCGCGATACACTCACGGATATACTTTCTGACACGGGAATCCCGCGAGATATTGCTCGTTCATGGTTTACTTCACTCTCGTCGTTGATGGTTCAGATCCCCGAAGGCGAATTGCGTTTTCTGCGAGAATTTGATCGCATTCTTTCGCGATATCGCCGGTACAGTTCCGATTTTTCCATTTGGCAGCGAATTTTGTCTGAATTTCAAAGCACCGTTTCGCGACTCTTCGCGGGGAATTCTGATCGGTTGATTCAATTGGGGTCGCTCATTTTAAAATCGTCATGGCTTATACACGGCGCCCTTCGTTCTGAAGACAAAAAGTTGGAAATCGAAGGTGATCATACGCAGTGGCAAATTCGAGGGATTGCTCATAATATTATGACCGCCTTTGATTTTTCGCAACTGTACAGTAAGGTTGAATTTGGATTTCGGTATCTCAATATTCCTAGCGCCGTAATCGCTCTCTATGATCGGCCGCTCAAAGGTGGACCTGAATGGGAAGCACCAGAAGAGGTTCGAATTGTCATGGCATTTGACCGTCATAAACGACTAATCTCTGATGGTGAACAGCGCACAATTCTCATGGCAGATATCCTTGCCGTTGAAAATGAACTCTTCGGGAGTAGAACACGGACATCAATGCTTATGCCACTTTTTTTTGGAGAAGAGCAACTTGGTGTTATGATTCTTGAAGAAAATCGCGCTATGCCGGTTGATATGTACGAAGCACTTCGACTTGCACTGTCAACAGCGGTGAAAGGGGCAGCGCTTTTCAGTGAAGTGAAAGATCTTTCAATCCGTGATGAATTAACAGGTTTATACAACCGCCGCGGTTTTATAACGTTGGCAGAAACGCGCATCGCATCACTGGCTCGCACGCAAGAAAAAGCCGAGCTTCTCTTTATTGATTTGGATGGCTTAAAAGGTATCAATGATACGTATGGTCACAATGAAGGGGACTGGGCAATTCGAGAATCGGCAAAAATATTGTCTCAGGCCACGAGAAAAGGTGATATTCTTGCACGAATAGGCGGAGATGAATTTGTCCTCTTTGCATCAAAAACGGGTGAAGGTGGCGTTTTGGAAATCATACAGCGGATACGCCGCTCCTTTGCCCACTTTAACGATGATCTATCGCAAAAACCATATCGCCTTGATTGCTCAATTGGAGCTGATTCAACAGTCTGTAGCGATGATCTGACGTTGGATTCTCTATTGATGCGGGCCGATTCGCTTCTGTATGAAGAAAAACAGGCCAAAAAAACAAAATCGTACTAAACGGTTCAATTAAGTATCATAAATTGTGTGAAATCAAATCAATTGCTCACACTCTTTTCGGTTGAACAATTCTGTTTTCGATTATATTATATATCTGTTTCAGAAATCAATTCCTTAATAGTAAGAGGGTTCCGCGAATGGAAAGAATCGAACTTGATCAAACAACCAAAGCGTCAATTGACAAGAAAAAAGCAAATTGGAAATTTTCGTTCAAAGAGATGGACAATGCGGGTATCCGTGAAAGTTTCCTGAACAAACTCAAGTACAACCTCGTAAAAAACCGCGAATCCTACGCACCGCTCGACGGATTCAATGGACTCTCACTTGCAATTCGCGATCGCCTCGTAGAACGTTGGATCGAAACACAAAAACAGTACACCGAACAGAATCCTAAACGCGTGTATTATTTATCACTTGAATTTCTTATGGGAAGACTTCTCGACAATAACATTTCCAATCTTGGAATCATGGACGAAACTACACAGGCTATGGCCGATCTCGGACTCAACTTTGAGGACATTGAAGATCTCGAAAGTGATGCTGGTCTTGGTAACGGTGGTCTCGGTCGTCTCGCTGCTTGTTTCCTTGACTCAATGGCGACAATGGAACTTCCTGCGGTGGGGTATGGAATCCGCTACGAATTTGGTATTTTCATGCAGAAAATCATGAATGGTCATCAGCATGAAGTTCCTGAACAGTGGTTTGCAAACGGTAACCCGTGGGAAATCGAACGTCCTGAATATCAATACAAAGTTCGTTTCTATGGACATTCTGAATCATACAACGATGAAAATGGCCACAGTCGCCGTCGTTGGGTGAATACTCAAAATGTTATCGCAAAAGCGTACGACACGCCAATTCCAGGGTACGAAAACAATACGGTTAACACTCTTCGACTGTGGGCTTCATTCGCTGAAGACGAGTTCGATCTGCAAGATTTCAATAGCGGTGATTACATCGGTGCATGTCAGGAAAAACTCACCGGTGAAAATATCACCAAAGTGCTCTATCCGAATGATAATAACCATTCAGGAAAAGAACTTCGCCTGAAACAGCAGTTCTTTTTTACCTCTGCGTCGCTTCAGGATATTATCCGTCGCCATTTCAAGATGAACACCAGTTTTGACAATTTTGCAGAAAAAAATGCGATTCAGTTGAACGATACGCACCCGGCAATCGCGGTTGTGGAAATGATGCGTCTTCTCGTTGATGATCATCGTATGGAGTGGACAAAAGCGTGGAAAATCGTAACCGAAACTTTTGCCTATACAAACCATACGCTCATGCCTGAAGCTCTCGAGCGCTGGTCTGCTGGCCTTATTGGTCATCTTCTTCCGCGTCACCTTGAACTGATTTATGAAATCAATGCACAGTTCATGCGTGAAGTCTCGTACAAATTCCCCGGAGACACGGATCGTCTTCGCCGCATGTCAATTATCGAAGAGGGCGCAGATCAGAAAGTTCGCATGGCCTACCTTGCGATTGTTGGTTCACACTCGGTAAACGGTGTTGCTGCACTTCATTCTGATCTTTTGAAAGATGGACTCCTTCACGACTTTTATGAACTCTACCCTGAAAAGTTTAATAACAAAACAAACGGGATTACTCCGCGTCGTTGGCTCAATCAGGCGAACCGTCAGCTCGGTGAATTTATCACGGGGAAAATCGGCGCAGGTTGGTGTAAAGATCTCTATAAATTGAAAGATCTCGAAAAGCTTGCCGCTGACAAAAAGTTCCAAAAAGAGTGGATGAAACAGAAACACGATGCGAAAGTTCGCCTTGCGGAAAAACTGAAAAAGTGGCATGGAATTGAACTCGATACTTCAATGATGTTCGATGTTCAGATCAAACGCATTCACGAGTACAAACGTCAGTTGCTCAACGTGCTTCACGTGATCCATCTCTACAACGAAATCAAAGCTGGTCGCACGGAAAATTTCACGCCAAGAACAGTTCTGTTCGGTGGAAAAGCAGCTCCGGGCTACTACATGGCGAAAACGATCATTAAGTTTATCAATAACGTGGCTGACGTTATCAACAATGATCCAGCAACAAAAGGGCTTCTGCGCTGTCATTTCGTGCCGAACTATCGCGTTTCGCTTGCTGAGTATCTGATTCCTGCGGCGGATCTTTCGGAACAGATTTCAACTGCGGGAACTGAAGCTTCGGGAACGGGTAACATGAAATTTGCTCTTAATGGAGCACTTACGATTGGAACCATGGACGGCGCAAACGTTGAAATGGCTCAGGAGTTTGGCGAAGAGAATATGTTCATCTTTGGTCTTCGTACCAACGAAGTTCAGGATCTCTATCGCAGTGGTTACAATTCTCAGTACTATATCAACAAATCAGAAAATCTTTCTCGCGTGATCAATTTGATTCGCAGTGGGTACTTCTCACCGGTTGAAGAAGGTATTTTCCAGCCGATTGTTGACACGCTTATGTATAATGACAACTACTTGGTATGTGCGGATTTCGATCACTATATCGAAATGCAGGCTCAGGCGGGTAAACTCTACAAAGAAGATCAGTCGGAATGGGCCAAACGGTCAGTTCTCAATGTGGCTCGCGTAGGATTTTTCAGTTCTGACCGCACCATCGGCGAATACGCCAATGATATTTGGGCTGTAAAACCGGTTACAATTAAAATGTAATCACAGGTTTCTCTTTTTTAAAAAGGGGTCGAGTAACATCGATCCCTTTTTGTTTTTTGCGAAGGCTATTTTTAGTACGATTTTTGGGGAAGAGATCTGATTTCTTTTGGGCGTTCCGCCGCTTCGCGTCGTCGGGCTCTGCCAGGGCTTCGCTTCGCTCGGTGCGGAAATACCGCACGCCTACGGCCCCTTCTGATCCCTAACGCACGGCTTCGCCGTAAGACAGAAAACCAATGAATCTCTATCAACTACAATTTGAAATGAACCGTCTCGGAACTGCACGAACGCCGTTTTTGGCAATCACAGATTTTTCTAGTAAGCGGTGTCGAATCTGGCGACTTGATCAGATTCCCGCCGGGGTTCAGTTTCGTTTTCCTTCGCACTGTCATGAACAAGAAGTGCCAGCTCCATCTGATGAGCCGTTGGAATTTCATGCGGACCCGGTCGATTTTGAAACATACACCAAAGCATTTGGGAATGTGGCAGCACATCTTCATCGAGGTGATTCCTATTTAGTGAATCTCACGATGCCAACACCGATTGCGATTAACAGAACCGCTGAACAGATCTACCATACCGTTAACGCTCGTTATAAACTGCTTGTACCGGATGAATTTCTCTATTTTTCACCCGAACCATTTATAAAGATCAGCGACGATAGAATTCGTTCGTTCCCCATGAAAGGTACGATTTCTGCGGCGATTCCCGATGCGGAGTCAATCATTCTGGCAGATGTTAAAGAGACGGCAGAACATACGACAATTGTTGACCTGATCCGCAATGACCTGTCGATTGTGGCAAAACGGGTGACCGTTCCGCGGTTCCGCTATATCGAACCAGTTGCAACTCACCGTGGTACACTGCTGCAGGTCAGTTCTGAAATTTGTGGTGAACTTGAACCCAATTGGCAATCCAAAATTGGGGATATTTTCGCACGTCTTCTTCCGGCGGGGTCGATAAGTGGAGCGCCCAAACCTGCCACGGTGCGGGTGATTCATGATTCCGAGCCCGATGATCGCGGATATTACACGGGGGTTACGCTGTTCTTTGATGGCGAATCTGTGGAAAGCTGTGTGAACATCCGATTTATCGAATTTGGCTCAGCGGGTATGACCTATCGTTCCGGCGGGGGAATCACGGCGAAAAGCGATTGCAGAAACGAATATGAAGAGTTACTAGCGAAAGTGTATATACCCCTTTCTGAGAAATAGACACTTTTTGCCAACTAGAATCGTAGTTGATAAAAAGTAGACCTTTTCTCAGGAGAAATGCATGCCACTGACATTTTCCCATCCCCTTGCAGTTCTTCTGCTCAAAAATACACCACTTAATTTTACGGGACTCGTGCTAGGTTCCATGGCGCCGGACTTTCTCTACTTTTTCCAAGGAAGTGCGACCGGTCAATTTGGACACACGCTTGAGGGGCTTTTTCTAGTTTGTATACCTATGTCTATTATCTTCTACCTACTCTTTCACTTCTTTTTGAAACGACCAATTTTCGACCTGCTCCCCGAATCAGATCGGAACTTTTTGGCAATAACTCTTCACCATCCATCACTGACTCTGAGGTTTTGGATGATTTTAATTCTATCCATTGCAATCGGCGTGGGAACTCATAATTTCTGGGATTCCTTTACTCACAGTTACGGGTACTTTGTTACTCGCTCTGAATTGCTGAATCTACACATGTTTTCGCTTTTGGGACTACAAGTAACAGTATACAAATTTCTCCAGTACTCCGGTCATTTTGTAGGCGTTCCACTTCTAATTCTCTGGTATTTTTATCAACACAGCCATTGGTCTGGGAGAAGTATTACTGCTATCGTGTCGCCATGGGCTAAGCCATTGCTAATAATTGTATTGTATTTGCTTCTGGTAACTGTCATGGCTATGGGGATTGCCTTTCTGATTCCTCGCCGGACATCGTTTATCGGCACTACTGTTGTTTGGAGTGTAAATACAATAATTGCCCATCTCTTATTCTTTTCGGGAATCTGGCATGTCCGGCAAGGTGTGAAAGGTGATTTGACTTTGTGATCTGATCTCCATCGACAAAAATGAGATCGACATACACTATATTCAGAGATCAATCTAGGTATAGGTAAGGTATAAAATGACTCTTATAGAAACAATTCGCTATGAAAATGGAAAACTGCACCTTCTGGAGTTGCATCAGAATCGGTTTGACCGTTCGCGCACAGAGTTGTACAGTACAATTGAATCAATCGATCTTGCTACCGCAATTGAAATTCCCACAACGATTGATCAGTCCAACGTTTATAAGGTTCGGGTGGTCTATTCTAAAACTATTGAAACCATTGAATGGCATGAATACTCAATAAAACCGATTTGGTCATTTCAGATGGTGGAAGATAACCACATTGAGTATCATCTAAAATCAACCGACCGCACACGAATCGAATCTCTTGAAGCACAGGCGAATAGAGCTGACGCTATTATTATCGTGAAAAATGGTATGATCACTGACTCTGCCTACGCAAACATTCTTTTGTATGATGGTGAAGAATGGGTTACGCCAGATACACCGCTTCTGAAAGGAGTTATGCGCGAACATCTTATTCGAATAGGTGTGGTGGAAGAAAAATCGATCTCCGAGGAAGATTTCTACTCCTACGAATTAGTAGCCTTGGTCAATGCCATGATTCCCTTTGGTAAGTTTGAACCGATTTCTGTGGAGATGGTAAATAAACTCTGTTAGTGAACGTTCCCGTTCTATATTCGGAATAAATTTGTAGGTAAAAAATAATTTGTTAGTTTAGCTGTTGATATGACAAGTTATATGTAACTGATGTGGCTTAGCTGTCACACTACTTGTTCGTCAATGTGTCGAAAATGTGATTCGCCACTCTCGTGAATGGTGGCAATCAAAAGAGTTTATCATACTCGTTCGCTATAAATAGTGTAAAATAGGGTAGGGCGATTTTCTGAGGGGGATTCTATGAGACGCTATTCTAAATCACAAAATGCCGGATTCACACTGCTTGAAATGATGATTATTACGGTGATTATTGGAATTCTCGCCGGTTCAGGTATGTACAGTGTGAGTAAATTTATTGGAGAGAAACGTGCAGATCAGCAAGTTATGACTTTGTGGTCAGAATTAAATTCGTTACGTGCACGTGCAATAAAAGATAATTGTTACTATCTTGTCGAGCTTGGGTTAAACAATGGGACTTATGTCGTATATCGTAATGATAATAAAGATTATGTGACTTCGACCTCGACACCGATTACCGCTGGGTTTGGTGCTGTTAGTGGCAAAGTAAGTTTTGGAATGTCCGATCCTATTCCTGATCCTTTTCCAAGCCAATGGATTCCATGGGTTTCATACGTTCATAAAACGACAGGTACAGATCAACAGGTACGTGGTAGCTGGACAAAAAATGTAAATGTTTTGATAAATGGGAACCAATTGGCGTATACTATGGTTTTCAAAAATGATGAGATTGGATACATCTCAGATGGTGTACTGTATGTGAAAAGTAGTGCCATAAAGAATCAATGTTATGCTTTTATTAAAAAGGATAAGGCCACGGCAATTAATCTCTATAAATGGGATGGCTCCAAGTGGTATGAAATGTAATATTCATCGGTCTCGGTGACCATTTATGGCTGTTTCGAATAATTACGGAACAGCCTTTTTTATTTGCGAATACCAATTTGAATTTTGCGAGAAATGAGGATTAAAAACACACTTCGCTTTAACGTCGATAATACTGTTTTACTTTGATCGCTTCACCAATTATTTTACCGCGTGAAAAATTCTAACAATAACAGTAAGGATCAGGGCGATGATTGCAAATAAGTATCGTACCCATAGCTGTAACGAATTGACTAAAGAACATCTTGGTCAAACAGTGAGCGTTTCGGGGTGGATTCATAATAAACGCGACCACGGTGGAGTTCTCTTTATTGATCTGCGTGATCACTATGGACTTACGCAGGTTGTAGTCTATCCGACGAACGAACATCAGTACGAAATTGGACACCTTCCTAAAGAGACCGTGATTAAATTCACCGGTGAAGTAGTTGCTCGCACCGATGAAAACATTAATTCTAACATGTATACCGGTGAGATTGAAGTCGTTGTGGCTACATTTGAAATTCTCGGTACATGCGGTGCACTTCCGTTCCCTGTGTTCCCAGACAAAGAGTGTCCCGAAGATCTTCGTCTTCGTTACCGTTACCTCGACCTTCGCAAAGAACGTGTTCACAAAAATATTGTCCTTCGTTCAAACGTAATCGCGTTCTTGCGTTCAAAAATGCACGATCACGGATTCATGGAAGTACAGACGCCAATTCTTACGACCTCTTCACCTGAAGGTGCTCGTGACTATCTCGTTCCTTCTCGTGTGCACCCTGGAAAATTCTATGCTCTTCCTCAGGCTCCTCAGCAGTACAAACAGTTGCTTATGGTTTCGGGCTTTGACCGTTATTTCCAGATTGCTCCCTGTTTCCGCGATGAAGATGCACGCGCTGACCGTTCACCGGGTGAATTCTATCAGCTCGACATGGAAATGGCCTTTGCAACTCAGGATGACATTTTCGCCGTGAATGAAGATGTACTGTCGCAGACATTTGAAAAATTTGGACAACTTCAGGCTGATAAGCCACCTTTTGTTCGTATTCCTTACCGTGAAGCGATGCTCAAGTACGGTTCAGATAAACCTGACCTTCGTATTAAAATCGAAATCCGTGAAGTTTCTGATATTTTCGAAACTTCTGGATTTACAGCCTTTGCAAACGCGGTAAAAGCGGGAAGCAAAGTGCGCGCAGTTCCAGTTCCGGGATGTGCAGAACAGCCGCGTTCATGGTTTGATAAAATGACCAAGCAGATGTCTGAATTCGGCGCGAAAGGTCTTGCGTATCTCACGTGGAAAGACGGAGAAGTTAAAGGTCCAATTCTTAAATTCCTCGATGAAGCGCATATTGCAAAAATCGTGGCAGCCACTGATGCAAAAGAGGGCGATGTTGTGTTCTTCCTTTGTGACAAAGAAGAAGTTGCTGCTGATCTCGCAGGAAAACTTCGCGTTCGCGTCGCTCAGGAACTCGATTTGATCGAAAAAGGCGTATACCGCTTTTGCTGGATCGTCGATTTCCCTATGTTCGAACTGGACAAAGAGACCAACAAAATTACGTTCTCGCACAATCCGTTCTCAATGCCTCAGGGCGGAATGGAAGCGCTCGAAACGATGAACCCTCTTGACATTCTCGCGTATCAGTATGATATCGTGGTAAATGGCGTAGAGCTTTCTTCTGGTGCGGTTCGTAACCACCGTCCCGAAATCATGTATAAGGCATTTGAACTTGCTGGATACGACTCTGATGTTGTTGACGAAAAGTTCCGCGGAATGATTAATGCGTTCAAACTTGGTGCACCTCCCCACGGTGGTATTGCTCCGGGCGTGGATCGCATGATCATGCTTCTCTCTGATGAAGAGAACATTCGTGAAGTGATCGCGTTCCCGATGAATCAAAAGGCTGAAGAGCTGATGATGAACTCACCGGCTGAAGCGTCTCCGGTGCAACTTCGTGAACTTCACTTGAAGCACACGATGCCGGCAATCACTCCGGAAGTGAAATAATTCGCTCGTTTGACCGTAGTTGAAAGGATCTCTTTTGGGGGATCCTTTTTTTGTTCAATATTTACTCAAAATCAGGAGTTTATGGTATGAAATCATTCAAGCTATTTTTTCTTCTCTGTAGTGCTCTTTATGCGGATTCTCTCTCAGATACGTCAACAGCATTTAAACAAGGTGGTTATCTCTCGTATACTCATTTTAAGGCAATGGCTCCTTCTGTAGTGGATGAAACATTTGAACTGCAATACGATGAAGGATTTAGCGTTCCCGGTGATTCTACATTTTCGTTGTTTCACAATAAGCGTGGCAGAGTTCGCGTGTATCAAGAAAATCTTTGGGGATTTTCTGATGGGAAAGCGTTCTTTGTCGCCGTTGGTGGCGGAGCTGTCTCTGCACAAAAGTTTCGCAAATTAGAGATCCGTCGCTTTTTTAGCTTTTATGCCGAACCGTACTCAGTTCCTGCAAGTGTTTCTGGTGGGCGAATGGGTGATCCAGATATTCTCGCCATGAACTACTATGTGGTCGATATGAAAACAGGTCTAAAGGCGCCGTTGACCAAACCGTCACTGCGCGAAATTCTTCGCAAAGAAGATACGGCGCTCTACCAGCAGTTTCTTGCCGATAAATATGCCGCTGATCGAACAGTGGAGTATGTTGAAATGCTGAATCAGCGAATGGCTCAAAAAAATTAGATTATCACGGGCTTGAGAATAGTTCAAGCCCGTTTTAAATAGGCTAGATCAAGATTCTTATTTTCTGTTTCAAAGCAAGTTACCTTTTTATAACCGTATATATCTATTTGATGTATAACAATTGCATCGCTGCTTTTACATTACTTGTTAAAATAAATCAACACTTTTTTTCGTTTTTCCAGTGACTGAAACTATATTCCGTTCGAAATATTCCAAAAAGTATTAGAGGTTTAATGGAAAAGTTTAGAGCTCTTGGACTCACCGAGAGAACGATTACAGCACTTCAGAAAAAAGGCTTTGAAGAGCCAAGTGAAGTACAGGCACTTACGATCCCCCATCTTATCAACGGAACTCGCGATGTTATCGCACAAGCACAGACCGGAACAGGTAAAACCGCCGCATTTTCACTCCCAATTATTGAACGTATCGACCCTAGCGCTTCTGGTGTTCAGGCGATTATTCTTGCTCCGACTCGCGAACTCGTTGTTCAGGTTATGGAAGAGATCAACTCTCTCAAAGGCGATCGCGATCTTCGCGTTGCTGCCATCTACGGTGGTCAGTCGTACGAACGTCAGTTCAGCCAGCTTGAACGCGGTGTTTCTATTGTAGTAGGAACTCCAGGTCGTGTAATGGATCACCTGCGTCGCGGTTCATTGAAACTGGACAAATTGGCATTTTTCATTCTCGATGAAGCTGATGAAATGCTCAATATGGGATTTGTTGACGATATCGAAGAGATTATCAAGCAGACTCCCGATTCAAAACAGATTTTGTTGTTCTCCGCAACAATGCCTGCACGCATTCGTTCGCTCGCGGAAAAATATTGCAAAGAACCTATGTTTCTTAAGACAAAACAAGAGCTTACTACAAATCTTACCGATCAGATTTACTACGAAGTACATCAACGTGATAAGTTTGAAGCTCTCTGTCGTATTATCGATATTGAAAAAGATTTCTATGCGATTATTTTCTGTCGTACCAAAAATGAAGTTGATGAAATTACTCATCACTTGAACGATCGTGGCTATCCATGTGATGCGCTTCACGGTGACATTACTCAGATAATGCGTGAGCGCATTCTGGGTAAATTCCGTAAAAAACAGCTTACCGTTCTCGTGGCAACAGACGTTGCTGCTCGAGGAATCGATGTGACTGATCTTACTCACGTAATTAACTACTCTCTTCCGCAAAACGCAGAAGCCTATACGCACCGAATCGGTCGTACTGGTCGCGCAGGTAAAGAGGGAACAGCGATTACCTTTATCACACCTTCTGAATTCCGTAAGCTTGGATTTATCAAGAAAATTACCAAGGCCGATATCCGCAAGGAAAAAGTGCCGCACGTAAAAGATATTATCAAGGAACAACAGAAGCAGATCACTGAAACGATCCGATCTCTCACCGATGAAGATGATATCGAACGGTTCCGCGAATGGGCGAATTTCCTTTTGGAACACGAAGAGCCTTCAGACTTGGTTGCAGCTCTTCTTACTCATACATTTGGTAAAAAACTGAACGAAAAGAACTATCGCGAAATTAGCCCGGTAACGTTTGGCAACAATCGCGAAGGCGGCGAATGGCGGGATCGTAAACCATCTGGTTCCCGTGATTTCAACGATCGCGGTGATCGCGGCGGTGGGAAAGATCGCGATAGTCTGATCGCTATCCTCGCCGCGAAGGTTCTGACCGTTTCGAACGCAAAGACCGCGACAGTCGTCCGAGTGATGACCGTTTCCCGCGCCGCGAAGGTTCTGATCGTTTTGAGCGGAAAGATCGCGACAGCCGTCCCAGTGATAACCGCTTTCCCCGTCGTGAAGGTTCTGACCGTTTCGAACGGAAAGATCGCGACAGCAAGTTCGAAAAAAAAGACCGCGCTGATCGTCCGGCCCGTGTAGATCGTCCCGTTCGTGTTGAACGCAAATCAGAAGAAGTTTCTCCCGGAGGATTTGGTGGAGATAGCGATTCTGTAGACAAGGGTGGTCGCACGCGTCTCTTTGTAGCTCAGGGAAAAGAGAACGGCTACAATAGCAAAAAATTGACGAAGATGGTTGCGTTAAAAGCGGGCGTTGAATTTGATTCAATACAGTCTGTGAACGTACGTGAAAATTATTCTTTTATCACGGTTCCTTTTTCCGATGCAGAGAAAATTCTCAACAGTTTTAAAACTGTAAAACTTGATGGGAAAAAGCCCCTGATCGAACGAGCTGATCCTTCTCAGCAGTAATCGTATTCGATTAAAAAAATAAAACCGCAGTAGTCCTAGACTTCTGCGGTTTTTTGTTTCGTAGTATTTTAGTTATACTACAATCTTTTTAGTATTCCAGTGGATGGTTTCGCGTAGTTTCTCTGTGGGTTATACGCTACATACTTCCACGATTCCAACGGGATAGATCCGTAGTAGGGAAGGTAAGGGCTGTAGACGTAATCGCCGGATAGACTGAGCATTCCATTGGAAAGCTCTATTGCAAAACTGGTCTCTTGAAGTCCGTATTCATCCCGTAAAAAGATAGAATCCATTTTCGTTGTAAATCGTGTTAAGTAGTATGCTGTATCAATGACATCTGTCGATGAATAATAGACATATGCAGTTGCTTTTCCATTGGTAATTGTCATTACTTCTGATGAATCTACACTGTAAACCCATGTCCCATTGAAATCAGAGGCAACTCTTTTGCGTTCAACCCAACCAGGATAGGGAATTACTCCGGTATATTTTGTGTATTGTGACTCTCCTTCCGAATCGATCATGATAAATTGATCATTCTCAAATCGAAATGCCGCAGAAATAGCTTCGTCGGGGAAAATAAGCGTAATTGAATCTGGTTTTCCCGTCACGATATACGCACATGATCCTTTGGATATTAGTGAATCAGTGTAGCTATAACTCCAGAACAGAACCGAATCACTGGTAAAGGAGAGGATTGCTTCTGGCTCAACCCCCGGCGTAATCCATCTCGTTCCAACTAGAGGATTGGTGGGTTCAATTTTAATTTTCCAGTCTGGATGAGGAATTGAACCGCTGTACTTGGAATAAAGAGTGGTTGAACCATCACTACTTTTTGCCGTGAGCATGTTGTTGCTCACAGTGAGAGTGCCTTCGCCAGTCTTAGCACCATCAGAGAACAGTGTCATCGAATCGTTGGACGAATTATACTTAAAGGTGAGTGTATCTTTTCTGAACATCTCCATTGCTGCTATGTAATTAACCGCAATCATTGTATCGCGATTGAATACCATGATTACACTTTGTGTTCCATCTTCAATAAGCCAGGCCCCTTGGAAAACAGTATTCGCCGCCGTCTTTAGTTTCCAGTCTGGGTGAGGAATTACTCCATCATAGCGCGAAAATGATTTAGTCCACATACCCAGTTGAATGAAAAGTTCACCAATATTGAGCTGGATGCTTCCTTTATCAACGATCACCCCTCCCTTTTTCAAATAGATCGAGTCCTTTGCGGTATCAATGATACAGTCATAAGACTCTTTCACAAAGGTAGAATCAGAAGAGTTATAGAGGAAATGATCCAAGGTATCATTGTGAATCGAAATGATGCGATTCTGTGATCCATCTTTTACTAGCCATTTTCCCACGACTGGAATCTCGGTGGTATGCTTTTTCGCCCAGTGTGAGAGGGGGATCGTACCAAAATAGCGAGTATAACTTCGCGAAATTCCGTCGGTCATTGTGATCGTAATGTTGTTTTCACTGCGCACAATTGTTCCTCTATCTGTTTGAGCTTCAAAACTATAAAGGTAAAGCGAGTCACCAGCTTTGCTCAGAGTATACGTTCTGTTGGTGACCGTAATAGTCGAGTCAGTCGGATTGTAGATTGATTGTTTATACGCAGTTGTCCCTATCTCAATGGTATTGTTCTTCAATCCGTCGGTTGAAATCCAATTCCCAGAAATAGAAGTAATTGTTCCTGATTTGACCGCCCAATGGGAAAGCGGGAATGTTTCGCTAGAACGCTTAAAGGCCCACTCGCCCCCACTAAAATAGAGATAGAGTGAATCGTTGCTGGTGGTGTATCGATATCCTTTTTTAACTCCGGAGTTGGTGAGAAAGATCGAATCATTAGTGAGTTCATAACTGTATGTAGAATCATAGATAGATGAATCGCTACTCTGATATGAATGCATAATAAGCGATGAACCACTTACTTCCATCCCGCGAGTTCGACCTTTTTCGACCCATGTTCCAGAAATGCTCGGAAGTACATTGTCGTCGTGGCTATTGAGTTTGATCTTAGTGAAATTCCACGATTGAGGAATAAACTTATCTGAATAAGGTGTAAATGAAATATAAGCGCTGTCAGGTTTAACTTCCAGTTTTCCTCCTACAAGCCGATAGGGGATCGCTTGCTTCTCTCCATCGCCAAAGGAGAGTAGTAAACTGTCTTTTGAACTGTTTACAGTATATGAGAGATGTTCATAATAGAGAGTCGCATCATTTGGACGGTAACTCAACAGTGAAATTGTCCCACCGGCCATGACAACAATCTGATCTTCTTCTGAATTATTGGCACGCCAAACTCCCTGTGGAATCGAATTAATGACTGTTCCTGAAGAGAAGGGAATGATATTCCACTTTTCGGAAGGAATAGATCCGCTGTATCGACTGTAGGTTTTCGTTGATCCTTCTTTGCTCAGGCGAAGAGTATCACCAGATACTGTATAGCTAGCAATTTCTGGCTCTTGGCCTGGTTTTGTAATGGTGATTTGAGATTTGTTTTCATCGATCGTACTACTTACTTCTATTTTTTGTACGATACGTGGTTCAGTCTTAAATCCAAAAAATGAAACTGAAGTCTTCGTGATTTCAATAATTTCCAAAGGCGCATCTCCCGATTCAACCCAAAACCCGGTGATCGTTTTGGATATGACATCTTCGAGTGGACTCTCCTTCTCTTCCTCTTTAAGGAGTGAACAGCCGCTGTAAATCAATATCAACAGCATGAAAAGTGTTCCTATAATGGCATACGGTTTCATAGAATCCCCCTGGATAAGTTGTTTGTAAACATTGTACCGTGCAATACCACTAACATGCAAGGAAAAAAGCTATTGGTGCGAGATTATTTATGCCCTGTTTTTATACTGCACTTTTTTCGGAGAGATACTATATTCAGGCTCCAAAAGAGAAAGGAAATTACATGGGAATTAATCCAGCTTTTCATAGAGTAGAATTAGTTACAGGGCGTGATAATTGGCAAAAACTGCAAGAGACGCGAGTCATATTGTTCGGTGTTGGTGGTGTAGGAAGTTGGTGTGCCGAAGCACTAATAAGAACTGGCATTGGACATCTGACCATTGTCGATTCTGATCGCGTCTGTATAACCAATGTTAATCGTCAGCTTCAAGCTACTATAAAGAGTGTTGGACAGGTTAAGGTCGAAGCCTTGCGCGATCACCTGTTGACGATCAATCCTCGTGCCGACATCGTTGCTATTGAAAAAATTTATGAAGAAA
>JFJP01020936.1_pt1 | contig 18581 bp, 14 predicted proteins | sample 431651 | NCBI WGS metagenome assembly JFJP01 (sample SAMN02602958, study PRJNA72255) | Microbial mat metagenome, whole genome shotgun sequencing project. | biome: fresh water; feature: sink hole; material: water; isolation source: purple microbial (photo- and chemosynthetic) mats found in...
CCGGCGCATCCGCCTGGCATCGACTTCACCCACCCGCGCATCCGCGACAGCGATACCATCCTCGACATGAAGGAGACGCCGAAGTCGGTGACGATCTATGGCGCTGGCGTGATCGGTTGCGAATACGCGTCGATGTTCAGGAATCTGGGCATCAAGGTCAACCTGATCAACACCCGCGACCGCCTGCTGTCCTTCCTCGATGACGAGATCGTCGATGCGCTGGCCTACCATCTGCGCGACCAGGGCTGCCTGGTGCGCCACAATGAAGAGGCCGAGCGGGTCGAGACCACCGACGATGGTGTCGTGCTCCACCTCAAGTCGGGCAAGCGACTGCTCACCGATGTGCTGCTGTGGGCCAACGGCCGTGCCGGCAATGTCGAGGACCTCGGCCTGGAGACGGTCGGCCTGAAGGCCAACAGCCGCGGCCAGCTGCCGGTCGATGACCACTTCCGCACCGCCGTCCCGAGCATCTGGGCGGTCGGCGACGTCACCGGCCCGCCCAGTCTGGCCAGCGCCGCCTACGACCAGGGGCGTTCGGCCGCCTGCCAGATCACCGGCGAGGGCGCCTGCGACCGCAACCTCGGGCGCATGGTGCCGACCGGCATCTACACCAGTCCCGAGATCAGCTCGATCGGCCGCACCGAGCGCGAGCTGACCGAGGCCAAGGTGCCCTACGAGATCGGCCATTCGCTGTTCCGCAGCCTGGCGCGCGCCCAGATCGTCAATCAGACGGTCGGCATGCTGAAGATCCTGTTCCACCGCGAGACGCACGAGATCCTCGGCATCCACTGCTTCGGCTACCAGGCGACCGAGATCATCCACATCGGCCAGGCGGTGATGAGCCAGCCGGCGCCCAACAACACGATCAAGTGGTTCGTCAGCAACACCTTCAACTACCCGACCATGGCCGAGGCCTACCGGGTGGCGGCGCTGAACGGGCTGAACCGGCTGTTCTGACACGGCGTCGGCCCATGCCGCCATCCCCCAAAGACCGCCTCGCGGAACTCTACGCCCAGGCCGACCGTGCCGAGCTGGCGCAGGCAGGGCAGGCATTTCTCGAGGGCAACCTCAAGATTCGTGCGCGCAAGCACACCCGGCGCTTCTGGTTCGTGTTCGCCGTCGCCGTCATCATCCTGACGGCCCTCGGCGGCTACGTCATCATGGGCCTGCTGGAACGCACCCGCGAGTCCGCCGCCCGCTTCGAGCATGGGCGGACCGAACGCCTGGAGCGCCTGGCGCCAGAGTGACCCTCGACAGGGCAATTTACACAGAGAACCAGAGCTACCAGAGGCCGAAGCAAGGCTTAGCACGAATTCTTGGGTTTGCCGGCGCGGTGCATATCGATGCATCCTGCAGGGGCTTTTCCTCTCTGGTCCCTCTGGTGCTCTGTGTGAACCCTATTGCCGGGTTGAGGGTGCCCGTCACTCGACGGTCAGCTGCCCAACATAGTCGCTGAGGATCTTGCGCTTGGCGGCGATGTCGGCGGCGAGGGCCTCGTCCTGCTGGCGCAGCTGGTCGAGGCGCGTCTCCTGCTCGTTGAGCTTCACCAGCAGGCGCTTGCCGTAGTCGCTGCCCTGGTTGACCGAGCCGAGGTTCCTGCGGATGCGCTCCTGGTCCTCGGTGATGGCGCGGATCTGGTTCTGGTTCTCCTCGCGCGCGCGCTCGGATGCGCGCCAGTTCTCGACGTGGACGCGCACCTTGATCAGTGCGTCCTTGAGCGCCGGCTTGAGGTCGGGGCCCTGCAGCCACACCGCGATCTGATCGCTGTCGCCGTCGAGCAGCGCCACCGCCTCGTTCCACAGCATGCGCTCGGTCACCGCCAGTTCGGCCTTTGTGCCGGCGGGCACTGCGACCTTGAAGCGGTAGAGCTGATCGGTGGTCTCCAGCGCGGCGGGCGTCTCGTGCAGCGCCCAGCCGCCGCCGGCGCGCGGGTGCTCGATGATCAACTGCTTGGCGACATCGGCTTGGTTGTCGGCGAGGTAGGTGCGACCCTGCAGGCTGACCACCTGGATCTGGAGCACGCCCTTGACGATCTTGGCCAGGGTGCGGTTCTGCTGGCTGCGCTCGCGCTCGCTGTCGATGATCAGGCGCTGATCGACGGCGAAGCTGATCAACCGCACCTGACCGGGAGGCAGGGCGGTCAGCTGCGCGTCGCCGGCGTAGGTGCCGTCATCGTACACCGTCACCGGGCCGGGCGACAGGTGCAGGCCGGTGGCGTTGGTCAGGCGCGCGCCGGACAGCGGATTGCGCGGCAGCACGGCGCGGTTGTAGATCGACACGCGCTCGACCGGGATGTCCGAGCCGATGAAGGGGATCATCGCGCTGCGCTGGCGCGGGATCGACACCTTGCCGACATCGTAGGTGAACAGCTCGCCGACCCCGGCGGCGGCCTGGGTGGCGACCTGGATCGAGCCGACCGCGTTCCACGAGGCTTGCGGTTCGCCGGGCGCGGCGTCGGCGGCGGTCTCCATGGCCATCGGTGCGGGTGCGGCGGCCGGCATCGCCATCATCTTGGCGCGGCGCGATTCCTCCCGCTGCGGCTTGGCCACCATGACCTTGCCCTCGCCCGCCATGCCACCGCCGTAGGCCACCGGCTTCAACCCGGCCTGCAGCTCGGTCGCCACCTCGGGGCGCTGGGCGTAGAGCGGCCGGTAGAGGTCCTGCACGAAGCTGATCGGCCGGCCGCTGACCAGGGTCAGCTTGACGTCGTTCCAGTCGCTTTCGGTCGGGTTCTCGACGATCGCCCAGGCTTGGGCGTGGGCCTTGTCCTTGCCCATCAGCAGGCGGTAGCTCGCCTTCCACACCGGCGCCTCGCTGACGTAGGCCAGGCGCACGCGGCGTTGGCCCTGGCCGGTGAACTGCAGCGACACCGGCTTCTTGTCCTGGTCGCGTGCCGCGGCCAGCGCGGCGAGGGCCTTGGCCAGCTCGGCGCGCAACTGCGGGTCGGTCGGCTTCACTGCGCGCACATCGGCGAGGGGCAGCGGACGGATCGCGCCGCCCTCGACGATGTTGACCACCCAGCTGGCGACCGTGCCGCCGTTGTTGGGCAGCACCTGGGTGCGCTGCTCGCAACCCAGCACGGTGCCCTCGACCGTCGCGTCGAGGATCTGCACCTGGACGTTGGCGCCGCGCAGTTGGTTGAGCAGCCCGGCGAGGGGCGGGTTGCCGCTGACATCGACCTGGAAGCTCTTCAGCGTCTTGTCGAGCGGATCCTGCGAGGGATAGCCGACCGCGCCCACCTTGCCGCCGTCGAGGTCCTGCAGGACCAGCGACTTCAGCACGTCGTTGATCTGGTTGGTGCGGAAGCGCAGCTCGGCGGTGGCGTTGCCCTCGACCTTGGCGCTGTGCTCGAACCAGCCGACGCCGCTGGAGAACAGGGTCACCGAGGCGACGGGCAGGTCGGCTTCGCCGGCCGGGCAGAGGGCGGCGAGGACGAGGAGGGAGGTCGAGGCGAGGCGCATGGCAGGGTTCCTTGACCATCCTACGGATGGGTGCGGCGGATCTTAGCCGCCGGTCTGCGGATTGCCACGCCGAGCGGGTCGGATAGGAAGCCCCTCCCATGTCCAAGCGCGTCGAGAATGCCATCGAGTACAGCGTCTTCGCCAGCCGCTGGCTGCTCGCCCCGCTGTACGTCGGCCTTATCGCCGGGCAGATCTGCTTCAGCTACACTTTCTTCCATGAGCTGTGGCACCTCGCTACGCATCTCGGTTCGCTGAACGAACGCGATGTCGTCACCATCCTGCTTGGCCTGGTGGACATGATCATGGTCGCCAACCTGGTGATCATGGTGCTGATCGGCGGCTACGCGACCTTCGTCTCGAAGCTTGATCTCGATGACGAGAAGGACCGGCCGGAATGGCTCGACCACATCGACCCGGGCACGCTCAAGACCAAGCTGGCCGGCGCCCTGGTGTCGATCTCGGGCATCCACCTGCTGCAGTCCTTCAACGACCTGTCCAAGGACGGCCATGTCGTCGATCACGCCAAGATCGGCTGGCAGGTCGGCATCCATGTCGCCTTCATCATAACCACCCTGATGCTGGCCTGGTCAGACCTGGTGTTCGAGCGCAAACTGAAAATGGCGCACGAGAACGACAAAGCCCGCGGAAACCACTGAAACGAAAGGTCCAGCCATGCTCAAGCACAACTCCTACTTTGACGGCAAGGTCCAGTCCCTGGGCTACGAGCGCCACGGCCGCAAGCAGACCGTCGGCGTCATCGTCCCCGGCGAGTTCCAGTTCACCACCGACGGCGCCGAGCGCATGACCGTGGTCAACGGCGAGCTGCAGGCGCGCATCGCCCCCGGCGCCTGGGTCGTGTACCCTGCCGGCACCAGCTTCGAAGTCCCCGCCAAGACGACCTTCGGCGTCAAGGCCAGCGCCCCCAGCGCCTACTGGTGCGAATTCATCTGACCGTAGCGCCGACCGTAGCGCCGACCGTAGCGCCGACGCGGACTTCAGTCCGCCGATTGCCCCGCGGCCGCCTGAAGCCGGCGCTACTCCGGCGGCTGATTCCCAATTGTCCACGCCAGCCTGTCCGCCGCATAGCGGCAGAAGTCGCGCGGCGTGGACAGCACCGATTTCCAGCCGTTGACCGCAGTCGCCTGTTCGCCGGCGCTGCGCTTCCACCAGCCTTCGATATCGCGCTGCACATCCTCGCGCCGGCTGTCGAGCTGCAGCTGGGCGCTCCACAGCACCGCGCCGTCGTGGCAACTGACCAGATGCACCGAGGCGCCGAGGCTGACCGGATGGAAACCGTCGAAATGCTCGATGCGGCCGATCACCACCGCATCGCAGCCGGTGGCGTCGCGCACCGCCAGCAACGCATCGACCGGCACCTTGCCCTCGTGCAGGTCGGGCAGCTGCAGGCTGGCAGCGCGTTCGGGACCGACCAGCACCACCTCGTGGATACCCAGGGCGCGCAGGCTGGCGGCGGTGGAGGGGGACAGCTCTGCCGCGCCTTTGCCGACCTTCTCGGCCAGGACGAAGGGCAGCACCGCGACCCGCAACGCCTCGGCGGCGCGCGGCGTGGTGTGCCAGGCGACCGAGCCGGGCGGCGCGGCCGGGAACGAACGGAACGGGTTGCGCGACAGGTCGGCGCAGCCGGCCAGGGCCAGTGCCGTGAGGCAGATCAGGAGATGGCGCATCAGTGGTGCCCTTCGCCGGAGGCGGCTGGTGCGGCAGCGGGGGCCGGCTTGGCAGGCGTGGTCGGCGGCTTGGGGTGCGGCCGGTCGTCGCTGCGGCCGTCCAGGGCGCGGGCCGATTCGCGCGCCTCGTCCTGCAGTTCGAGCAGCTGGGTGGTCTGGCCGGGCGCCAACTTCAGCAGCTTGGCGGCGAAGCGGAACTGCTCGCGCTCGGCCTTGAGCCGTTGCAGTTCGCTGGCGGTCAGCTGGGCGAGCAGGCCGTCTGCCTTGCTGCGCGCCTCGCTCAGCGCCTGCTGCGCCGTCACCAGGGCGTCCTTGGCGTAGGACAGGTCGCCGGCCTGTTCAGACAGCGAGCGGCCCTGGTCGCGGGCGCTGGCGAGTTCGCGGGTCAGCTCGGTGACGCGCTGATCGCGCGCCACGATCCGCGCCTCGGCGTCGGCCAGTTCGCGCTCCAGCCGGCGCAGGCGGTCGAGCGGCGGTTCGCCGCCCTGCTTGCCCTCGACGCGCAGCAGGCTGCCCTCGCGGTAGGCGCCGCGGCCCTTGCCGAGATCGCGCTCGAGCTTGGCGATCTGCGCCTCGAGCGCGGCGAGATGGCGATCGAGTGTCTCGGCTTCGGGACTGGTCGGCGGCGGCCCGGCCTTGCCCGGCCCGGCGCCGCTGCGCGGACCGCGCAGGTAGGGCGTGCAGGCGGTCAGCAGCAGCGCCATCAGGATCAAGGCAAGGATCTGTACCGTTCGGCGTTCGGCGTTCGGCGTTCGGCGTTCCGAGACGCCGGCCGACAGGCCTGATCGTGGACTGGAGTCCGCTACTTCTTGCGTCCTGCGGGACACCGAACGCCGAACGCCGAACGCCGAACTGTGCGTGTTCATGGCAGGCGCTCCGGGGCCTTGGCATCGGTCGGCATGAGATCGCGCGCGCCCAGCGAGGCGCGCAGGCGTTCCTGCAGGGCCGACAATTCGGAACCGGCGCGTGGCAGGCGCAGAACGCGGGCCGACAGCTCGAACAGCGCACGTTCGGCCTCCAGGCGCGCCAGCTCGCTGGCCGACTGGCGTTCCTTGGCGGCGGCGGTCTCGCGCCGCGCCGCAGCCAGCTCGTCGGCGGTGGCGGCGAGCTTGGCATCTACCGCACCCACCTCGACCAGTTTGGCCTCGGCGGCCTCGCGCGCCGCCTGGCTCTCGGCGAGCTGCCGGCGGGTGGCGAGCAGGGCCTCGTTCGCCTCGTTGGCGGCCGCTTCGGCACGGTTGGCGCGCTCGCTGGCGATGGCGGTCTCGGCGCTCAGGCGGTCGAGGCGCTCGAGCACGCCCTCGCTGCGCGCCGGGTCGCGCGAAAGCATCGCGGCGGTGGCGCTGGCCCGGCCCTCTTCACGCTTCTCCAGGCCGGCAAGCCGGCCGGCGATCTGTTCGCGCGCTTCGCGTTCGGCGTTCAGGCGGGCCTGGCTGGCGCGCTCGGCCTCGGTGCGTTCGGCGCTCAGGCGTTCGAGGCGGCGCTGCAGCTCCTGCTGGAGGGTGGTCAGAGCGTCGATCTCGACGCGCAGGCGGTCTCGTTCGGCCAGGGCGTCGCGGGTGCGGGTGCTGATCGCCTCGCGCTCGCTGGCGACTGCGGCGAGGGCGGCCTCGCCACCCAGCGACTTGGCGGCGGCCAGTTCGGCGGCCTGCGCCCGTTCCGACTCGGCGAGGGTCCGACGCAGCCCGGCCTCGGCCTCGGCGATGCGCGCATCGGCGGCGCGCCGGGCTTCGGCCAGTTCGGAGTCGTGACGGGAGACGGCCTCGGCAAGGAGGCGCTGGTACTGCTCGCGCAGCGTGGCGAAGCGCTGCTCGTCGGCGGCATCGCCACCCGCAGCTGGGGTCGTCGGGGCCGGCTCGGCCAGCGAGGTCAATTCGCGCACCCGGTCGGCGGGGGCGGGGGGATCGGCGGCATCGGTCAGCGCGATGACCCGGGCCACGGCGCGACCCTTGGCCGGCACGTCGGTCACCTGGATCATGCCTTTGATGCGCGCGCCGTCGGCGCTCAGCACGCGGTAGGGGGTGCCTGGCTCGGCGGCGGCCCCGCCATCGAGCGTGAACTCGACCAGGGTGCGCCCCTCGACTGCGGTCACGGTGGCGACCAGGCCGGTGGTCGCCACCGGTTCAGCGGCCTGCTGCTTGGGTGTGGAGGCCGGTTCCGGCGTCGCGGCGGCAGGGCGTGGTCCGCCACAGGCGCCCAAGAATGCGACACAGGCGGCGAGAGTCGGGACGAGGATGCGGCGTGGCATGGTAGGAGATTGGTGAAAGCACCCCCCGTGCCAGAGGTTGCGGGGGGCCAGGCCGTCCAACCCCACGTTGGCCTCGACCCTGGGCCTGGCGGCAATCAGAAACCATAGTCCGATCAATGACTTACACGACCGGTCTGGGATTGCCGCGGGTATTGCCGCGGCGGGGCGGCTCCTACACTCCTGCGATCCACTGGAAGACCGCGCGATGAACCAGCCGAATCCGAACGACAAGCCCTCTGCCGACTATGGCGTCGATGCCATCCAGGTGCTCGAAGGCATGGCTGCGGTGCGCAAGCGGCCGGGCATGTACATCGGCGATCCGGGCGCGCAGGGGCTCTACCAACTCGTTTGGGAAGTGGTGGACAACTCGGTCGACGAGGCTCTCGCCGGGTTCTGCTCGGAAGTCACCGTCACCGTCCACAAGGACGAGTCGCTGAGCGTCGGCGACAACGGGCGCGGCATCCCGGTCGCGCCGCATCCGTCGTCGGGCAAGAGCACGCTCGAGGTCGCGCTGACCGTGCTGCACGCGGGCGGCAAGTTCGGTGGCGGCGCGTACAAGAAGTCGGGCGGCCTGCACGGCGTCGGCGTGTCGTGCGTCAACGCGGTCAGCGAGTGGCTGATCGCCGACGTGCACCGCGACGGCAAGCACCACCGCATGCACTTCGCGCGCGGCGAGGCGACCACGCCGCTGCAGGTCATCGGCGACAGCGACCGCCGCGGCACCAGCATCCACTACAAGCCGGATCCGGCGGTGTTCGGATCGAACACGATCTACAGCTGGGACGTGATCGCCACGCGCCTGCGTGAACTGGCCTTCCTCAACTCGGGCGTGCGCATCGTGCTGACCGACGAGCGCTCCGAGGGGCGCAGCGAGGTGTTCTGGTCCACCGACGGTCTCGCCGGCTTCGTGCGCTTCCTCAACCAGGGCAAGCAGAACCTGCACGATGTCGTGCACATCGTGAAGACCACCGAGGACAACATCGACCTCGAACTGGCCCTGCAGTACAACGACGGCTACGACGAGCACGTGCTGTGCTTTGCCAACAACATTCGCAACCGCGATGGAGGCGCCCATCTCGAAGGCTTCAAGACCGCGCTGACCCGCGAGTTCAACACCTACGCCAAGGATGCCGGGCTGGTCAAGGGCGACCGCCCGCCGACCGGCGAGGATCTGCGTGAAGGCCTGTGCGCGATCATGTCGGTGAAGCTGTCCGATCCGAAGTTCTCCAACCAGACCAAGGACAAGCTGATCAACGGCGAGGTCGCCGGCATCGTCAGCAGCCAGCTCGGCGCGGCGCTGAAGGATCACCTGCAGGAGAATCCCAAGATCGCCAAGCTGCTGGTGCAGAAGGCGATGGCGGCGATGGAGGCGCGCGAGGCGGCGCGCAAGGCGCGCGAACTGGCGCGCAAGAACCGCAAGTCGATGCTGTCGAATGCCGGCATGCCGGACAAGCTGCGCGACTGCGAGAGCCGCGATGTGCACGAGACCGAGCTGTACCTGGTCGAGGGTGATTCGGCCGGTGGTTCGGCCAAGCGCGGCTCGGACGCGCGCGTGCAGGCGATCCTGCCGCTGAAGGGCAAGATCATCAACGTCGAGAAGGCGCGCATCGACAAGGTGCTGGGCCACAGCGAGATCTCGGCCCTGGTGACGGCGCTGGGCACCTCGATCGGCGACGAGTTCAATCTCGCCGAGCTGCGCTACGGCAAGATCGTCATCATGACCGACGCCGACGTGGACGGCAGCCACATCCGCACGCTGCTGCTCACCTTCTTCTTCCGCCAGCTGCCCAAGCTGATCGATGCCGGGCACATCTGGGTCGCGCAGCCGCCGCTCTACAAGGTGACGCGCGGCAAGCACGAGGAGTACGTGTTCAACGCCAAGCTGCTCGACGCCGAGATCCTGCGTCTGGGTACGCGTGATGCGGTGCTGGCCGATGTCGCTGGCGGCCGCGAGTTCACCGCCAATGCGCTGAACGACCTGGTCGAGGTGCTGACCGGGTTCGAGGAGCACGAGCACGCCTTGGCGTTCAAGGGCCTGACCCTCAACGAATACCTCGCGCTGCGCGATGGCGCCGGCCACCTGCCGCTCTACCAGTTGCGCCGTGGCGAGGACATCAGCTATCTCGCCGATGTCGCTGCGCTCGACGCCGCCCTGGCGCGCGGCGCGCTGCCCGGTCCCGACGGCCAGGCGCCGATCCTGCCCGAGATCATCGAGTTCGCCGAGCGTGAGCCGATCGAAGCCTCGATCGCCGCCCTCGGTCGCCTGGGCTTCGCGCCTGAGTGGCTGGCCGACGCGCCCGGCCGCGAGCCGAACTTCCGCCTCTCCGACGCCAAGGACGAGCGCCGCCTCGGCAGCCTGCTCGACATCCTGCCGGCGGTGAAGGAGTTCGGTTCGCGTGGCCTCGACATCCAGCGCTACAAGGGTCTCGGTGAGATGAATCCCGAGCAGCTGTGGGAGACCACCATGGATCCGACCCGGCGCAGCATGAAGCGCGTGACCATCATCGATGCGATCGAGGCCGAGCGCATGTTCGCCACCCTGATGGGCAGCGACGTCGGCATCCGCCGCGACTTCATCGAGCGCCACGCGCTGGCGGTGGCGAAGAAGATCGATGTCTGATCCTAAACGCAGTATTTCACACTGAGAACCAGAGCCACCAGAGGTCAAGACAAGGATTTGCACGATTTCTCGGGTTCACCCCGACGGTGAATGTCGATGTACCCTGCAAAGTCTTTCCCCTCTGGTCACTCTGGTGCTCTGTGTGACTACTATCGCCGGGTTTAGGCTGATACCTGCCCGATTCACAGGAGACGCAGAGGCGCAGAGATTCGAGGAGAATGCGGCCACCGGTCACCTCGCCCGCTGGGTCATCTGTCTTCCTCAGCGAGGCTCTGCGTCTCTGCGCCTCCTGTGAAAGCCGCGCCTCGGCGGGCTGATCTAAGCCAGCAGCCCTAAGAGCGCGTCGCACGCAGCTTGTTCATCGCCTGCCGTCTCCCCGGCCGCCTGCAAGCGATCGACGATCGCCTTGCGTAGCAAACCTCGGCCGCTGGCGATGCGGCGGTGGCAGGCGCCCAGTGACAGATCCAGGCGCTGCGCGATCTCGCGCACACCCAGGCCTTCATGCAGGTGCAGTCGCGTCGCCTCACAGGTCGCGACATCCGTCCAGCCGGCGAGGTCGCGCCAGGCGTCGGCGATCACCGCCGCGGCCCACGCGCGATCCATCGCCGTGCCTTCTTCGGGCGGGATCTCTGCTGCGCCGGCCTCCGGGCGCAGCCGGCGCAGGGCGTTGCGCGCCTGGTTGAAGGCAACGGTCATGACATACCAGCGGAAGCGGCTGCCTGCGCCCGGCTTCGCCCGCGCCAGCACCTCGGGATGTTCGGCCAGCCAGGTCAGGGTCTCTTGCACCACGTCATCGATGCGCCGGTCGCGCACCGCCTCGGGCAGTTTCATCGCCAGGTAGCGCGCGATCGGTTCGGCGTAGAGCGCGAGCAGCGTGCCGGTCGCGTCCGGGGCGCCGACCAACGACCAGCGTGTGGCAGGGAAATCACCGGTCATGGGGAATCGGAAGGGGCTGGAAGCTGGAGGCTGGAAGCTGGAGGCTGTGCTGCGCTAGGGGTTACAGAAGTTGCAAGCCTCATCCGACCGGTGCTTGGGTCATCTGTTGCTGACTCCTTGTTCTTCGATCCTCCAGCCTCCAGCCTCCAGCCTCCAGCCAGCTGTGAGGTGAACATCCTGAGTACGAGATGCCGTTGCACCTTGCCCAGTGCGGTGCGCGGCAGGGCATCGATCAGCAGCCAGCGGCGCGGTCGCTTGAAGCCGGCGAGACGCGTGCTGATCCACTCGTCCAGTTCTGCGATAGCCAGAGGTTGGCGTGCGACCACGGCGGCAGCCACGCTTTCGCCCCAGGCCGCATCCGGCACACCGACCACGCACACCTCGCCAATCGCCGGATGCTGGGCGAGAACGCCCTCGACCTCCGGCGCCGCGACATTCTCGCCGCCGCTGACGATCAGTTCGGGGCGGCCGTCGCGCAGCTCGCCGAGGTCGCCGGTCGCGTGCCACTCGCCGGCCGGTTCCAGCACGCCGTCGCGTTCGTAGCCGTCGAAGCGCATCGCTCCGCCCACCTCGACACGACCGTCGCTGATGCGCAGGCGTACGCCGGGCAGCGGAACACCATCGAGGGTCGTCATGCTGCCCATCTCGGTCAGCCCGTAGGTCTCGCGCACCGGCCAGCCGGCCGTCCGCGCCCGTTCAGCGAGTTCACAGGACAGCGGACCGCCGCCGGTTAGCGCGATGCGCAGGCGCGCCGGCGGGGCGATGCCGGCCTCGACCAGCCGGAGCAGCTGCGTCGGCACGATGCTGGTGCCGGTGGCGGCGGGGCCGGGCGTGGATTCGAGCAGCGCAACGCGCGCAGCCCGGCCATGATCCCGCCGACATGATCGAGGGGCAGCGGCAGCGACCAGCGGTCGTCGGGACGCAGCTCCAAGGCCGCGATATGCGCCGCGAGGGCGGCATCGATGCAGACTGGACCGAGGCGTGCCGCCTTGGGTGCGCCGGTCGTGCCCGAGGTGAACAGCACCAGGCTGCCGCGCAGCGGCGCGGCGTCGGCGGGAAGTCCGAGAAAATTATCCGGGATCGCCGTGCAATCCGTCGTCGCAGCCAACGGATGCCCGGCATCGGCGATCGCCAGCCGGGTTGCTGCGCGGTCGTGCAGTACGCGTAGTTCGTCAATGGCCAACCGGCGATTCAGCGGCACCAGGGTCAAGCCGAGGCGCAGCCCCGCCGCCAGCAGCGGCAGGATCGCCGGCCGGTTCAGCCAGCCGCAGGCCACGCGGTCGCCGGGGCGCAGGCCAAGGCCGGCCAGCCAATCCGCCGCGCCGCCCTCGCCGGGCCACGCCCAGCCCACTCCGCAGCGGACGGGCGTCATGGCAGCACCCGCAGGCCGATGCCCGGCCCATGCACCGCGAAGCTGGTCGCGTCCTCGATCGCTGCCGCGACATCGCGTTGCAGCAGATGGCCGGTCAGCAGGCCGTGCGGACCGGGCAGGCCGAGGGCCAGCGCGAGATGCGCGGCGTGGGCGCGCCCGACCACGCTGCCCAGGGCGCTCGACAGCACGACATCGAGGTTGGCCAGCCGCGCCAGGCGCACCAGATCTGCCGTCGCATCCCAGCCGCCCAGCCAGCCCGGTTTCAGCACCACGGCATCGCAGGCGCTGAGGGCCACGGCATGCGCCAGGTCGTCACCGCTGCGGATCGATTCGTCGAGGGCGACGCGCAGGCCCGCGCGGCGCAGCTCGGCGCAGCCCACGAGATCATCACGCGGCAGCGGCTGCTCGACATACTCGACCAGGTTGCCGGCCAGGCGGGCGAAGGCATGCGCCCCGCCACGGTCCCACGCGCCGTTGGCGTCGAGGCGCAGGCGCAGGTGTGGGGCGCGGGCGCGCAGGCCGCGCAGGCGGGCGGCATCGGCGACCGGATCGCCGCAACTCTTGAGCTTCACCGTGCTCTCAGGGAAGGCGATCGCTTCGCCGTCGCCCTGGGCCAGGCGGTTGCACGCCACGATGCCGCTCTCCCCGGCCAGCGGACGGGCCGCCACGCGCGCCGCGAGATCGCGCCGCGCGCCGTCGATCGCGGCCACGGCGCACGGCGTCGCAGCGGTGGGCTCGATGCCGGCCGCCGCGCGCTCCAGCGCCAGCTCGCAGGCCTCCGGCGCCTCGCCACCGAAGCCGGGCAGGGGGGCGGCCTCGCCCCAGCCGCTGATCGGTCCATCGCTGACCTCGGCCAGCCACAGGATGCGCTCGCTGATCGAACCGATGGCGGTTTCCAGCGGCCGGCGCAGGGCCAGGCGCAGGCGATGGATGCGGATCATTACCATTGCCCCGGTTCGACGTTCGACGTTCGATGTTCGCTGTTGCGGAACGCCGAACGCCGAACGCCGGACGCCGAACATCTTGCCAGCTTCATCCCAGCATTCCCACAATGGCGCAGCCCGAACCGGCGAGCTGGAGCAGCGCCGCCAGGCCGAGGCAGCGGTTCAGCGCCGCGCCCTGGCAACGCCAGACCAGGAAGGCGAGGGCGCTTCCGCCGATGGCGACCACGGCGGCGGCGAGTGGCAGGCCGGCGCCCAGCCAGCAGCCGGCGGCGCCGAGATGCAGCGCGAGATGGTAGATGCGCGTCGCGCGGTCGCCCAGGCGCACCGCCAGGGTGCGCTTGCCGGTGCGCGCGTCGGTGGGGATGTCGCGCAGGTTGTTGATGGCGATCAGTGTCGTCGCCGACAGGCCGACCGCCAGGGCGGCGTACCACCACGCTGCCGGCAGGGGCCAGCCCGGCGCCTGCACCCACGCCGCACCGAGGACGGCGGCCAGGCCGAAGAACAGCAGCACGAACAGGTCGCCCAGCCCGACGTAGGCCAGTGGCACCGGACCGAGGGTGTAGGCGAGGGCGGCGATCACCGACGCGACGCCCAGGATCCACAACTGCCAGCCGCTTTGGCTGGCCAGCCAGGCGCCGACCAGCGCCGCGAGGACGAGGGCGATGCCGGCCGCCGTCAGCATGGCGCGCGCTGTGATCAGTCCGCTCGCCACGGCGCGCGGTGGCCCGAGGCGATCGGGGGTGTCGGCGCCGCGCAGTGCGTCGCCGGCGTCATTGGCAAAATTGCAGCCGATCTGCAGGAGCATGGCGCCAACCAGGCAGCCCACCGCGAGGTCGAAGCGCCACGGTACGTGTGCCGCCACCAGCGTTGTGCCGACCGCCACCGGGGCCACGGCGGCGGCCAGGGTCTTCGGTCGGGTGGCGGAGATCCAGGCGCCCAGCATGCGCTACATGCTGGGCTGCGCCGGCCGGCCGCAACTTGCGTGCCCCCCACCCGCACGCGAGCATGCTGCCATGCACGACCTCAACCGCATCGCCAACTGCAGCGGCGTGGTGTTCACCCGCACCACCGCCGGTCTTCAGCATCATGCCACCGCGTGGTGCGTCGGCCCCGGCGAATGGATCACCGCCTGGCCGGGCGATGAGCCCGACGAGCCGGTCGGCGGCCTCTCGCTGATGCTCGCCCGCGACGGCAGCGTGCATCCCCTGAGCGGCTGGGAGTACGACGGCGGCGTGGTCGGCTTGCGCGGCCCCGACATCGGCGTGGCGCTGGCGGTGCACCCCGAGGGTGCCGTGCTGCACAAGCGCGACCGCCTGTTCGCCTTCGGCTATCCGGACATGATCGACCACCCGACCATCCGGCTGGCCCGTCGTGAGCTGACCCCCGAACTGTACTTTCCCTACTTCTGCCCGTGGACGCTGCAGGGCCACCTGTGCCTGTTCACCAGCACGGACGGCTTCCTCACTGGTCGCTGCTATCCCGGCATGTTGGGCGGGGCGGTGCTGGCCGAGGACGGCACCGTGGTCGGCGTGCTGCTCGGCGGCGAAGCCAGCCCCGACCACCCGCCGCTGACTCGCTTCCGCCGCCTGGCCTGAACGACGGGACGCGGATCCCGCCACACGGGGATTCCATCTTCGACCGGCAACCGCCGTCCAGGTAAAAAGCATTCGTGGCCAGCGGACAAAGCGACGGTCGTCCATCCCGGGTGTGCGCGCTAGGCTGCGGCAATGCCCTACCTCCGGTTGGCGCTCGTCCTGCTCATGGCACAACTGCCATCGGCGGAATACGTCGCCGCCCCTGGACCGGGTGATGGTGGGGCGGGTACCGTCGAAAGCCCCTTTCGCAGCCTGGCCAAGGCCACCCAGCGGCTCGCCCCTGGCGATACCCTGTGGATCCGCGGCGGGGTGTGGCGCGAAACCTTGACCGTGCCGCGTTCCGGCACCAAGAATTCCCCGATCACCATCCGTGGTTGGCAGGGCGAGATGCCGGTCATCACCGGCGCCGATCCGGTCGAGGGCTGGCGGGCGACCAAGCTCGGTTACGTCTCCGCCTGGCAGGCGCCGATGGGCTGGAGCCTGGGCGATGGCGAGGATCAGATCTTCGTCGATGGAGCGATGATGGTCGAGGCGCGTTGGCCGAACCTCAAGCCAGAGGTCGAGCCGTGGCGGGCCTGGCGCGAGGACTGGGCCCTGGCGACGGGTGGCGCCTGGCTTGAGGTCGGTGCCACTGGCGGCACGGCGCGGTCCCGCCTGGACCATTCCGGCCTGGCCAAGCTGTCCTCCGAGCAGGTCCGCGCGGCGCACGTCAACGCGTTGATGGGCGCCCTGTGGGCCACCATCACCGGCGAGGTCGCGGGCGTTTCAGCGACCTCGCTGACCTTCACCCATCCAGGCATGCCCGAGTCCTGGGCCGAGCCGCGCTTGGGCAGCCGCTTCTTCCTGTGGGGCGGGCGCGGACTGCTCGACGCCCCGCGCGAGTGGTGGCGCGATCCCGCCGGGCAACTGCTGCTGATCCCGCCGGACGGCAAGGACCCCTCCGGCCACCTGGTCGAAGCCAAGCGGCGCAAGGACGCCATCGACCTGCGCGACCGCGCGTGGATCACCATCGGCGACCTTGCGATCCGTGCTGGCACGATCGTGACCAGCGCAGCCAGCGAAGGCGTGGTCATCCAGGGCGTGGATGCCGGATTCACCACGCATGGCACCAGGCTGACCGGCTGGTGGCATGTCTTCGCATCCTCGATCGAACTGCGCGGACCATCCTCCGCGATCCTCGACAGTACGGTGTGGGCGGCGGCGGGCAGCGGCATCACCCTGGCCGGCCAGGGCCAGACGGTGCGCAACTGCGTGGTCCACGACACCGGCTATATCGGCCTCAAAGGGCCATCGGTGCATCTCTGGAAGGCCACCGGGTCGGTGATCGAGGGCAACACCCTGTGGGACAGCGGCAGTCACAACATCGTCGAACTGACCGAGGCGCGGGATGCACGGATCGTCGGCAACGACATCAGTGGTTCGGCGCGGCTGTGCATCGATGAGGGCGCGATCCAGATCAAGCGAGACTGGGATGCCGGTGCCACGGTGATCGAGCGCAACTGGATCCACGACACCTGGGGACTGACGGGAGCCGATGGCAAGGAGTACTATGGCAACGTCGGCATCTATTCCGAGCCCAACAGCAAGGGCTACCGCATCACCGGCAACCTGATGTGGAACACCGTCGGATCGTGCCTGGCCTTCACCGGCCCGAGCGCGGCGCTGGTGAGCGGCAACACGGCAGACAGCACGCCTTATGGCCCGGTCGGCGCAGCCGATCACAAGGTGGTGGACTTCAAGCGGGCCAAGGCCAGTGGTCCGGCGCAGCGCTTTGCCGAACCGGTCCTGCCGTTCCAGGCCGGAGCCACGCTTGCCAGCGTGCATCTGCCGCAGCTCAGCGTCGCGCAGCAGGGCAGCGCATCCGGCTCCACCTTCACGCTCGGCGATCTGCCTGCCGGCCGCGTGCCGGGTCCGACCTTTGGTCTCAAGGCCGGCAGCGAAGCGCGTAGCGGCGTCACCACCTGGCGGGATGGACGCTGGGTCGTGTCGCGTGTCACCTGGCCGAAGCAATCCGGGCAGGTTCGCGTACTCATGCAGGTGGGGGACGGCCCTGCGGTCGCCTTGCCGCGCAAGGTCGAAGCCGACCCGGTGCGCGAGAGCGCACCGGCGAAGATCTATACGGCGGTGACCGGGGCGGTGGCGGCGTGGGACGACCGGCTGTTGTCGCGTTTGCGAACCGCCATCGCGTCGCGGCGTGGACCGCTGTGCCGCATCCACCTCGGCCGCGCTCCGGCCGAGGTCGAGATCACCGGCCTTTCCGAGGACCGCACCCTGCGCCTGGCCATGCGCGGCAGCATGGGCGGCACGACCATCGACTGGCCGTGGCGCAAGCTGTCGCCGGGCGAGCGCCTCAGCATCGCCCAGGGCCTGCGGCGTGGTCTTGACGAGGAGGCGAGCGCCTTGATCGCCTTCTATGGCCGCCTGGCCGGCGATGAGGCGGCGGTGCGCGAACACCTGCCGCTGTCGGGCCGGCAGTCCGACGCAGTAAACGCGGCGTTTGCCGTCGAAACCTCGACCAACTGACGACAGGACAGACCACCCATGATCGTCACCGCCCGCAAGCACATTCCCAGCTATTGGTTGTTCATCGCCGTCCTGCCGTGGGCCGCGTCCTGCTTCCAGTACTTCGTGATCGGCTCGGCCTTCACCTTCTCGCTCAAGAAGTTCATCGACAATCCGGCCGGGCTCACCTTCGTGATGAGCCTGCCGGGCTTCCTGTCCATCGTCATCAACCCGATGGTCAACTTCGCCAGCGACCGCATCTGGACGCGTTTCGGGCGGCGCAAGCCGTTCCTGGTCGTGGCGTGGTGCGGGACGATCCTGACCATGGCGCTGATGCCGCTGATGCCCTCGTTCTGGGGGCTGCTGGCCTGCTATCTGGTATTCAACGCCTGCCTCGACCTCAGCACGCCCATCGATGTGCTGAAGCAGGAGATCGCTCCACCCCAGGACCGCGGTCGCCTCGCTGCCGGCATGTCGTGGATGACCCAGCTGTCGATCCTCGTCTTCTGGTGGGTGATCATCGGGCGCTTCGACGACAACCTGTTCATGGCCGGCGTGCCGATCACCGGCGAGCAGGCGGTGTACTGGTCGGCGGCGCTGTCGTTGTTGTGCATGCTGCTGCTGGTCAGCCTGGGCATCAAGGAGACCAACCCGCATAGCCGGCTGGTCGGCGAGCGCTTCACCCTGCGCAACATCGTCGGCGGCATCTTCAACCGCAATCTCTGGCCGATCTATGTCCTGATCTTCTCCACCGCCATCCTGGGCTCTGGTCTGGGCGTCATGGGCAACCTGCTGTACACCGACCAGTGGAACTTCAGCAAGCAGGAGATGGGCAACAACATCGCGATCGGCGGGCTCATCAACCTCGTGCTGATCGCCGCGCTGGGGATCTTCGCCGACAAGCTCGACCGCATGCGCTCGTACGTCGTGCTGGTCGTGCTTGGCATCATCGCCAACGTGTTCTTCTACTGCTACGTCAACTTCGTGCTCTACGACGCGCGGCCGACCCTGGTCGAACTCGTCCTGTTCGGCGAGGTGCTGTCGATCATCGGCATCCTCACCAGCATGGTGTACACCCCGCTGGTGTACGATTTCGTGACGCGCAACGAGATGGGCACCTTCGCGGCCGGCTCATCGCTGCTCAACCGCGTCACCGGCATCCTGACCCTCAACGGCGTCGGCCTGTTCATGTGGGGCTACGCCACGTTGTTCCTGCCA
>JFJP01038253.1_pt1 | contig 18581 bp, 17 predicted proteins | sample 431651 | NCBI WGS metagenome assembly JFJP01 (sample SAMN02602958, study PRJNA72255) | Microbial mat metagenome, whole genome shotgun sequencing project. | biome: fresh water; feature: sink hole; material: water; isolation source: purple microbial (photo- and chemosynthetic) mats found in...
TTGACCGCTATCGAAGCCGAGAATCCTCCGTAGAAGAGGCTCTCATGGAAATGTATCTGACTGGGGTTTCGGTTCGCCGGGTCGAAGATATCACCGAAGCGTTATGGATAAACCGCGTTTCCGCCGGGGTAGTTTCCAAGCTCAATCAGGTACCGTCAACTTTAAATCGCAGAATGAAGACTGCCGACTGTAATAATCAATCAGGGAGATTCCTGAAGTTAGATCCGGTTGGCATACTTCAACTACCATTTCGGTAACGCCTACGTAATCACACATTCTCCCTAAGCCCTTTTCTTCAGGAAAGGTCTCTCCTTTGTGAATTCCCTTGGTTCCCTCTGCAACTACACAATAACAGTAGGCATTCTGCATGTCTCCAATCGACCCTTGAAGAGTAAGTGTTAGAATCTCTTGCTTCTATAATACTGTAAAACCTGCTTCTGCAGATTCGCCTAGCCAAATCATGCTTTCCTTTATTATCCTGTATGGCATACAAACGTCGAAATGAAAAGCAATCAAGGGCATATCTAGATACCCCATTATTTATCCCCCACTGTCTGAATCAGTTTTATTGAATCGTTATCCCCATTCCAATGGTCGATAAGAACTTGCAAATAGTTCTTGATGAAAACCCTAACCAGTTCTTCCTTTTCTATTTTTGTTCCCCAAATTCTTGTAGATTCTTCTTTCAAAGAATAGGCTGCCAGATCCTTCTTTCCATCCTCTGACTCTATAAGCAGAAAAGGTTTTTTTGCGCCACACCCAAATATGGCATTAACCCGCAGAGGTTCGATTGCGGGAATATGCCGCATTGAGGTTGTCCAGAAACCTCTGTCATCAGTCTTATCGAGCGGTTTAATTTTGCACCTCATTGTAGATGCCCTCTCTTTATCAATTCCCAAGTGAGATCTTTGATAATTGATGTATTTTCCAGTAAATCATAGTCGTGGATATTGCCACGTGTATAAATAAGCAGTTCTCCTGCAGCATCAATCGCCCAATAAAAACCGGCTTTGTTTTTTTCCGGAAGTGAGGACGTAACATCTCCGACCCAGAGAGAATCATCTTCCAGGACAGCAAAATGATTCCATTAAAACTTCCCTGGCTTTATAATTTACCATAAAAGGCGGATATGTCGAAAAAGAACTCGCGGCTCGTTCCATTCTCGAGTTATACAGAAATCTTGTCGTATGGTGTAGTGTTATCACTAAAATGAAGTTCCTGGAAATTAAAATCCCAAAAGACACCCTGATCACCGAGAATAGATTCAATATACCGGTATTCGGCGTCAACTCCTTCAATGGAAGAGGAAGAATTAATGATAACTGCATCCGCAATACTGAATCCTTTTCCGCCTATATACATTCCTGACACATTGGTTTCCTTCACCTGAATATCGGACAAACGTATCGAGTCGAGCAAGTCCGCATCGTCACCAAATATTTCCTTAAAACTGTTTGTCATGTCACCGGGATTTACTCCCGACTGAAGTAGAAGAGATCCAATCCAGTTGATGCAAAGCCGGAAACGATATTCGCAGTCATCCGGTCCGGTAGAGAGTTTTAAATTTATGATATCTTCGATCGCTTCGCTCGTAATACCTTCAGTAACCATGCTTACACAAAGACACTGCAATTCGTCTGAAATACCGGGAATATCTTCTTCGAGTGAAAGGATTCCTTCTCGAAGTGCTTTATCAACGAGATACATATACGAATGCACAAGGTCGACCGACGACAGCTTGTTTACCCTCCCAACCCCTCCTAATCGAAATTTCTCAACACAGCTACTACTATCGAACATTTCACACCTCCTCGATTTATAACCACTGCAATAAAGATACACAGAATGTGTGACAATCCCTGACACGCCTATTGAAAGCTCCTGGGGGGAATCAGCCTGTTTGTTTCTATATCATCCAAAGACACGCTGGTATTACCCTGCATCAAATGCAAAGAAATTATATCTCCATTGTTATCAACGCCGATTATCAATCCTTCCCGGAATATTCCACTACCATGTAATAAACCTTCTGAATGCCATGCCCAAAGTAAGCTTTCACTTTTACTGCTCTTTTTTACTACCGTGATGAAACCGTGCGATCTAAAGTCCTTCCCGGGGTAATAGTTGCATACTTTAAAAGTATCAGACTCTGTATAATCTTTGTACTGACCATGTGTTAAGTCTGTATATATTTCCCGGTATTCATCACTGGAAATATCCCGGAGCCAATGCCCATCCAGGTCATAGATGGGGTGAGAATCATCTTCAATATAAGGCTTATTATAATAGGTATTACTTGCCACTACATAATCGATATACATACAAGGGTCTGTTGCACTCACGACAGCATTGGTATGTTCCTTTTTTGTATCGTAAAACCAAGTTTTATATTGATCAGAAAACAAAAATCTGTTCTCGGATAGTACCGTTATTCTACTGTTATTACCATTTCCAGAGTTTCCATACCGTCTTATCATCTCTCCATTTGCAGTCCATAAAACGATACTATCAGAATCACAGGAGATAAAATCTCCATTGGGGAAGAAGTCGATGCATTTCACTTGCCCTCGATGCCCGTGCAAGTGGTTTAGCAAACAACCGTCCCGATCCCAAAAACCGATTTCGCCCGTATCACCTCCATACGTTATGATTCTTCCATCGGGGTGTACTGTGAGTAAATGTCCTTTAACCTGAATATTATCTGTATGTGTTAACTCAGGCTTAATTTCGCCAATATCCCAGACACAAATATCTCCGCCAATCTCACCACATGAGAGAACCCGATTGTCAGACAACTCAATAGCGCGTTCGACTGCTCGATTGTGCCCTTGGTAAACAGCCAATAGTTCCGCCTTGGGAGACCATAAGCGGAGTGTCGCGTCGTGAGACCATGATAGTATATTGCCATTTAAAAGCACCAAGGCGCCCCAAATAGTAGCGGTATGACCTTTATATATTCTGAGTATGGTATCTCCGTTAGAATCCCATTGTTCTATGCTGTCAGCATTGCATACCAGAAGGGTTCCATCTGGTCCTTCTACAATGTTAAAGGGTAAGGGAAGGATTGACAGTTCATTTATTTGTTTTCCGTCGCTGTCAATCAAGCTTAAATGATATTCTTCCCACAATAGTGCGAGTTTGCCTTGATCATAGGTCACCATCCTACGGACATTGTCACCATAGGTTTTTACTTCTTTATTGTGCGGTTCCTTTACTATTGTGACAGTATTGTCATTATTCCATAATCTGATCGTATTATCAAAGGTACAGAAAAATATATTGCCCTGTGTACCTGAAGCAGTCAATTTTATTCCGTTTTCGAATGGTGCTGATTTCCTTAGTATCGTACCACCGGGTTCCCAGACGGCAAGAGTGCCATCATCAGACCATGACAGGATGTTTCCGTCAGACAACAGGGTTGCCCCGTGTATAGTTCCGGAATGTATACTGATGGAATACGCGGTGGTCAAATCGGTGTTAAGCACTTTGAATTGGCCGTCGTCAGTATCATATAGCCATGTCAGAATTTTGCCATCCGTCAATACCAAGCCATCTCTGTTTTCTTTAAGCTGGAATAATCTGGCACCTTTTTTATCCCAGACACTCACATCAAAATGAGCAAACGATACAAAACAACCATCAGAAAGAAGGGCCATGCTTCTGGGATCCTCAATTGAATCGATCTTGAATATAAAATCCTTAGGTGCTGAAACGTTGAAGGTTGGTAATTTCTTGATCCATACCCAAGTGCATTTCCCCTCATCAAGCCAGGATTCGGCTGAGCGGGCAATAAGACTGGCTGGGGTATATTCGCTGGCCAGCTGTAAAAGGATCCTGTCCGCTGGCCAGTCATGAGTTCCCCGTCTCAGGATATGTGAGTTTGTCCGGATAAAACTATACCATTCCTTGAACTCATCCGGGTTCTTACCGTTATCTGCCTTGTGAACATCCTCCACCCAGTCGTCTGACCTGTTGAGTTGACATTTTGCCATGCCAAAATCGAAGTTGGCAACAATAGCTTGTGCCTCGGAAATCCTGTCGGCCAGCACCAGATGCCCGGGGAGTTCCATGAGTTTTCTGCCGTTGGGCAGCGCGTCGAGGCGCAGGGGCTGCGCTTTAAACCAGTCAGCCAGACGTCCGTGCAGTACCTTTCGCGTCGATTCATCCATCTCGTCGGCAACCTCACCGAATACACGGTGGAAGTATCTGTGCAGGAGTTGGCCGTCCATCCAGTATTCGTTGATGTAGGGGTCGAGTTCGTTGTAGAGCCGTGACCACAGAATGGGCGGCAACGCGTCCACTGCGGGCTGGTCGCTATTCTTGGTCGCCTCGAACTCGGCGCGCACATCCGGGTCGGCCCATAAAATCTGCTGGAGTTCTGTCTCCGAAAGTCCAAAACGCGCCAGCTTGATGTAACGGATGCTGGAAAGCGTCAACACCTGTCCGTGTTTTTTGGCAATCCGGTTAATTACATGGCGCGCCATAGCCTTGATATCTCCCGGGAACTCTGGAGGATTCTCCCATGAGGCCAGTTCCCTGGCGATGGGGGCCGCAAGGCTGAGCCATAACGGCAACCCGCTCGAGGTCGCCTTGGCGAGGATCGAAGCCCGTTGACTGGATGTCAGCGTTCGCCCGGACAGCCTTGCGTCGAGGATGCGTCCAAAGTCATCACTTGAAAGCGGATCAAGGTTGATAACGGATGCTTCGGCATAGTGTCGTGCAAGGAGGTCGCTATCAGGTCCGCGAAGTATCGAGAGTATCAATTTGACGTTTTTGGGAAGCTGTGCCGGCATGATCCGGATGAATGATTCCAGATGGTCAGCCCCAAATTGATCGATGCCATCGAGACACATGATTAGCGGTTGATTTTTTGTAGCAAGCGACATACTTGATTGCAGCACATCACTCTGGTCTTCACGGCTGGATGTTTTTTCTATTTGAGGATCAGACTGACCATACGCCCGTGCGATTTCCTGCATCAGGTCTTCAAAGAAACTCATAATCTGCCAGGACCGGGGTGATGCGCCGATAAAACGGTATACGAGTACCGGTTGTACTGGGTCCTGAGCAGTGATTGATTGTTTGATGCGATGTATTGTGCCGGCCATGAGCACTGATTTGCCTGCGCCGCCCCTGGCCTGTATGACAAGCGGAAACCTCATGTCCTGTTGATGTATATATGCAATGATTTTTTCTAATTCCTTTTCCCGGCCAATCACCAGCTTGCCGTTTTCTTCAAGGAACTGAGCCTGAATCTCCTGGTCATTCTCCATGGGTGTGGATTGGGTGATAGTCTTTAATTCTTCAGCTATGACGGTTCGTAATGACTCCTCAATGGATGTACAGAAAGCGTCAAGGTGATCGAGCGATATAACATCGGGTTCGTGCCCCTGCCAATGGGCTTGATAGGTATACAGATGCGATGAAGGCAAAACTTTTTCTACTTGCTCCTTGAGTATTTTCTGCAAATCTACGGAATCTGGTTCTCGCATCCCGTCAGGAAGATAGTCGGCATAACGATAAGCCAGGCCAGATGTATTCTGGTCGGGCAGGCCGGACAATTGTCGCCTGAATGCGAATATATGGCCGGTATCTTCCTTGAGACGGAGGAGGCCCTCAGCAATTTCCATGTGGGTGGCCGAGTAGAGATAGCGTTCGGCAGGGAGAACAAGCAGGCGGGCAGCTTGGTGGAGAATCGATGTCAGCCGGGTTTCTGCTTGCCGCCACACATGTATATCCAGATGGGCGCCTTCACGTGGTTTCAGGCACCATACTGGTGGAGTGGCATTGGTATCCTGCTGGTACCAGGACTCGAGGAAGGCCCTGTCGGCCTCCGAGAGTGACTCAACAATGCGAACCCAGTCTGCCTCCGGAACGGTCACCGCGGGCGGGCGCCATCCGTAGCGGTCCCCTATGAGCATGATGAAGTTGGGCTTGGGACGCGGTGACGCAGATTGGCAGCGGTGGACTTCATCCAGGCATACCTTGAGCGTCTCCTGATTGGAGGCGATTAGGGGTGGGATACCCCAGCGAAGATCGACTACATGGAATGAAGCCCCATGTGCGGCGCACAGCTTTTCCAGTCGAGGCCAGACTTCGATCCGCAATTTTTCACGCTCCGCCTGGAAGTCGCCAAACGTGGAACTAAGGAATACCCGGAACACTGTGCGTGGCATAATTATCTCCTTAATCTATTTGAAAATGGGTCATAAAATGCGATTATTTTTGAACCGGATGTATCCCCCGTCGGCTTCCTGATATTCAGCCGCTGCACATCACAGCAATACGGCCATACCGGACATAGCCATAATCAGTTTCCGCATGTAAATTGTGGATGTCCGGGAGGCAAATCAGTTGTATTGTTAATTTCATCATTTTTCTCTTCATTAATCCTAACGCATGGCTGTGATGGATACAAGGTCAAATAATAAAAAGTATTTAGTATTTTGATTCAATCCGGCCGCCAAGTGTACGAAAGGCTAAAAATTGGGAGCATATTTAAGTAAAAACTGGTCATAACAAATACTACGATAGCAGCTGTTTCCCCTTGCATGCTTGCAACCAGGCCGAAAATATACAACAATATATTGAGTACATTACGGGGACTGATATTAAAATCGGAGGCATCATGTTCATTGCAATAACGGCGTTCCTTGGAGGTCTGGCGCTCCTGCTCGCCGGCAGCGAGCTTGTAACAAGGCAACTGGGGCCTGTAGCACACAGGCTGCACATCAACGAGCTGGTCGTGACGGTACTCGGCGTCAGCGTGCTCAGCAGCATCCCTGAATTAATGGTGTCTGGCTTCGCGGCTGCCAGGGGGCAAAGTGACATCAGCCTCGGAAACATCGTGGGTTCCAACTTTGTCACACTGACCTTTGTCACAGCCGTTTGTGCGCTCATAAAGCCGATCGAGACCACCAAGCAGATCAAGGATCGAGAATCCAGCTGGATGATCCTCTCCACCGCACTTGTGCTCGTCCTGGGCCATGACGGGCGCCTTGGCCGGGTCGATGGCATAATCATGATCCTGTGTTATCTGCCTTACATCAGCGCGGTGATCATCGGGGCGATGAAGGACAAGACGGCCGTCCATGCGCATGCCGGACCGACGAGTTCTTTCCCTTTCGTTGCCCGGCTTGCTCTCATGGCCCTGGGTCTGGTGACTATCATCCTTGGCGCTGACTGGGCGGTTTCAGGAGGGCAGGTTCTGGGAATAGCTGCGGGCATCCCGCCGCTGGCGCTCGGCGTGGTCCTTTTTGCGCTCGGGACCAGTTTGCCTGAACTGTCCATAGCAGTCAGCGCAACACTCAAGGGAAAGAGCGAGGTGAGCATCGGCGAGGTATACGCATCGAACACCTTTACCATGATGGTGGTGCTGGGCGTCTGCGCTCTGATCCAGCCCTTGACGGTAAGCGAATCGATTACCCACTTTGCCTTGCCGTTCCTCGTCCTCGCCAGCGTGGTCATCCAGGGCTTGATAACCACGGGAATGAAATTAAACCGCGTCGAGGCACTGCTTCTGCTCGGTTTCTATGGATTCTTCGTCTATGCCAATTTCAACGATGTGCTGAGCTGGACGAAGCTGCTGCCATGAACATGCAAGCAGGCTCGGTGGTTCCCCTGTATATTGGGGTAAGCGGCCACAGGGATATACCCCTCGACTCGGATAGTCTGGCGGGCTTCCGCACTTCTATCCAGGGAATCCTGGAATTCTACCGTAAGGACTGCCCGCATACTGAAATCCGGCTGATGTCCCTCCTCGCCAGCGGTGCTGACAGCGTTGCCGCGGAGACTGCGTTGGACATGGGTATCAAGGTAACGGGAATTTTGCCGTTGCCCAAGGATGAATATACAAAAGATTTCGGGACGGAACACGAATTGGCGACTTTTAACCGCCTTTGCGGCTTGTGTTCCGAGCTTTATGAGTTGCCGTTACGTGACTACACGGTCGAGGATATCAGGCCGAATGGGCCAGCTCGGGACCAGCGATACGCGGCTGGCGGAGAGTTTCTTGCCCACCATAGCCATGCACTGATTGCGATCTGGAATGGGTGTGACAATGGCCTGACTGGAGGTACCGCTCATGTCGCCCGGATGCAGCTGGAAGGAATTTCGCTGGAACAATCCCTCGATACGCCGACGAGCGGACCTGTTCACTGGATATACTCAGCCAGAACAAGACATGATGAACAATTAAAATCAAGCACCCCAATGATCCCGGAAATACCGTGTATTCAGGTGGTATCAGCAGAAAAAGGCGATCTCGAATCATCGTGTACGGCTACCTTGTACCCGGCTGAGTGGCGCGCCGGCACAACCGGTACCAAAGATGAAGAGGCCATGAAAAAAGCAGGAAAATTCTATATGTCGTTACGGAAATCAATAGACCGTTTCAACCTTGATGTGCTTGGCAACCAGAGACCTCTGGATTCTCTGTCGAAAGATTTTACTGAAGATCCCTCGTTTCTTGAACCCATTGCCCGACTGTTCGCATCCGCCGACGCTTGTTCTATAAAGTACCAACGCAAGGCCGATTCAATGATGATCAGGTTGGGACTAGGCGGCCTCGCGGCTTTCGGTTCCATGGTCGTTTTCGATGAGCTATTAAATTATACATATACCTTGATAGTATTCTTTCTCCTTCTGGTAGCCACCTATGCAATCCATCAATATGGCGTACGAAAAGAATACGACGGGCGTTATTTTGATTACAGGAGCCTGGCGGAATTGTGCAGGGTTACCTACTACCTGGGCCTCTCGGGAATTGAGTTCGATCCCGGTGCGTTAATTCCCGGCCGGTACAGATCATCCTTGTCCTGGATTGCGTATGCCGGACGTTCGGTTGCCATCCCCATGGAATTGGCAGCGGTTCACATTGGCGATACCAAATCGGCTCTGACTCGTTGGGTATCGACGCAGTACGAGTGGTATATCAAGAAATTGCCTGAGAAACAGAAGACTCTCGACCGCAGAAGGGTTCTCAGACTCGGTTTCTTTGTATTTGCGATTGTAATCGCGAGCGGTTTTTTCGCCGGAAAAATATATGGAATGTTAAGTGGCACCGATGTTTCGCCCTGGTGGGATTTACGTCTTTTCAAGAGCGGACAGGCTGCATCATGGATTCAAACCTTGTTCGACATATGTATCTCTGTAGGCGCCGTGTTCGCATTTTTTATGGAAATCAAGGCGTACGAAGACGAGATTGAATTGTACCGACGCGCATCGTCGGCTTTCAAACGCGCATTGGAGAAGTTGAAACACAGCAAGAATCAAGATTCCATGCGATTGGTGTTATATGAACTCGGGTCCATGGCAATAAACGAGAATGCCGAATGGAATGCCGTGCACCGGGCCAGACCGCTCGAACTGCCCATGGGTTGAGCGATGACAACCAAAATGCATAGACAGTTGTTATTATACATTTTCATGTTGCTTGGCACCTGCTCTCTTGTCGCACAGGAATATTGGTCGGGATGGATCCATTCCATCGATGCAGATTCGTTCGATGCCCCAGCACAAGCAGTTACACCGCTGGGTGAGGCTGCAGCCAGAAAGTCCGCGAGTTATTTTGTTGTGGAGCGAAACATCCATGGACAGCCACTCGAAGCGCTGCAGGTATTAGACGGAAAAGCAAACTATCGATACTGCTACTACTACAATGCTGCAGGACGGATCATTCTTAGAAATATGGATTTTTTCAATGGTTCGGAGATGCAGCTTGTAAGTGAGGTTGTGTGGAATTATGACAGCACCGGAAAGCTCCTATCCAGCGCCTATTATACATATCCAACCTTCGGGGCAACGATGGGGAAAAAAACAATCAGGGTGATCAAAGTATATTCCGGGGACAATTATGTTATTCATGAGCGCCCATCGGGGGAAAATCCTGCATTGACTGCTCAGTTGCGGCGGCTGGATTCGATACAGTCCAGTCTAGAACATCTGGAAAAACTCGAAGGCAGGAATTTGCTACAGAAATTTTTTGGTATGGTAAAATAGCAGGTTGCGTACAATATCTTTCGCACTTTTAGTAACTCACCCATTATTGTATAATAAATACAAGAGGGAATTAAATGAAGAAAATTATTGCCTTGATTATGACGGTTTTTATCACAGTGTCTGCTTTTTCTGCCATTGCTTATTCATGGTGCGGAAACTATAAAGTTGAATTTGATGGCCAGAAATATAATGTTACCCTGCATGATAATGGCACCTGGAGTGAAACTGGAGGCCAAAAAGGTGAGTGGAGTTGGCATAACTATGCTGAAGGATACTATATTGAAGTTACCATTCAGGGTGAAGTTTATATGTTTAAACTTGAACTCGATTACTATGAAATGACTGGTTATGATGCTGAACATGATATTAAAATGCACGCGAAGGGTGTAACAAGATTTTAGAGACATAGATGCTTTGTTTCAATGCTGCTCGGGATGATCCTCCGTAATCTTGCCGGCTTCATTTTTCTGGATCCGCTTGATCAACCAACGGTAAAACGGCAGACGCCAAATGCGATTCATACTATATTCGAACCACAGTTCCAGACAGTTCGGCTTGGTGTGCCAGAGCTTGGTGATCGTCATGTCCTGTATAAGCAGATGGGTGACATCCCGACAGCCATCACCCTCCCAGCAGGTACTCATTTCGAACTTGCAGGAAGAATTATTGGCGCTGATCCACTGAATCATCTGGATAGCCGGAGCGCCAGTCGTTTCGAAGAGAAGGTTGAGTCGACCATCCCCGAGCCTGGAGATCTCCACATCCGCGGAATCAATACCCCAGGGCGTTCCCCATTTCCAGGCCCGCCAATCGAAAAACGATTGAAAACCCGAAACCCGCACATTCTCGAGCATTTGGGAAGAAGAAGGCGATTCATTTATCGTGACCAATAAGAATTCGGGGCAGGGCAGGAGAGATTGGAAGGGCTTAGGTCGCTTGAAGGCTATCGCGATCTCTTCGAGCCGGGTTTTATCGCCATAGATGATGATTTTGTTGTGGTAGAGGTTCACATTATTCCTTTTTTTGTTTTCTTTCCCCGAGATTGCCGAAAACCAAAAAGTCCGGGAAAATCAGGACTTCTGATTCTCACCCGGCGTTCCTTTTCGCAAGCCAAACGGCGGCGGCACGGTTTCGGGGGGCGGCTTCACGGAGGGTTGTAGCTGCCAGAATTTGCATTTCTGCATCCAGATGTCCTTGATCCAGGGCATCAGCCAGACCGAGGGCCAGACGATGCGCGGTGGAAGCGGGCATGCAGGCTTCCAATAGACCGGTCAGGCTGTCAAGATTCATGAAGCCGCCCTCCCCGCCTGTTGGGGGGGCATCAACATCGTCAAAGGGCTTGGGGGACTCGAGGCCGCGGGCCAAAATACAATCATCGCTTTTTATATCCTGGCCCGAGGAAAGACTGCCTTCGTCGTTCGCGTCGGCAGCAAGAGCGGTGCACATCGCCGGAACGGCTGCGGACATAGTGGAGCCATGCTTCGCAAGCAGCCGCAGGACAGAGGCGGCCGCCTCGACACGGTAGGTTGCAGATGCCGCAAGCAGAGGCGCAAGGGTTGCTGCTGCGGCGGCACCGTCCATGGGAGCACCGTCTTCAACCCCGTGGCAGACGCGATCGAGCAGAGCGGTTTTTGCAAAGTCGGTCAGGGCGTGCTCGCACGCCGGTTTGGCGTATTTTTCGGGTACCGGTGAAATCAACAAGCCGATCAATTCCCGGTCAAGGGCGGCCCGGTCCCCGGGCGGCAGCGGATCCGCCCCGGCTGCAAGATACAAGGACAGCCTGACAGCGGCAATACGGCTCCAGGGATCGTATACTCCCGCAGCTGCAAGGACAGACCTTACTTCAGGCCATGAGTGGGGACTCTCCCGTCGGGAAGGATCCATCAGCCAGATCCCGTACATCACCGCAAGAGAGCGAAAGCGGGGCTTTTTACCGGGGTCGGCACGGGCTGCGGCCGCCAGGTCGGCGAAAACCGCAGGGGCGAGCGGAAAATCATCCAGCAGGGGCGATGCCGCTTCCAGACTGTCCCGGGTATCGGCGAAGGACAGTGTTCCAGCCAGCCAGGCTTCCGCCGCCCGGCGTGCGGCGGCTGCAACCGCAGCGCCCTTTTGCGCAGCATAATGGGCAGAACGGTACAGTTCGGTGCGCAGCAGACCGAAGGTTTCATCATCGTCACTGCCGTGGAACCGGGACAGCGGCTGCGTGCCCAAAAACGGGAAAGCCCGTGCGCGCTGGTTCCAGTTGTTCAGAAAAGAAAAAACACGTTCACGGGCGAACCCGGATTTTTCCCTTTCCAGGACCAGCGCCGCATAGGCAAGGATCGCATCGGCGTCATCACCTTCCGGGACCGGTTCGACATCGTCATCGAAGAGGCTTTCGGCAGGGTCTTTAGTCCTGCGTCTGCCTTCGACTGCAGTTGCAGGCAGGGGAGGAACGCTGCCCGTCATCAACTTGATCCAGTGCAGGCGGCCGCGAAGACGGTCCCCGGTTACAGAAAAGGGGTTTTCGAGCAAAGCCGCCAGTTCCGGGACAATCACCGGAGCGGGCAGGAACTCTGCATAATAGGATGCCAAAGCCGCACGTTCAGCCGTGGTGTCATCCGGGTCCGTACATCCGGCCGAAAGTAGTGCGGCAAGGGCCGCGGCATCCATATCCGGAGATATGCCATTCCTGACCTGATCGAGTATCGCATCATAATCGCTGCTCATAAGTACAATCCTTTTTTTCTTGCGACTGGACAGCCGCCGGCTTGGTCTGTATAGTTTGTATCATACGAAAAATCCATGAATATTAAAGCTGTCGATGCCGATTTCAAAACCTTTCTCGCACAACCCGGCATTACCGCCGAAGAAACGGCCCGTTTCATTGCCTATCGGTATCTTCCCGTTGTCAAGTGTCTGGCCTCGGCAATCCTTAAAAAGCAGGGCTATCCCGGTCCTGCGGCCGCACAGAGGGCCGAGGATACCGCCCAGGAGGTGTTGATGAACCAGACCGGGCAGGTGCTGCGCAATGACTTCAAGTTTGACAACAGATCGCTCTACAGCAGCTACCTGTATACCATCATTTATCGCGCCTTCAATCCCCGAAAAAACACCGAAGGACGTGAACTTTCGCTTGACGGGGTTTCGGGCGAAAGCACCCCGGACGGTGCGGAAGAACGCCGCACCGTTCCTGAACCCGTCTCCCGCGACGATCCCCTGCGAGACACCCTGCGCATGCTTGTTCTGGAACGTTTTGACCGATGCTCCGCCTGTCTTTCTCCGGCGGAGCGTCAATTCGTCTCCCGCGTCCTTTCCGGCGAAAAGAACATCAAGGAGGCGGGGTGCGAACTGGGGTACGCAAATCCCCAATACGCCTGGAAACTGATCCAGGCCAAACTGAAGGCCCACGGCGAACGGGAACGTCTGGAACCCCTGTACAGGGCCTACCTCGGCGTACGCGACCGTATGCGCGAGTAATTTCATTCTAGAACCCGACCGTGCGGTTCGATCCGCGATCCCGGTACGAGGCTTCGGAGCGCAGCAGATCCAAGAGGTCTGCTGTTTTAGGCAGGCGATCATACAGAGTGACTTTGCGCCGCACGGCTTCAAAATCACCCGGGGTCAGATTCCGCACGGCAGCCAGGCTTTCCGCCGCGGGTCCGCCAAGGGAACGACCCGGAAAGTAGCGGCGGAACATTCGAGGATACCGCTCGGGCTTGAGGGGATAGAATGCTATTTTCCACGCGAAACGGCGGAGCGCCGCCTCGTCCAGATCGTCCAGACGGTTGGTGCAGGCTACGAAGACGCCCCGAAAGGCATCGAGGGATGTCAGGATTTCATTGGTCATGGTAACTTCCCAGATCTGATGCGCCCTGCCCCGATCGCGGAGCAGCGAATCCGCCTCATCCAGCAAAAATATTTTGTTACCGTTCTGTGCTTCCACAAATGCTTCGTGAACCCGCTTTTCCCCCACACTGACATGTTCATCTTGCAGATCGGAATATCGCTGCACCATCAGTTCCATGTTCGATTTCCCGGCCAGGTATGACGCAAAGGCTGTCTTGCCCGTTCCGGGAGGACCCCACAAGAGAATGCCCAGAGCACAGTCGGATTCGCTTCCGGCACGTTTTTTAAGCGAAGAGACCAACGTGCCGATAGGGACATCGGTGTTGAGGGCCGATGCATCGTAGCGCGTTGAAGGCGTGTTGACCACCGGCTCCGTTCCCGAACCGGACCGGCAGGCGATGCGGCTCCTCAACAAGGTTTTGAAGAGGTCGGGGGAAGCGGAACGGTTTTCGTAACCAGGCATACGGCCCTGTACGGAATCCGGAAGCGATGCGGCTAGATGCGGCAGTACGGCCGCAAGATCCGATGCCTGTCCGCCCAATTGACGCACATAACGGGCCGTTTCTTCCTCGCCCCAGCGGGTTAGCTCTGCTGCCCGGCGCACTTCTTCCGGAAGCGTTACCGACTGCCGTGCCTTCAGGGTTGCCGTAAGGTCTATGGTGTAGTCGAACAAAAGCGAATCCGGGATTTCGAGTTCGGGATCATCGGGAAGGATCCAGAATACGGGGGTTGTCTTCCCGGAAAAACGTTTGAAATTTTTCCGTTGCCAGTCGGTCATTTTATGGAATGATCCAGTTATGACGGGGTCTTCGTTTACGATCAAGAGGCCGCCTTCGGCTTCGACCAAACGCCATGCCATGAGCATTTCGACAAGCCCTGAATGGGTGTTTTCGGGAATCATCCAGTTTTTGACCGCGACATGCAGCCGGCAGGATCGTCCGTACTCCCCTCCCAATGCATAGAGCCATTCAGCGACGGCGTCGGTATCATGGGGATTTGCAATTCTGGCGATGGCAGCGGTGCGGGTTTCAAGCAAAAATCGCAGGGTTTTTTCGCTGTCCGTGACGGAATCGCAGGCTGCCGGAATACGGGAACCTTCTGACGCCAGCAGCGGGGAATACAGACGCGTCTTGAGGAGTGCCTGATCCGTATTTTCTATATAGTCCCGAAGGATGGGATTCAAAACGGGAAAGTCGGCACGATCGGAGGATTCAATGAAACCGAGGGAGGACAAGCATCCGTTTTCTCCGACCGCGTTTGACGCATCCTTGTCCTCGACACCGAGGATGATTCGTGAAAGTTTGACCAGCATGTCGGAACCTGACTTGCCGTCAAGCAATTCGCAGAGTTTCTTGTTTTTTTGGCAATAATATACGGTCGCAAGAATACCGGCTTCCAGAGTGGAAAACGGAAACAGGTCTTCGAGTTTCCGCACCGTCTTTTGGTAGGTCGCGCCTACTTCCCTGCCGGCCCATTCTTTTTCAAAGGCTTCCAAGATGAGCAATTCGTCCGCAATCGATCCATCGTTATTCGGCAGCGCCTGGTAAGCAGGAACGACGATCCCGATCAGATCATTCCAGGCCGAAATGTTCCTCGAATTGACGGGAATCTGCCCAAGAAGGCGGTTAAGTATCCAGGCCAGGACATCGATGTCCGATTCATCGGTTTTTGGAGCAGGGGAATGTTTCGTGACGACAGCGGTATTGATTTCCATTAAACCTCCTCTTACCGTATTAGTGTCGCCAAAAAAGCAAAAAAAAATTATTTTTTACCGGTTTTAAACTACACTAATACGAAAGAACACAAATACGGCATCGGGAGTGAAATTGTCATGATCCTGAATCCCCTGCAGATCGGACCCTGTACCCTTGATGAAGCTGTCGACCTGATGGGCAGCCTGGAAGAAGCACGTACCCTGGGCATACTTTGCCCGGACTCCCCGGAGGGTGCGGCAACCGTCTTGTCGGATCGCGTGGCGAAGCTGGCACAAGACCGGTCATTGCTGGAACATATTCGGCATGCCATCATCAAAGGGACCTTCGAAAATACTCCTGTTCCGAGCATAGTGAACCCGTCCGTGTGCGTACACGAATTGTTTCATGCTTTTATTGAAAAGGTTCTGCCCGAGGCGGTCTACGCGGCGCATGGCCATGTCCCCTGCCTCTGGGAAGAAGCTGCGGCGGATCGGGCCCTGTGGACTGGCCCCGGGTCGGCGCGGATTTCCCCGCAGTACTACCCGCGGTAATAGAGCGGTCGGCATGTGAAAAAGCCATAGCGAACCCTGACTGGAACAGAATCCTGGGAGATCTACTCGTCGAATTGCAGGAAAACAGGAACACGGTCGAATTTTGCCTGCACGCATGGGAGGGCCTTCTTGCCCTCTTTATACGTCCTCATACCCGGGCAGTACCGGTATGGCTGGACCTCGTATGGTAAGGTGGTAGAAACAACTTGGAAAAGAAAAGCATACAATATTGTATTTTTCAAATGCAAATATAACTGCCCTGCCCCATAGGAGAATCCGTGCCCTTACAGGATCTCCATCCGGTGTTTTTAGTGTGCATTGATTTCTTTCAGATTCTTTTGAAGCCCGCCGAGCATCCGTGCGGGGATATCTATAGCCTGTTTCCCGAGTATCTTAAAAAAACGCCTTTGGATTCGTCAAGAGCCCGCTAAATATCTGCTTTTGTTTTCTTTCATGTATTCTATACTCGTTACCGTTAACTCGCTGTCGGGAAAAATTAATAGGCTCCCGACAAATTCCAATACGCTTCGAGTTTCCGGCCGTCTGATGAAATCCTGCACAATTCCGTTAAAAACCTGAAAGATCCCGCAAGCCCGGTTCTTCAAACAGTCTTTTAGTTATCGAAGCTTCGCAATAGGTAAATCTTTCACCGCAATCAGGGCATCGGTCATTGATCAAAGCGTCTTCGGGACATACCGCCTTATATACATCACCGCAATTGCAATGGAAATATTCGTCGTCTTCGCTATCCAGCCTTTTATGGCAAACAAGACAGAGTGCAGTCATGTAAACCTCCTGCTTCGACATATTACTATACATCATAGCGCCGGAAAAAAGTGTCGGTGCTGTTTCTGCTTTTTTCCCCCTTAAATTATATAGTTTATAAACAGTAATTATAAACTACAGAATCACCCAAGATGGTCCGTAAGTCGTCGTAGTTGAACGGCTCGCCCTCGAAACGGTTCTGTTTGAACACGAGTTGTTGCAGGCAGTGGCAGAATTGCCGGTAGGCGAGTTGGTTAGAAATATGACCGGGTTTGATTATCCCGTTGAAGAGTATGCTGATGATTAAATTCTACAAGAAAAACAAAGAGCAATGTGATACCAAGTAACCATGAATTTCTAAAATATACACGAACTAACTTTACTATGCCGCCTCTACGTGTAAAATTGGTTTGACAAACACAAGTTCAGAGATCATAATTAAATTACCGGCGTTGCCGGTTACAAATCTGACTGGCAAAATCGAAAAACCGGAAAATTGATTCAAGCAGCGGGCATTTTTTTTGAGTCGCCCCGCAGCAAAATTGCTTTTCCTATAAGGTGGTGTTTACTTACAGCATAATGAGTTCTATAATTATTACTATTTCATCCCCCCACAACAGATAGAGGGGAACGTCTTATTATATTAGGAAAAACAATTAAACCAAAATCCAAGCTCAAGTGATTGATAAAAGGAAGCTTCTATGAATAGAAACATAACTACACTTCTCTTCTTCGGCCCGACCCCACAAATCACCGATGCCCACTCATCATTTACAGAAAATGCTGAAATCGACCTTTCTCCCTTATATCGGGAAAATACAATCACTGAAGACAGCACCGCTATCATCGCCGATACCGGTAATGACCTTTCAGCATTCCTCATTTCCAGAACTAGTTGGCACGAGGTTGAACTTGTAGAGGTTTATACCTCTCCTTATCAACCCGAAAACTATTTTGAATTTCTCTCCCATAAGTGGGATTGTGTAGTCGGCCAGTACGATACTGGAGTACTTACTCATCTCTATAAAAAAGGGGATGAACTTGTCATTCGGGATTACTACCGAAAATTGTGTAGTAACTACCTCGAGGGCATCAAATCAATTTAAAAACAGACAAGTTCCTATTCATTATGAAAGAAGGCGTTGGCCTTCTCTCTTTTTGGTAGCGCTAACTCAACAGCATTTACTCCAGGAGAGCGTTTACCAAAGTTTTTTACTAAAATTAAGTTTCCAAACATCTTTCAAAGTACAAACGATGCATTACTTTATGTGGGTTTACCAATAGATGATATGTGGTTGTAGACCGATTTTTTTTGTCACCACTGCCCAAGCCACAACCGTTCGAACCCTTGGGAAAGTCTTCCGATAACCCACCTCCAAACCTTTCGGAGCCACCAAAGTCCCCCGAAACCGGCCCAACCACCGGATTTTTGTCTGCTTCTATATGTGCTACTTGGCCGGCTGGGTATTCAAAATCAGAATGCCTCAGGGTGTTGATGCAAACACCCGAAATCTATTCATGTGCAATCCGTTGCTCTTATCGTTACTTTTCCTTGCGTTACGTCCGCTACCAATTCCTTCGCATCGTTCTTGAGTGCCAAGGCCAGGGGTTCCAGAACGAGCTTCTGAAAAGCACGTGCAAGACCACGGGCACCGAATTCGGGCCGATAGCCGGCCTCGACTACAGCTTCCACACAAGCATCAGTTATGATTAGGGTTGTTCCACCGTAAGAGGCTCTGATCAC
>JFJP01005498.1_pt1 | contig 18578 bp, 15 predicted proteins | sample 431651 | NCBI WGS metagenome assembly JFJP01 (sample SAMN02602958, study PRJNA72255) | Microbial mat metagenome, whole genome shotgun sequencing project. | biome: fresh water; feature: sink hole; material: water; isolation source: purple microbial (photo- and chemosynthetic) mats found in...
ACAAACTTGACTTCGTTGTCTTTCACCATCTTCATGACATCTGCGACGGTCTTGGCCATCAAATACTCCTGGTTGGGTCGTTGTAAAAAGGATTCAAGGTTAACAGATGCAGTTTCCATGCCAGAGCGTTTGCTGGGGTTGTTGCTGCAAAAGGATGCATTTTGCCCAGACTTTGCAGGGGATTCGGGGCCACCGGGATAAAGCCTCAAAGGTGGGCTTGAAAGCGTCGCCGAGCCCCCGGGCCAATGCACCAAAACAATACAAACCTCAATATAGCCCAAAAAAATGACTAGTTTCGCACCAATTCAGGGCCAAACTTGACATGGAACGGTGCCAAACCTGACAACAGCGCCGCGTAAGCCTGCGACACAGCCTTGGGGTCACCCTTGACACCCAGTTCAATATGCCGGCCAAACTCCGGGTGATCCACGCTGGGCAGGCTGAACACCTTGACACCCGGGTACTCAGACTCGATCTGCTCCATCAGGGGTGTCAGGGTCGCTTCCATGGCACCCAGCAAAATGATGGACTGCTCGGCCCAGGCCTGCTGCCGGAAAAAAACACGGCAATGGGTCTCAAGCACCCATTCGATCATGGGCCAGGCCATGACCGGGAATCCCGGCACAAAGTGAACCTGGCCGCAGGTGAAACCGGGGATCTTGTTGTAGGGGTTGGGAATAATGTTAGCGCCCTGCGGAAAAACGCCCATGTTGAGCCGATGTCGGCTGTCTGGGGCAGCGGGGTCGAACAGTTTGCCTTTTTCACGCGCCAACTCATGCATGCGCTGTTCAATCAAATCCCTGGCCTGCGGGTGCAAGACCAATTCGACCCCCAGCGCACGGGCGGCACATTGACGCGTGTGGTCGTCTGGCGTGGCCCCGATGCCTCCGGTCGAAAACACCACATCCCCCGATGCCATGGCACGCCGCAGCGTCGCGGTGATGCGCTCAGGGTTGTCACCCACATACTCGGCGTAATCAAGCTGCAGACCCCGTGCGTTGAGTAATTCAACCACTTTGGGCAAGTGCTTGTCGGCCCGCTTGCCCGACAAGATCTCGTCGCCGATGACGATCAAACCAAATCGGGGCGTGTGGTCAGCTGGTGGAAGCGGTGTTGGCATTTTGTTCATCCGTCAAGTAAAGCGGGGCGGGGATTGGGGCCACGATGGCGGTACTGGGCTCGGCGCGCAGTGCCTGCAATGCCGCCAGGCAATAGTGGGCAAACCACAGCGACGACATGGCAAACACCAGCGTGTAAATCCAGATCGCCAGCGGTACCAACACCACAAATGCTGCGGCCAGCAAGGCACCTGAAGCCCAAATCAGGCTCGGTGCCGCGCCAAGATAACCACAAAACAGACCCATACCCAATAGCGCCAGCCGGTGCCGACGGAAAATTTCGCGCCGCTCCTGGCGACTGGCATGCTCAGCCAATGCGTCAAACGCCATCACCCGGTAGGTCAGCCAGCCCCAGATCAGTGGCGGCAAGACCAGAATCAGCGGCGGAATGAACCACAGCGGAATCGACACCAGCAAAGCCACCAAGGCCGACAGGGTGGCAAACAGCGACCATAACAAACTGCTGAAAAACGTGCTGCCGTGTTTTCGCTCCAGCTTGGGAAAGCGCTTTTCCGCCACCAAGGCGGTGAGTGCGGGCGTCATCAGCAAGGCCACCGCCAACATAGACACCACCACAATCAGTGGCGTGACGGCAAAAATCACAATCAGGGGCACCAGCGCAGCCTTGAGACCACCCAGGCCCAGGCCTTGTAACCAGTTGGAAACGATGGCAATCAGGGTCGAGGCCTCGATCACGTTGCGCACCCAGTCCAGTGCCCAATCCCAATAAAAATAGCCCAGGCCGAGCGACACACCCACCATCAGCAGCAGCGGCAAAAACGACAAGGCAATCACCCGCGGACGCAGGCAATACACCACGGCGCGCCAGAATGAATCAAACAGCAGGTTCATGTGACAAGCATAACTGACAGCCAGGCGACTTGCTCAGGCCCGCCCAGCCAGCCGCTTGAGCCCCAGCCATTGCTGTGACCAAAAGCCACGACCGTAGTCGCGCCCCTGTTCGACCTGGTCACGCACACCGGTGGGCTCGAATCGCAGCTCAAAGTTGGCGGTGCCAAACAGCATGTCCCAACACGGCAGCAACACACCAAAGTTGTTCCCGCCCAGAGTATTTTTGCCACGCGATTCATGCCCAATGCCGATCGCGTGGTGCAGACGGTGAAAACGCGGACTGACCCACAAACGTTCACCCAGCGGTCCAAACCAGAGCCGCAAATTGGCATGTTGAAAACTCTCACTGAGCTGGGTCAGGGCGACAATGGCGACAAACTGGCTGGGTGCGATGCCAATGAGCTGGGCTACCACGACGGAAATAGCCGCCTGAATCACATCGTCGAGCAAATGGGTGCGGTTGTCGCTCCACATGGTGAGCTGGCGCTGGGCATGATGCAGCGCATGCAGGCGCCACCACCATTCCCACTGGTGCTGGCCACGGTGCATCCAATAGTTCACTAGGTCAAGCACCACCAGATACAGTAGCAAACTAACCCAGGGCTGGTCGGTCACCCCAGGCCACACGGCATCAAGATGAAAAGTCTGCCAGCCCGCCACCCGCAGTGCACCAAACAGCTGGTCAAAGAGTGGATCGAGCGTGAAAAACAATACCACCCGCACCAGACCGAGCCGGTGAATCAGGGTGTAAATGACATCCACCCGCACCGCCGCCCGATCCGTCACCCGCTCCACCGGCCGCCAGCGTTCCAGTGGTCCAATCACCGCCAACAACACCCCCAATTGCAGTAGCCCCACCAGCAGCCAGCCGGTGGCGGTGTACCCGTCCTCGAGAAAATTGCCAAGCCCCAGGCCGAACATCAGAGGCTGTAGCACCGCCTCAAACAACAGGCCCTGCACATCGGAAAAAACACTGATGAACCAGTCCATACGTTCACTATTTCAGTGTCTCGGCAGGTGCCACTGACAGTCCACTGCGGTTGATCCATGGGCGGTAATCGGGGTGTTCGCGCAGCGTGGCAAAGCAAAAGCCGCGTGCCTTCAGCCCGGCAATCAGGGGTTCGAGCACCGCTGGTGCCCACGGATCCTGGCGGGACCAAATGCCCAGATGGGCCATCAGGATGTCACCTGAACGGATGTCCCGCAAGGCCTTGGCCAACAAACTGGCGTTACTGAACCTGTCACTGGGCAACTCGTCACCCAGAAACCCCGCAGGAGCCCAGCCAACGTGGGCAAAACCACAGGCTTTTGCCGCAGCCAGCAATTGAGGCGAGGTCTTGCCGCCTGGCGCACGAAACAGCGGTAGCGGTGGTTTGCCAGTGACTTCTTGCAGACGCCCATTGGCTTGACGGAGTTGCGCGCAGTAGTCAGCGGCGCTCCAGGTCAGCGCTTGTCCGGCCAGCGCACCGGCACTGGGGCGTACCCGGAATGTCGGGCTCGCGCCGGTCAAGTCAGCACGCCAGTAAACATGGTCATAGGTGTGCGACGCAAACTCATGGCCTTCGGCAGCGCGCCCCTTCCACCAGGGTGCCCAGTGCTGGCCAAGCGTGCCGTCACCTTGCTGGGTGCGCTCGTTGGCGGCAAAAAAGGTCACCCTGACATCCTGCCGCTTGAGCACCTCGGCGATCAACGGTGCCACTGCCATGTGGCCGGTATCGATCGTCAGGTACACCGTTTTTTCACAGCCATTTTGGCCTGTAGCCCACACCGGATGTGCGCCAGCAGCTATACTTAATATAGCAATAAAAAGAGCCCGGCCAGCCTTCCTGAGCTTACTGGCGGGCCGCATGGTCGAGCGTCCAGACACCATGGGGCGACTTGCCGACCTTGACCTGATGCACCACCCGGTGCGTCAGGGTATCGATCACCGACAGTTTTTTTGCCCAACGCGAAGCCACATAAATAAAGCGGCCATCAGGCGACAGGTCCATGTCATCGGGGCCGCTGGGCCCTGGATAAGTGTCCACCACCGCCATGGTCTGGTAGTCAATCTTGCTGATGGTGTTGGCCACCCGGTTGCTGACCAGTACATGGCGCTTGTCTCCCATGCCACGAAAAGAGTGGGCGCCCTTGCCGGTTTTCAGCAATTTGACCAGCCTGGGTTGCGCACCCGTCACGGCATAAATCTCGACACCCTCGCCCCCCGTCAGCCCGACCAGCAGAAACTTGTCATCGGGCGTGCCAAACACATCGGCTGGCAGCGAGCCGGTGGGCTGGCGCCACTTCAGGGTCTGGGTCAGCAGATCAATGGCCACCAGCTCATCGCTGTCCTGCATGGTCGCGTAAATCGTGCGGCTGGTGCTGTCGATCCAGAGATGGCTGGGCGTCTTGCCGGTGGCAATGCGCTTGGCCAGCTTCAGGTTGCTGCCGTCCCACTGGTAAATATCGACATGATTGAGCCGGTTGGCAGCCGTCACAAACCATTTCATGTCGGGCGAGAAACGCAACTGATAAGGGTCCAGAATGCCGGTGACCGTGCGTTGCACTTCAGCGGTTTTCGGATCGACAAACATCAGCGAATCGCTCAACGCACTGGCAATGATCAGAGACTTTTCGTCCGGTGTCATATAGAGGTGGTGCGGCTCCTTGCCAGCGGGAATGCGGCGGGTCTCGGTCCAGGTCAGCGGGTCAATCACGCTGATGCTGGCCTCGAGTGAATTGAGCACAAACACCGGCGCTGCCGCATGTGCCACCAGGGCCGATGCAGCCAGTCCGAACGCTACCAGCATACCTGCCCACAGGCGCTGAAAACAAAGAAAGTTTTTGGACACAGAAGATCGCTTCAAAAAAACAGCTTCAAAAAAACAGCTTCAAAGTGTAGTCTGGCAAACTGTCACCCTCACCCGTGCGGGGCTTATTTGAGCAGCAGCAGATCGTCGGGGCCGAGCCAGCGCCATTGGCCAGGCAACAGGTCATCGGGCAAGCGCAGACCCCCCATTTGCGAGCGGTGCAGTGCTTCGACGCGGTTGCTCACCGCGGCCAGCATGCGTTTGACCTGATGGTATTTGCCCTCGGTCAGGGTCAGGCGCAAATGCTGCTCCGACACCATGACACAGTCGGCTGCGCGCACCGGTTTGGGGTCGTCATCAAGCACCACGCCCTCCAGCAGGCGCCTGATCTGGCGGTCATCGAGCGGGTGCTTGACACTGACCTCATAGACTTTGGGCAGATGGTGTTTTGGTGAGCTCATGCGATGGATAAATTGGCCGTCATCGGTTAACAACAGCAAACCGCTGGTGTCCTGATCAAGCCGGCCAACCGCCTGCACACCCTGAACTGCCGCCTTTTGCGGACGTTGGCGCAACGGCGCTGGCAGCAGGGTGTAAATGCTGGGGTAGGTAGAAGGCTTTTGCGAACACTCGGTCGCCACGGGCTTGTGCAGCATGATGTAGGCCTTCTCGGCATAAGGCCAGTCCACGCCCTGCACTCTGAAGCGCAACTCAAACGCTTCAAATTCAGTAGCTGCCAGCGCACACGGTATAAGGGCTGGAGGCACATTTTTATCATAAACCTGAACATGGCCCTGCTGAATCAGGCCGGCACACACCCGGCGTGTACCAAAGCCCTGGGAATACAGGATGTCTTGAAGTTGCATCACCCAAGTATCGCAAAAGGATTTTTTGGCGGGGCATCAGGCGTGTCCAATTCACACATCCTGCACATCCCGCCCGCCAGGATGGTCATGCAGCCTATTTTTCGCAGCCGCTGGGCAATTTCACCCAGGTTGAAGTTCAGCAAACCCAGCAGAGCCTGGTCAGCATCGGTCAGCTTGTCCCATTCAGTCACGGCCAGGTCATCCACACCGGTGGCCGCCAAAGAGATACCGCCGGGCTCGGCGCTCAGCGGGTTGTCGGACTGGCGGCACCAGAAAATGCCACGGCCATCGCGCAGCCGTTCACCGGCATCGACCAACGGCAATGGCAGCGTTGCCAGCACAACGCCATCACCGTCACTTGCCGGGCAAATTCCCAAGCCGACTTGAAGCCCACGCTCTTGTTGCCAATCGACTGCCCGGCTTGCTTGCTGCTGATGTGGATGTTGCACAGTGCCTGGAAATCACTGGGCCGCCCCGCAGCAAAGCGCGACAGCGCCTCGCCCATGCCGCCCGACACCAGCGGGAATTGAACCGACACTGGCGCAGACAGGCCGTTGATCGTCACCGGGTCGCCGTCGTTGGCGATAAGCAGACGGTGCGTGCCATCAGCAGCGGCGCTGGGCTGCAAGACGATGTCAATGCAATGTTTGGCCTTGTCCACCGCGTTCTGGAAAAACTCAAAAACCACGCGGCCCAGGCAGTCGTTGCGCGTGTGGGTCTCGGTGCCGCGCAGACTCTGGATCAGGTCAGGTGGCACGTCAATGCGCGAGGCCCAGAGGCCTTGAAGGATGTTTTGACTGGTCATTTCACGGACTCGCCAATGCAGGCACGCCGCTGTACCGTCTGAGGTATCGGGCAATTCAGGCCAATCGACTTGCAGCCAAAGTCGCTTGGGACGTTACCGGTGAATGATGAGGTGTGACTTGGACAGGCCGGGCATTTGCAGTGCCTCCCTGGGGCTATAAGTACATAACTTACGGATGTCTTCGACCATCCATCTTCATGAACAATTCAGCAGCGCGTTCTTGACCCGTGGCACGTCAGCACTGCGTGCCGAAGCCTGGAGGATACAGCCTGTGTTGCAGTCGCAGGAGGCAAGTGTTAAAAAAGGATGGCACCGTGCTACCGCCGTGAACGCATCCTTATCCAGGCATCGCCGTCAGACGGCAATCAGTCGGGCGGCCTCGCGTGCGGCCACCACACCCTCGTCGGTGGGTACCACCCAGACCTCGACCTTGCTGTTGGGAGAATGAATGGACATCACAGTCACCCCAGTCGCCTGGGCATTGCGCTGCGGATCAATGTCAACACCGATCCAGGCCAGCTTTTGCCCAAGCTGCTCCCGCAAAAAGACATCGTGCTCACCAATACCGCCACTGAAGGCCAGCACATCGAGTCCCTGCATACAGGCCACCAGCGCCCCACTTTCACGAATCACCCGATAGGCAAACATATCTGTTGCCAGTTTGGCACCAGCACTAGGGTCAGAACGAAGGCGCCGCATGTCGGCCGATGTCCCCGAGACACCCAGCAAACCGCTTTGTTTGTACAACAACTTTTGCAGGCGTGCGTGGTCCCAGCCTTGCTCCAGCAAATACAGCAGCACCCCGGCATCGAGTGAGCCAGTGCGCGTGCCCATCATCAGTCCGTCCAGTGCCGAGAAACCCATGGTCGTGGCGCAGCTTTTGCCGCCCACAGCAGCACACAAACTGGCACCGTTGCCCAAATGCGCCATCAATACCCGACCGGTGGCGCGCGCAGTGTGCTCCAGCAAGGTGCCCATCACATACTGGTAGGACAGTCCGTGAAAACCATAGCGCCGCAGTCCTTGCTGGTACAGATCCTCCGGTAAGGCAAAGCGGTAATCCACCTCGGGGAGCGTGGCATGAAAGGCCGTATCGAAACAAGCCACCTGTGGTATGCCGGCGAAGGCCTGACGAAAGGCTCGAATGCCTTCAAGATTGTGCGGTTGATGCAAAGGAGCCAACGAGTTGAGTCGTGTCAGCTGCGCCAGCACCTCGTCGGTCACGATCACACTGGCACGGTACAACTCGGCCCCATGCACCACCCGATGCGCCACCGCATCAATCACCGGCACATCCGCCAAACCGGCAATCAGATCACGCAAACTCAGCAGGGCCTGGGCGAAGACCTGCTCAGACCCCAGACTCAGCTGCCTCACATGGTTCTGCGCCTGATAGGTCCAGCGCATCTCCGGTGCCCCTGCGGGCTCCAGCCCCTCGATATTGCCCGACAAAATCTGGGGTTGAACCTCACGACCCAGCAAGGGGTAGAGCGAAAACTTGAGCGAGGAAGAACCCGCGTTGACTGAAAGAATAGCCATTTCTAACCCCTTACCAAACCACGCGCGGGTGACTGCGGCGGGCATTGTGCGCCACCAGCAAACCCAGCAAAGCCGATGCCACCCGGTTGGACGGCCCCTCGGCACGACTGGTCAGGGCAATCGGCACGCGCGCGCCCAGCACCAAGCCAGATCCACTGGCACCCGCTAGGTATTCGAGCTGTTTGGCCAGCATATTGCCGCTCTCCAGGTCTGGTACCGCCATGATGTCGGCATGGCCCGCCACCTCAGACTTGATATGCTTGATTTGCGCAGCATGCATCGAAATGGCGTTGTCAAAAGCCAGCGGACCGTCCAGTATGCCGCCGGTGATCTGGCCACGCTCCGCCATTTTGCACATCGCTGCAGCGTCGAGGGTGGACGGAATATTCGGATTCACGGTTTCCACCGCCGACAAAATCGCCACCTTGGGCGCAGCCACACCCAAGATACGGGCGAAGTCAATCGCGTTCTGAATGATGTCCACCTTCTCTGGCAAAGTGGGCCGGATATTGAGCGCCGCGTCGGTAATCAACAGGGGTTTGTGGTACAGCGGCACGTCAAAACGAAACACATGGGACATGCGCCGACCGGTGCGCAATACCGCTTTGGACAGTACCGCATGGATCAACTCATCTGTGTGCAGACTGCCCTTCATCAGCATTTCAACATCACCGTTGGCAGCCAGATCGGCGGCCCTCTCGGCGGCTGCATGACTGTGCGGCTCCGAGATGATCTCGGCACCGGTCAGATCAATATTAAATTCAGCGGCGACATGGCGAATGCGGGTTTCCGGGCCAATCAGCACCGGCACGATCAAGCCATAACGGGCTGAATCCATGGCTCCGCTGAGCGAGCCCTCGTCACAAGGATGCACCACCGCGCAACGCACAGCGTCGAGGTTATTGCTCATCGCCAGCAATTCGTTGAAGCGTGCTTGCGGGTCAGAAATTTGAATGCGGGGTGCCACCACCCGGGGCAAACGAACCTTGATGGTCGGAGCCAAAACCCTGGCAGTTCCACTCAAGACACAATGGCCTTTCTGATTGACCACCTGGCAATCGAGCTCCACGCTGTTGGTAGCCGGATTGCGCGAGGTCACCGTCACTGTGACGGTCAGGGTGTCACCGACCCGCACCGGTTTGACAAAGTGCAGCGCCTGGTCCTGGTAAATCGTGCCAGGCCCTGGAAACTGGGTTCCCAACAAGGCTGAAATCAAGGCACCACTCCACATCCCATGGGCAATGACACCATGAAACAGGGTGTCGTTGGCATATTCGGGGTCCAGATGCGCCGGGTTGGTGTCTCCAGATACTGCAGCAAATGCTTCGATATCGGCCAGCGTCAAGGAGCGCAACATGCGTGCGCTTTGACCAATCGATATTTCGTCAAAGGTGTAGTTTTCGATCAGTTCGGTATCCAGGGGAAGATTCATATCGTTTCAGATCAAGTCAAAAAATAGGGAACCCCGACACCTCAGGATGCATTGAAAAAATCATCCAGGCCCAAGCCGTCCGCACCCGGTTTGAAACCACGCCGTACCAGATGATCCTCGGCATCGACCAGTATCTGGCGGGTTACCGCCAGGCCGTTGTCGTTGACACTGACGGTTTCCATGTGGTAGCGAAGGACCAACAGGCCGCGCAGCTCTTCACGTTGATGGGCCACCCGCCGGTCTCCCGATGAACCTGAATAGCTGGACTGTCCTTCCGGGCGGGATGCCCTGCGCTCATGCGCAACCTGTGGCACTTGCGGCTGCTGCATCAGCTTTTCGACGCTCGCCCGATCATCGAGCGACACGCCCAGCCCAATCGCCAACCGCACAATACGGGCATTCAGCGCCTCCAGGGACGAACCGAGACGCTGCGACACATCGTCATTGATCTGCATAACATACCTCGACAAATATTCGGACACACGGAACCGATCAGAAATCGGCTGGTAAACAGGGCAACCTGAGGGAAGACAATTTTAGGGTAAACCCTTGTTTTCCCGAATTCATCACCCACGGATCGTGCCAATGGACAAAAAAAACCCGCCGAAGCGGGTTCTTTTTGACGAGCCCCACGGGCTATCCCAAACAATTATTTGGCGCGAGTACCAACCACCTCGATTTCCACGCGGCGGTTCTTGGCACGGCCCTCACCGGTCTTGTTGTCAGCAACAGGTTGCTTCTCGCCCTTGCCTTCGGTATAGACACGGTTTTTCTCGATGCCCTTGGACACCAGATAAGCCTTGACGGCTTCCGAGCGCTTCACAGACAGCTTCTGGTTGTAAGCGTCAGAACCGACTGAATCGGTGTGGCCCACAGCGATGATGACCTCAAGGTTGATGCCCTTGACCTTGCCAACCAGGTCGTCCAGCTTGGCTTTGCCTTCAGGCTTCAGAACGGCTTTGTTGAAATCAAAGAAGGCATCAGCAGCGTAAGTAACCTTGGTCGCTGCCACGGGTGCCGGTGCCGGTGCCGGCGCTGGTGCCGGCGGTGTCGGTTTCACCACGGGAGGTGCCGGCGGAGCGGGAGGAGGCGCAACGATGGCACCGTCACAGCCAACGGCGGCCGTTGCCGGTGTCCAGTAGGCATCACGCCAGCACAATTCATTGGTGCCATTTTTCCAGACGGTGCCGTCTGATGCACGCCAGTTGTCAATGCTCTGAGCGCTTGCAGTGGTTGCGAGAGCTGCGGTAGCGATCAGCATCGCCAGTTTGTTCAATTTTTTCATGGTTCTCCTAGAAGAAAGAGCCGCAGCAGCGCGGCGTTGGTGAAATGGACGCCCAAGATGCCTATCACATTGAGCGCTGAGGTGATTGTGCCACATAGATTTTCGGTAAAAACGATCCAATGCGGCCAAAACTGGTGCACCTAGCGGACGCACTCACAATTTGCCGCCAGCGTTGCGAAGGCGCCACAAAACCGCAGCATAAAATCGGCGATCTAACCTGATCTTGCTTTGCCTCAAGCTTTCCCCATGACCCAGTTCGCCAAAGAAACTCTGCCCACCAGCCTTGCGGATGAAATGCGCCGCAGCTATCTGGATTACGCCATGAGTGTGATCGTCGGGCGGGCCTTGCCCGATGCGCGAGACGGTTTGAAGCCAGTGCACCGGCGCGTTTTGTTCGCCATGCACGAGCTCAGCAACGACTGGAACAAAGCCTACAAGAAGTCTGCCCGTATCGTCGGTGATGTGATTGGCAAGTATCACCCGCACGGCGACCAGTCGGTGTACGACACCATTGTTCGCATGGCGCAGGATTTTTCCATGCGCCACATGCTGGTCGATGGCCAGGGCAATTTCGGCTCGGTCGACGGCGACAACGCGGCTGCCATGCGTTACACCGAAATCCGGCTGGCCAAGATCGCCCACGAGTTGCTGGCTGACCTGGACAAGGAAACTGTTGATTTCGGCCCAAATTACGATGGCTCCGAAAAGGAGCCTCTGGTGCTGCCTACTCGGCTGCCAAACTTGCTGGTCAACGGCTCAGGCGGTATCGCGGTCGGCATGGCCACCAATATACCGCCGCACAACCTCAACGAGGTGGTGGATGCCTGCCTGCATCTGCTGAAAAACCCCGAGGCCAGCATTGACGAGCTGATGGAGATCATCCCGGCACCTGACTTCCCCACCGCCGGCATCATTTACGGCATCAACGGTGTCAAAGACGGTTATCGCACCGGGCGCGGGCGGGTGGTCATGCGTGCCAAGTGCCATTTCGAGGACATCGACCGTGGCCAGCGCCAGGCCATCATCGTTGATGAGCTGCCCTACCAGGTCAACAAAAAGACCTTGCAAGAGCGCATGGCCGAGCTGGTGCATGAGAAAAAGATCGAGGGCATCAGCCACATCCAGGACGAGTCCGACAAGTCTGGCATGCGCCTGGTGATCGAACTCAAGCGCGGCGAAGTGCCCGAAGTAGTGCTGAACAACCTGTACAAACAAACGCAATTGCAGGACACCTTTGGCATGAACATGGTGGCACTGATCAACGGCCAGCCCAAGCTGTGCAACCTGAAAGACCTGATCGAGGTCTTTTTGCAGCACCGCCGTGAGGTGGTGACCCGGCGCACGGTGTTTGAGCTGCGCAAGGCCCGCGAACGCGGTCATGTGCTCGAAGGGCTGGCGGTAGCGCTGGCCAATATTGACGAGTTCATCCGCATCATTCGTGAATCACCCACACCGCCGGTGGCCCGCGCCGAACTGATGACACGCGCCTGGGACAGCCAGCTGGTGCGCGAAATGCTCACCCGCACCCGTGCCGATGGCGGCGTGGTGAATGCCGACGACTACCGGCCTGATGGGCTGGAGCGCGAATTCGGCATGGGCAAGGACGGCCTGTACCGCCTGTCAGAAACCCAGGCGCAAGAAATTTTGCAGATGCGCCTGCAACGCCTGACCGGACTGGAGCAAGACAAGATCGTGGCCGAGTACAAGGAAGTGATGGCCATCATCGACGATCTGCTGGACATTCTGGCGCGCCCGGAGCGTGTCTCGATCATCATCAGGGACGAGCTTTCCGCCATCAAGACCGAATTTGGCCTGACCAAAATTGGCGCACGGCGCAGCCTGGTGGAGCATTCGTCCTTCGATCTGTCCACCGAAGACCTGATCACACCCACCGACATGGTGGTCACCTTGAGCCACAGCGGCTACGTCAAGAGTCAGCCTTTGAGCGAATACCGCTCACAACGACGCGGCGGCCGTGGCAAACAGGCCACCGCCACCAAAGAAGACGACTGGGTCGATCAGTTGTTCATTGCCAACACGCATGACTACCTGCTGTGCTTCAGCAACCGGGGCCGCATGTACTGGCTGAAGGTCTGGGAAGTACCGCAAGGTTCGCGCGGCTCACGCGGGCGCCCGATCGTGAACATGTTTCCGCTGCAAGAGGGCGAAAAGGTCACGGTGGTGCTGGCGCTCACCGGTGAAAAACGCAGCTTCCCGGCCGACCAGTATGTGTTCATGAGCACCAGCATGGGCACGGTGAAAAAGACCGCGCTCGACGAATTCAGCAACCCGCGCAAGGCCGGCATCATCGCCGTTGACCTGGACGAGGGTGACTTTTTGATTGGCGCTGCGCTGACTGACGGCAAACATGACGTGATGCTGTTCAGTGATGGCGGCAAGGCGGTGCGCTTTGATGAAAACGATGTGCGCCCGATGGGCCGCCAGGCGCGGGGCGTGCGCGGCATGATGCTTGACGACGGCCAGGGCGTGATTGCCATGCTGGTGGCCGAAGATGAATCACAAAGTGTGCTCACGGCCACCCAAAACGGCTACGGCAAACGCACCAGCATCACCGAATACACCCGCCATGGCCGGGGCACCAAGGGCATGATCGCCATCCAGCAGAGTGAACGCAACGGCAAGGTCGTGGCCGCCACACTGGTGCATGCGGATGACGAAATCATGCTGATCACCGACAAGGGGGTGCTGGTGCGCACGCGGGTTAGCGAGATTCGTGAACTCGGCCGCGCCACCCAGGGTGTCACGCTGATCGGGCTGGACGAAGGCTCACAACTCAGTGGTCTGCAGCGCATTGTCGAAAACGATGCCATTCCGGTGGCCGACAACACGGGTGAAGAGGCAACGGACGACAGCCCGGCATCAGATGCCTGACACTATTATTTGGATAGCTGCCAGCGCAATATCAACAAGGGCTAGCGCCTTATTTTTCATAAATTTTTCATGAACCGTCCGTATAACTTTTCTGCCGGCCCGGCCGCCATGCCCGACGAAGTGTTGCAGCAAGCTGCGGCAGAAATGCTCGATTGGCACGGCAGCGGCATGGGCGTGATGGAAATGAGCCATCGGGGCAAGGAATTTGGCCAGATTTACCAAGAGGCCCAGGCCGACCTGCGCGAACTGCTGGCGCTGCCTGCCCACTTCAAACTGCTGTTCATGCAAGGCGGCGGTTTGGCCGAAAACGCCATCGTGCCACTGAACCTGTCGCGTGGTGAAACCGCAGACTTTGTCGTCACCGGCAGTTGGAGCCAAAAGTCAGCCCAGGAGGCGGCGCGCTATTGCCCGGCACATGTGGCCGCCAGCACCCAGGCCAGCGGCTTTACCAGCTTGCCCAACCCGGCCACTTGGCAACTCAGCGACCAACCGGCATACGTGCATATCTGCAGCAACGAAACCATCAACGGGGTCGAGTACCACGCCTTGCCTGATCTGAAAGCGCTGGGCTGCGATGCGCCGTTGGTGGTGGATTTTTCGTCCCACGTCGCCTCACGCCCGGTGGACTGGTCAAAAGTTGGCCTGGCCTTTGGCGGCGCGCAGAAAAACCTGGGCCCGGCCGGGCTGACGCTGGTGGTGGTGCGTGACGACTTGCTCGATCGCGCGCTGCCGATTTGCCCCAGTGCCCTGAATTACAAGACCGTGGCCAACAACGAGTCGATGTACAACACCCCGCCGACCTACTCAATTTACATCGCCGGACTGGTGTTCAAGTGGCTCAAGCGCCAGGGCGGTATTGCGGCCGTTGAGGCCAACAACATCGCCAAGGCGACGCTGCTTTACGCTGCCATCGACAAATCCAATCTTTACCTTAACCGGGTTGAGAAATCAGTGCGCTCGCGCATGAACGTGCCGTTTTACTTGCGTGACGAAAGCCTCAACGATGCTTTTCTGGCCGGTGCGCGCAGTGCCGGGCTGCTGCAGCTCAAGGGCCACAAGTCGGTCGGCGGCATGCGCGCCAGCATCTACAACGCCATTCCACTTGAAGGCGTGCAGGCGCTGGTGGGCTTTATGCAGAGCTTTGAAGCGCAGCACGCTTGAGTCGCTGCCTGGCCGCTTGTCTTTTGCTTGTGGGTTTAGCCGAATGATCCATTTTTTTCAAAACCAATGCCCATTGAAGCGCCTTGCGTGTGGCCCCCACGTTTCACACTTAATTTTGTAAACACTGTCATGGCCAAAACGCTTCCTGAATTACGCAACCAAATCGATGCGCTGGACCTTGAGCTGATCAGCTTGCTTAACCGGCGCGCCGGGTTGGCACACGAAGTCGGTGAGATCAAGAAAATTGATGGCTCGGCGGTGTTCCGGCCCGATCGCGAGAACCAGGTGATTGCCAACCTGCAGGCCAACAACGCCGGGCCGTTGAAGCAGCACAGCGTGGCCATCATCTGGCGCGAGATCATGTCCGCCTGTCGCTCGCTCGAAGCCGCGCAGCGGGTCGCCTACCTGGGCCCAGCGGGCACTTTCAGCGAACAGGCAGCGATCCAGTTTTTTGGCGGCAGCATGGCACGCGTGCTGTGCGTCAGCATCGACGAGGTATTTCGCGCCACGGCAGCGGGCAGCGCCGAATACGGCGTGGTACCGATTGAAAACTCGTCCGAGGGCGTGATTTCACGCAGCCTGGACCTGCTGCTCAACTCGCCGCTGCACATCATCGGCGAGACCAGTTTTCTGGTGCGCCACAACCTGCTGCGCCTGGAGCCGGCACTGCACGACATCGAAGCGGTGTACGCGCATCCACAGGCACTGGCCCAGTGCCAGGACTGGCTGACCACCCATTTGCCCAAAGCCGAGCGCCGCGCCGCCGCCAGTAATGCCGAAGGGGCGCGGCTGGCGGCCACCAACCCGGCCTGGGCGGCTATTGCCAGCGAGCGTGCCGGCAGCGAATTTGGCCTGCACGTGGCGTCATTTGCGATTCAGGACGATGCCTTCAACCGCACCCGCTTTGCCGTGATCTGCCTGCCCGGCACGCTGGAAGCGCCCCAGGCCACCGGGCGCGACTGCACCAGCCTGATCGTGTCAGTAGTCAACCGACCCGGTGCGGTGCACGATTTGCTGGTGCCGCTGAAGAAACATGGTGTGTCGATGACGCGGTTCGAATCGCGCCCGGCACGCTCGGGCCAGTGGGAGTATTACTTCTACATCGACCTGGCCGGCCACCCGGCGCAACCCAACGTCAGCGCCGCACTGGAAGAACTGCGCGCGCTGTGCGCGTTTTACAAGCTGCTGGGCACCTACCCGGTTGAAGCCGATGTTTGAGCAACTCGGCCTGATTGGCTGCGGCCTGATGGGCGGCTCATTTGCCTTGGCGCTCAAAAAAGCCGGTCTGGTCAAGCGCGTGGTCGGCTACAGCAAATCGCCCACCACCACCGATCGTGCGCGCCAGTTGGGAGTGATTGACGTGGAAGCACCGTCGGCATTGCTGGCAGTGTCAGGGGCAGACATCGTGCTGGTGGCAGTGCCGGTGTCGGCGTCTGAGGCCACCTTCAAATCCATCAAGCACATGGTGACGCCAGACATGCTGATCATGGACGTGGGCTCCACCAAGGGCGACGTGGTGATTGCCGCAGAACGGGGTTTGCGCGATCAGATGGGCTCGTTTGTCCCAGCGCACCCCATTGCCGGCAAAGAACTCGCCGGCGTCGAACACGCCGATGCCGATCTGTACCAGGACCGCCAGGTGATCCTGACCCCGGTGGAGCGTACCCGCGGCACCCAGGTTGCACAGGCGGTGGCGCTCTGGACGGCGCTGGGCAGCAAGGTGGTGCAGATGTCACCAGCGGCACATGACAGCGCCTTTGCCGCCGTCAGCCATCTACCACATCTGCTGGCGTTTGCGCTGATGAACGCCATCTCCGGCCAACCCCGGAGCAAAGAGTTTCTGACCTTGGCCGGTCCGGGTTTTCGCGATTTCTCCCGCATCGCGGCGAGTGATCCCAAGGTCTGGCGTGACATTTTTTTGACCAACCGCGATGAGTTGCTGTTGCAAAGCCGCGCTTTTCAGGCCGAGCTTCAGGCCTTTGAAGCGCTGATCACCGGCGGCGATGCAGCGACCCTTGAGACCCAGATTGCCCAGGCCAGCGCCACACGCAGCCAATGGCGCATGAACCAAGCCGACTGACTGATGTTCTCCACCGAATTTCTTGACCTGCCAGCACTGGCATCTGCCGCAGGTGCCATCACCCTGCCCGGCTCCAAGAGCATTTCCAACCGGGTGCTGCTGCTGGCGGCCCTGAGCCGTGGCCGTACCACAGTGCATGATCTGCTTGATTCGGACGACACCCGGGTCATGCTGACTGCGCTGCGCGCACTGGGCTGCAACATGGAGCAAAGCGGAACCACGGTGGTGATTGACGGTCTGTGCGGCAAACCAGAGATCACCCGCGCCGACCTGTTCATGGGCAATGCCGGTACCGCCATACGCCCGTTGACCGCGGCGCTGGCGGTGATCGGCGGCGACTACACGCTGCGCGGAGTGCCGCGCATGCATGAGCGCCCGATTGGTGACCTGGTGGACGCGCTGCGCCAGCTTGGCTGCCAGATTGACTATCTGGAAAACCCGGGCTATCCACCACTGCGCATTGGCCAACCCCACTTGCAGCTCGGTGGGCCAATTCAGGTGCGCGGCGACGTGTCGAGCCAGTTTCTCACGGCGCTGCTGATGGCCTTGCCCCTGGTGGCCAGACAGGATGTGGTGATTGAGGTGCTGGGCGAGCTGATTTCGCGCCCTTACATCGAGATCACGCTGAACCTGCTGGCGCGTTTTGGTGTGGTGGTGGCGCGCCAAGGCTGGCAGCGCTTTACCATTCCCAAGGGCTGCCAACTGCAATCACCCGGGCAGGTGCATGTCGAGGCGGACGCCTCATCTGCTAGCTATTTCATAGCTGTTGGCGCAATTGCAGCAAGCGTTATAGGCCTAAATGGCATCAGAATTCAGGGCGTAGGCGCAAGCTCGATCCAGGGTGACATCCGCTTCGTCGAGGCCGCCCGCCTGATGGGTGCCCACGTCACCACGGGCACCAACTGGCTGGAAATCAGCCGGGGCAAGCCCGGCCAGGGCTGGCCGCTCAAAGCCATCGAGCTGGACTGCAATCACATCCCGGATGCGGCCATGACGCTGGCCGTGATGGCCCTGTTTGCCGACGGCACCAGCACGCTGCGCAACATTGCCAGTTGGCGGGTCAAGGAAACCGACCGTATTGCCGCCATGGCTACCGAACTGCGCAAACTTGGCGCCACGGTGGAAGAAGGGGCCGACTTCATCCAGATCACACCACCAGCCACACCGGCTGACTGGAAAGCCGCCAGCATCCACACTTACGATGATCATCGAATGGCGATGTGTTTCTCGTTGGCGGCCTTTAACCCCGCCGGGCAGCCGGTGCGCATCCTGGACCCCCAATGTGTCGCCAAGACCTTTCCGGACTATTTTGAAGCGCTGTTTTCGCTGGTGCAAGCCCGGGCCAACGCGGTGCCGGTGATCTGTGTGGACGGCCCCACGGCGTCAGGCAAAGGCACGCTGGCGGCCCAGTTGGCCCGGCAGTTGGGCTATCACCTGCTGGATTCTGGCGCACTCTACCGCATCACGGCGCTGGCCGCCAAGCGTGCCCATTTGCCGCTGGATACCACCGGCGAAGGCGACATCGCACGCCTGGCGCAAGGTCTACAGATTGCATTTGTTGACGACCAGGTGCTGCTGAACGGCGAAAACGTTACCGAAGCGATTCGCGCCGAAGAAGCCGGCATGAACGCCTCCAAAGTGTCCGCCCTGCCCCTGGTGCGCTCGGCACTGCTTGACCTGCAGCACAGTTTTCGCCGCCTGCCCGGCCTGGTGGCCGATGGGCGCGACATGGGCACGGTGATCTTTCCTGACGCGGCAC